>Ga0316204_10005750_pt1 | contig 20024 bp, 18 predicted proteins | sample 6monrhotite_MG_2_FD_205661 | JGI IMG/M metagenome (GOLD analysis project Ga0316204, IMG submission 205661) | Microbial mat bacterial communities from mineral coupon in-situ incubated in ocean water Damariscotta River, Maine, United States -... | ecosystem: Environmental > Aquatic > Marine >...
AATCATTGCTCCCCTAATACGAATACCTGCAAAAGTCTCAAAACTTGCGCCTTTAGTTGCATCAAAATTTCCTCTCGCTTCAAGTAGGCCAAGCATTCCAGCTTGCAGCATGTCTTCTAATTGCACGCTGGAGGGTAGACGCGCCATTAGATGATGCGCGATCCGCTTAACCAGAGGCGCATAACGAACAGCAAAGTCGTCGTCTTGGATTTTCTTGTAGGTATCCGCTCCGGTCACATCCACAGCCTTTATTCTGTCAGTATTATTGTATTCGTTACTTTAAGAGACTAATCTTTCCATAAAAAACTCGATATTTCCACTCGCATCTTTTGGCAACGGCCAATCTTGGACTTTCTTAGCCAAACTCTTAATTGCAATCGCTGCGGGACTTCGCGGAAAAGCATCTATCAGTGGAGTTTGCTTTTTTACCGCTTTTCGAACATTATCATCAAATGGTACCGAACCAAGGTAATTTAAAGTCACGTCTAAAAAGCGATTACACACGCTACTGAGAGTTGCAAAAAGCTCTCGACCCTCTTGGCTAGTTTGAACCATATTTGCTAATACATTAAAGCGAACAATATTATGATCCCGATTAAGTACTTTCATTAACGCATAAACATCGGTAATTGAAGTTGGTTCATCACAAACAACTGCAAGAACATCTTGAGCTGCTTGGATAAAATTAACCACCATATCGGTAATACCGGCAGCGGTATCAATAATTAAAAAATCAATACCTTGTCCGATATCGCTAAAAGCTTGGATGATTCCTGCATGTTGAACTGAGGACAGTTCCGCCATGCTTTTAGTACCTGAAGCAGCGGGTATAATTTGAAGACCATAAGGACCTTCGAGAATAATATCTTTTAGATCACATTCACCATCTAAAACATTAGCAAGGTTTTTTTCAGTTTTCAGACCCAGCATGATATCAACATTTGCAAGACCTAAATCTGCATCTAATAACATCACCTTATGGCCTAGCTGACATAAGGCAACCGATAGGTTGACCGAAACATTACTCTTACCAACACCGCCTTTACCACCAGTTACAGCAATTACTTTTACAGGCTTAGATGATGCACTCTGTGCAATATCATTCATCTGATTCAACCCTGCTTCTCCCAACGTTTATTATAGTATTCGAATTCTATGCTTAATCCTTTATTAAGCATAGACTATATTCATAGAATATGTGGGTTTACCGTTAAATATATTACTAAGCGTATTGGGCATATTGTTGCTCTTGAGCGAGCTGCCATTCATCGGGATTGGCGCCATATTTATTAGTTAACCAAACCGCTTTTGATACCAGATGATGACTTCTTGCTACCCGAATGTCTTCCGGTACCCTTTGACCATCAGTAGTAAAAGCAACAGGCAAATCATTTTCTATTAACAAACTTAAAATTTCACCTAAACTAGCCGCTTCATCAAGCTTGGATATTATAACGCTGTATGGAGAATACCGTCTAAATAATTCAATAGACTGTCTTAAAACTGCTAATTGATTGGTCGCAGGCATCATTAAAAAACGTTTTATATCAGCACCTGCACTCACCAAGCTGTCAAGTTGCTTAGCAATAGCTTCATCACCTTTGGACATACCAGCGGTATCAATCAAAACCAGTTTTTTATCTTTATATTGATTTAACAAATACTCGATAGGACGATTGGCAGAAACACTCGACATTTGTACGCCTAATATTCGTGAAAAATTAGATAATTGCTGTTGCGCGGAAATACGATAGTTGTCGGTCGAAATTAATGCCACGGAATCCACTCCATGTTTGATGACAAAGCGAGCGGCAAGCTTAGCAATGGTGGTTGTTTTACCGGCTCCAGTTGGCCCCATAAAAGCAAAAGTACCTCCATCGGTAAGAATTTTTTGGCTATTAACTGAAATAGATTTGGCTAACAGTGCTAATAAGTTTTGCCAACTGCATTCTGCATCCTGTCCCTGTTTAACTCTCTGGATCAAATCACCAATAATTGAATGATTAACTCCCATACAAGCAAAGCGTCTTGTTAGCATCGCTTTAATTGGGTCTTGCTCAGCAAACCGCTGCCAACCCATTCCTTTTAATTGTTCTGACATCATAGAACGCATTAGACCAAGCTCTTCTTTCATTGCAACTAATCCTGGATCAGTACTCCATTCTAGGTTTGCTCTTTTTGATCTCATCTTTGTCTTTTTAGACTTAGCAATATCGGCAACCTGATTAAGTTCACTTAACTGAGAATCAAATTCGGCACTTAACTGACTAGCTGCCGAAGCCCCATCATCAGTGTTAATATCCGTTAACATGCCCATATCGTGATTGACTGCATCAAGCGATAAATCAGCTTCTTCCCGTTCTTCAATTGCCTGATTTAATCCAGACAAGCTAGAAGGTAATAAATCTTCGTCATAATCTAGAGCAGCTATAACCTCTACACCACTCGGCGTTTTTTTGCTCGATAAAATCGCTGCATCTTCGCCAAATTCTTCTGTCACTTGACGAAGTGCTGTTCTCATATTTTTACTATAAAAGCGTCTTATCTTCATAACTTATCTCTTAGTTTAACTTTTTAAATCTTTTAATTGCCAACATTTATTAATGAGCAAAACCTATTGATTACCAACATTCGCAATCACTTTTATTTGTTTGTTATCCGGTATCTCTTGATAGCTCAGTACATGCAACCCTTTAATGCCAAAACGGGCAAATTTAGCAAGCGATGGTCGTAAAGTAGGCGCGACCAGCAAAATAGCTGACTGCCCTGCAGCTTCTTGTTGCGCAACTACTTGTTTAAGCGATGATTGAATTCTGTCTGCTAATCCCGGTTCAATACCCACACCGTCATCACCCGATGTTAATGACTGCTGCAAAATTTGCTCCAACTCAGGCGCAAGGGTCACAACGGGAATTTCATCTTGTAAGCCATTGATATTCTGTACAATTAAACGACTTAGCGCGACACGTACTGCGGCCGTTAAAATGGCAGGATCTTGACTCCTACTAGAATACTCCGCCAAAGTTTCGGCGATTGTTCTGAGATCTCTTACTGGAACTTGCTCTAACAATAAGTTTTGCAATACTTTTACCAGTGTTCCTAACGGCACCACATCAGGGATTAGAGTCTCGGCTAATTTAGGTGCACTTTTACTGAGAGCTTTTAACATTTGTTCTGCTTCTTCATGCCCAAACAAATCCGCTGCATGAGATTGTAATAAATGACTTAAATGAGTTGCGATCACGGTGCTAGCATCTACCACGGTATAACCAAGTGCTTGAGCATTGTCTCTTTGTGATGGGTCGATCCATAAAGCTTCTAAACCAAAAGCGGGATCTTTTGCTTCTATTCCCTCTAACTTACCAAAAACTTGACCTGGATTAATCGCCATCTCTTTGTCAGGAAAAACTTCGGCATCACCAACCGTAGCTCCTTGAATAGCAATTCTATAAGCGTTCGGAGACAAATCTAAATTGTCTCGAATATGAACCGAAGAAACTAAGAATCCAAGTTCTTGAGAAACTTTTTTACGAACGCCTTTTATCCGTCCCATTAATTTACCATCTTGAGCGGGATCAACCATTGGAATTAATCGATAACCTACCTCTAAACCAACTTGATCAACCGGAGGCACATCATCCCAACTTAATTCTTTTACTACAGTCTCTTGTTCTGGAACTTGTTGTGCCGCTTGTTCCTCTAACTCGACTTTCACCTGTTTCTTTTGGGAAACTAAATATCCGGTTGCAGCACCTAAGGTGCTCAACAAAAGAAAAGGAATATGTGGCATTCCTGGGATGATTCCCATAATAAACAAAACGCCACTTGTAACATATAGAACCAAAGGATTCATGACTAATTGAGTGACTAGCATGTCCCCCATGTCATGAGCTGTATTTTGCCGAGTGACCATGATTGCAGCGGAAGTTGATAACAGCAATGCAGGAACTTGCGCAACCAAACCATCACCAATAGTTAGCAATGCGTAGTATTGCATTGCCGTTGAAAAATCGAGGCCATGTTGACCAATACCAACGGCCACACCACCAATAATATTAATAAATAAAATGAGTAGGCCAGCAACTGCATCTCCACGAACAAATTTTGATGCACCATCCATCGCACCATAAAAATCGGCCTCTTGACCAACCTCTTTGCGCCTTTCTCTGGCTTCTTCTTGACTTAATAAACCCGCGTTCAGGTCAGCATCAATAGCCATTTGTTTACCGGGCATTGCATCTAAGGTAAATCGAGCGCTTACTTCTGAAATTCGACCTGCACCTTTAGTGACAACCACAAAGTTAATAATAACAAGTATCGCAAATACCACTAGACCAACCGCATAGTTACCACCAATCACAACCGAGCCAAATGATTCAATGACATCTCCTGCTGCACCAGGACCAGTATGTCCGTTAATTAAAACCACACGAGTTGATGCGACGTTCATTGCAAGACGCATAAGCGTAGCAACTAACAAAATCGTTGGAAAAACAGCAAAATCTAGGGGTCTTTGGGCGTAGACCGTTGCTAATACAACAACCAGAGCAAGAGAGATATTAAAAGTAAAAAGAATATCGAGTAGAAATGTTGGAATTGGCAAAGTCATCATTGCTAGCAATGCTAACAATAGAATCGGCGTCCCCAATGCAGGTATTTTGCTCAAAGAAAAATTTTGTGTCAGAGAGTCTGCCATTTGGTTTCTTATATTTAGTACAACTTATCATTAATCAAAGATTATTTATGGCTATTCCATTTAAACGTCAAAAACTCGACAAAAATAACCGCTAACGGTCATTCTGCAATAATCGCGCCCGTTTTTTTAAAACTGTTGATTGAGATAATAAAAAGTATAAAAAACTATTATTAGACTTAAGGGGTAAAATTAGGAATGAATTTAAAGTTCGAAAGCTAGTTCGCTTTTTAAAATGAATGATAAGTATTTAGTATTTAAAATCTTCTGGAACTTCAATATCTTTTAATTTATCGGGCCGAGCTCCTTTTCCTTGATTAAAACTTCTTAATTGGAAAACGAAGGCTAACACTTGAGCAACTGACATATAAAGTCCCTGCGGAACTTCGTCGTTAATTTCGGTCGTATGATACAAAGCTCTCGCTAATGGCGGTATGGGCATTATGTGTACGTCATTAGCTGTTGCAACTTTTCTGATCTGTAATGCGATAAGATCCACACCTTTTGCAACCACAATTGGCGCACCGGATTTCATTACATCATATTTTAGTGCAACAGAATAATGCTCTGGGTTGGTGACCACTACATCGGCTTCTGGAATGGATTCCATCATTCTTTGTTGAGAAATTTCCCTTTGTTTCTGTCTGATTTTCCCTTTTACTTCCGGTTTTCCTTCTGTTTCTTTGAACTCGTCTTTTACTTCTTGTTTTGACATTTTTAATTCTTTTGCATGATTCCAAATTTGATAGGGAACATCAATCATCGCAATTAAGATTAATGAAAAAGAAATTAAAAAGAAGCTACGAGCTACAATTTCCATAGCGCGAACAATGCCAGCTTCAATATTACTATTTTGTAGTTCATTCAACTCAGGGAAAGCACTTTGCATAACAAAATATCCCACCACAAAAACAACGGAAACCTTAGCTATTGCTTTGATTAATTCAATCAGAGCATGGAGACCGAACATTCTTTTTATTCCTTTACCAATAGACATACGATTAAGCTTAGGAGCGAGTGCTTTACTACTGAATGACATCCCACCTAATAACATAGGTGACAACAATGCGATCAAAAAGAGAATAACAAAAAACGGGGCTACCGCTAAACCTGCTTCACCAACGAGTTCTCCTAACGCTGTTGCGGTTTGTTTGGGATTAAAAATATTTCTACGGTCTGGAGAAAAAGCTCTTTTTGCAATCAATCCTAAATCTGAACCAACCGCTGTTGAAAAACTATAAAGAGCTGTTGCTGCGGCCATCAATAGAAGTGCCGTAGTCAATTCTTTTGATCGAGCTATCTGCCCTTTATCACGAGCGTCCTTTAAACGTTTGGGGGTTGCCGCTTCTTCTTTTTCACCTGCATCTTTATCAGCCATATACGATCCCTGTTAGTCGCATGTTAGATGAATCATATCGCAAACTAAAAGAGTCGCACGAGACATCTGGCCATTAAAATGTGGTAAAAAGAAAGATAAACTAAGCCATACAAGAATCAGCCCAGTTACCATTGTTAACGGAAAACCAACGGCAAATACATTGATTTGTGGCGCAGCTCTCGTCATAACGCCAAAAGCAATATTAACGATTAACAAAGAAGCAATTGCAACTAACGCCATAATTAATGCCGCAGCAAACATCCACTTTGCCCAACTAACTAATTGAAAAAACATTTCACTTAGACTTTGCGATGAGCCAATTGGAAAGGAAGTGAAACTTTCAACAACTAGACGAATCATGATTAGATGACCATCAACGGCTAAAAATAACAAGGTAGTTAACATTAAGAAAAACTGCCCAAGCGCAGGAACACTGCTACCATTAGCAGGGTCAACTAAAGACGCAAAACCCAAGCCAGATTGCATAGCAATAATTTGTGAACCTATCACAAAGGTTTCAAGCATTAAGCGAGAAACGAAACCAAGTGCGGCACCGATAAGGGTTTGCTCTGTCACTAATAAAAAGGTTTGAGCTTTAAATAAAACCACTGATTCTGTCGGTGGAATAACCGGCGCAACAATGAAAGTAATCGCTAGAGCCAATATCATTCTAAAACGGGGAGAAATATTACGAGAGCCAATCACGCTAAGCGTCATTAAGAAACCAGATAAACGTGCAAATGGCAGAATATACATTGCCATAATATCGAGTATTTGTTCAGCTCCAATTAGCATTTTAATTTACGTTATTCATTTACTGTTCTGATTCTCACTAACCTATCAATTCGGGTATGGATAGATATAATTCGGTGGTAAAACTAATCACGGTTCCAAAAATCCAATTGGCTAAAAACATCATTGCAGCCAACGTCATTAAAAGTCTAGGCAAGAAAGATAAAGTTTGTTCATTGATACTGGTTGCGGCTTGAAAAATAGCAACTACCAAACCAACAATAAGTCCAGGGATAACAATTGCAGACACCAATAAAATAATGATAAATAGTGCACTTCTAAAAACTTCAACTACAACTTCTGGTGTCATATTAATTACTCGACTGTATTGATTACAAATTAATATTTAATCAAACTTTTTATTTAGATTAGGTGAAACTGTTCGCCAAAGTTCCTACTACCAAGGCCCAACCATCAATTAAAACAAATAACATGATTTTAAATGGTAATGAAATGATAAGTGGCGACAACATCATCATACCCATCGCCATAAGAATACTAGCAATCACTAAATCGATAATAAGAAAAGGAATAAATAACAAAAAGCCAATCTGAAATGCCGTTTTTAATTCACTAATAATAAAAGCGGGAACTAGCACTTTAAAAGGTGGCATTTCTCCCTCTTCTAAGGATTCAGTAGCTGATAAGTCCATAAATAAAACCAGATCGGTTTCTCTTATTTGTCCATACATAAAATCAGCAAATGGTTTTTGTGCTCTTTCTAAAGCTTGAGTCGATGTGATCGATTCCGCTAAATAGGGTTGTACCGCTTCAAGGTTAACTTTTTCTATTACCGGTGACATAATAAAGAAACTTAAGAATAAACTTAAACCAACTAGAATTTGATTCGACGGTGTTTGCTGCATTCCCAATGCTTGTCTTAAAATTGCAAATACAACTGTTACTCGAATAAATGATGTCATCATCATTACAATTGCGGGTAAAAACGTCAGCAACGTCATCAGACCAAGAATTTGCAAAGTCACACTGTATTCTTGGTTTCCTGATTCGTTTGTTTCAACTGACAATACGGGGATCCCCGTATTAGCAAAAACCTCTTGACTAATCGCTAACTGGATTAGCAAACTAACACTCAACAAGATCCCCCATCGCAAAAACTTCATTTGATGGATTCCATTTTAGCTTCTGATGACGTTTTTATAATTGTTTTTGGTTTTATTAAATTGCTTAAAATGTTTGCGAAAGGAATGTTTTTTAAGTGTTCATTTTCTGATGATGTTCCAGCTCTAGCATGAGCTGGGCTATTAAAAGAGTCAGTACTCTCTAGTTCAGCATCATGCTGGTTAAGTTCGCCTAATTGATTAATTGAATTACGGCTAACCCCAAGTAAAAACTGTTGCTCTCTGACCTGAACGATCATCAACTTTTCATTATTACCAATAAGCTGAGTTTCTAACACTTTAATATTTTTTCCTGACAAACCAAACTTAGAGAATTTTTTGAATAAAAATGCGAGGATAAAAATAACAATTAATACTGCTACAAGCCCTGTTAACATGGGAAAAACACTTTCTAATGGCGTGGTAACTTTTTCACTTTCAACCGCATAGAGTGATGTCGGAAGTAAGAGAACCCCTATAAACCTAAGATAATTTAATAAGTGTTTCTGGGTTAACCATTTAGACATAGGCTTACAACTCTTATTATTTTAGTTTCTGAATTCTTTCGTGAGGACTCATTACGTCCGTTAGCCGAATGCCGTATTTTTCATTCACAACCACTACTTCACCGTGAGCGATTAATGTTCCGTTAACCATCACATCTAATGGCTCTCCAGCTAAACGGTCTAATTCAACAACTGAACCTTGGGTCAATTGTAATAAGTTTCGAATAGGCAAGTTCGTTCGGCCTACTTCTAAAGATAGTGAAACAGGTATATCAAGAATGACGTCAAGTTTTTCATTCTTTATACTGCCTTCTACCGCCGTCTCTTCAAGATTATCAGGCGTTAATGGGGCAGCTTCTGAAACTTCTTGCTCATTCATTGCTGCAGCCCAATCATCACCCGTATCTTCAGTTTCGTCATTCATCAATCAATCCTCTAGCATTGTTCGCATAATATGTTCGCGAGAAATTTCTTCTTTAATTTTTACTGAAACAAACCCGTTCGACTGTCCATAACTTGCTCTAAAACATGGGAGGTCATTGGCGTTTACAACAACATGTTCTGGCATTTCAAATGGAATAATATCGCCTTCTTTAAATCCCATAATATCTTTTAAACTCACCTCGGTTTCGCCCAAAGAGCAGGATAACTCCACCTCGGCAGTTAGAATTTCCTCTCTTAAAGCATCGCTCCAACGGTCGTCACCTTCGTCTCTATCACTTTGTATACCTGCGTCTAGTTTTTCTCTGATCGGTTCTAACATTGAATAAGGGATAGTGACATGAAAATTCCCACCACCTCCATCTAGTTCAATATTAAAACTACAAACACAAACGACTTCGCTAGGGCTAACAATGGTGGCTAACGCAGGATTCACTTCAGAATCCATATATTCAAAATCAACTTTCATTACCGGTGCCCAAGCTTCTTTGAGATCGATAAATGCCTGATCAAGAAGAAGTTGTATTATTCGACGCTCTGTCGGAGTAAATTCTCGCCCTTCAATTTTGGTATGAAATCGTCCATCACCACCAAAAAAGTTATCTACTAAAATAAACACTAATTTGGCTTCTAAAGTAAATAACGCAGTACCGCGCAGCGGTCTCATTTTGACCATATTTAAACTGGTAGGAACAAATAAGCTGTGAATATATTCACTAAACTTAATCATTTGAATACCATTAACTGAAATTTCTGCACTACGTCGCATCATGTTAAACAGACTAATACGCATGTGCCTTGCGAAACGCTCATTGACCATTTCAAGCGAAGGCATTCGCCCACGAACGATACGGTCTTGGGAAGAAAAATCGTATGACCTCGCTTCTTTAGGATCAAGCGATTCCTCTTCAATCTCAACATCACCATCGTCTACACCATGAAGTAACGCATCAATTTCATCTTGGCTTAATAAATCTGACATAACATCTCTATATACAGTTAATCTTCATTTCTATTGCATTACAAAACTAACAAAAAGTACCCGTTCAACCGTCGGATCCTTAACCAAATTAGTTAATGTATTTTGTACCGTTTTTAACGCTTCTTCTTGCAATTTTTGTCTTCCTTCAGGGAGTTTTAAATCGTCCGCACTTTTTTGACTCACCAGCATTAAAACGTCATTTTTCAGTTGTGGCATATGCTGTTTCACATTTTGCTTAGCCTCTTCACTTCGGACTAAAAAACTCATTTTAATCTGAACCGTCCGACTCTTTTTGGCTCCAGCTAAATTAGCCGTTATTGCATTGGGTACACCAATATAAATTGCTGGCCCTTTCTCTTCTACGACTTCTTCGCCAGCAACTTCTTCGTCTGTCTCAGGTGCATCATCACCACTCAATAAAAAGAAAGCAGCTACACCGGCTCCAATCAGTAAAACCGCAGCAGCAATGATAATAATTAACTTTTTACTACCACCACCCTCTTTTGAAGCCTCTTCGTCTTCACCTTCTTCTAAATCGAGTTCTAAATCTTGGTCATCTTGTGCCATATTCTTCTCCGTTACATGAGTTATTTTTTAAAACGATCTTCTCACTCATAATTATGGACAATCTTTTATACCTTTGCACAAAACAAGCTCACTAATAACACTATTAGAAATAACAAATAACTATTGAGACAAATGCAATTGTTGTACCAGAAGAATCTTGACGAGATATTTCGTTATTTTACAAAGGGTTAGAGGTGACAAATGACAGAAACTTCAATAGTGACAGCTTTTTGGCGTAATGCAAGATGAGAACAGGTAAATATTTGACACTCGTTCATTGCGAGTAAGTCACGATAATCCTGAATTAATGATTCAATAAACTTGGATTAAATATAGGTATCTAAGATCCCTTCCTGTACCGATGTATGAGACTGACTAACCCCTTCATCACTATCTTCAAGATTAGCAAAGCTGCGTTCTGCAGTAGTTTCATCACCTTTCTCTTTTTGAGATTGATGCTCCACCTGAGCATCACCTAGATTCATATCTTGATCTGATAATAAGTCGCGTAGTTTAGACAAGTTATCTTCAATCACTTCCTTGGTCTGAAGATTGTTTACTTGAAACAAGATACTTGTTTCTCCGTTGATCGTTTTCATCTTGACGTTCATTGGTCCCAACTCTGCTGGATCCATCCGTATTTCCGCACTCGACATGGCTTGACTGTAAATCCATTGAATTCTAGCGGCTAAATTGGGAGAGAAATCATTCCTTAGCGATAATCCAGATTGTAAATTTGGTTGGGCAACCTGATTAGTATTTTGTGTCGATGTCATATCAGCAGTGATAATCGGTGATTGAGATGTACTATAGATTGGTCTAGGCTGGCTAACTTGTTGTTCCGTGTATTGTGATAACGAACCAAGCTGAGATAAAGCCTTATCTATTTTTACACCCTTTTGTAGTTGAATGACCGATTTTGATATTTGTTCCGAAATCTTGTCCCCTATTTTTACTTGCTGTAGCTTGTCAAAGAATGCCTTATTGTTAAGTTCTGGAAGCACTAGACCCGCTTTCTCACCACCTTCTTTATTGATGGATAATAGCGATGAGGGTAACTGCTCTTTTATGGTTGAATTGGCTTCTTGCAACGAAAGCTTACCGACAGATAATTCCCAACTTCCGCGGTTTTGCTTAGCTAAGCTTTGTAAAGCTATTAACCCACTTTTAATATCTGCATCACCTTTTAGCTTAGCATCTACTTTGGCAATATCTGTCAAAATCAGTTCAACTGTTTGAGCTTTAGAGCTAGAATCTGACGCCCCTCTGTTAAGCTTCAAATCAATATTTATAACTAACTTGTCTAGCTTCAATTGAGTCTCTGTGACAATTTGTTCCGTGCTAGTTGCTCCAATTAACCAATCAGCAGGAGCTCCCGTTAGTATATGCTCTGTCTCTTTTCCTTTAGTTTGATTCTGATGAAGTTCATTCATTTGTACTTCACCTTTTTGAATCAAATTTAAGCCGAGCGACGCTAACAACTGTTCCAATTTTTTTGAAGGCTTGTCCGTCGAGTTTTCAGTTAAACCATTACTCAATAACTGCTTAAGCTCTTCATTTGACAGACTTGTTTGATTAACTATTCGAACATCGGGACTAACAGTTAGATCGATGTCTAGTCTATCGGCCTGCGATTTAACAAGGTCGAGTAAATTGGTTTGAATTGGCGGCAAATTTTTGCCTTTTATTTCATTCTGTTGGCTAATTTGTTGCCGCATTAAAGAAAACTCTTTTGCAAATTTGCTGCTATGTTGATCACTTGGCGAGGTGCCAACCGATAGACCAGACAAAGAAGTATTTCCCACGGAAGCATGTCGATTACTAGCTTTATTGGGCTGTATTCCTGGGTTTTGTTCCGACAATATACTTAATACCAACGTAGACATTGAAGATTTGCCTCAAGCTTATTAACAATATTTCTTATAAGCTAAAGCAATACTGGTGCCAAGTTGAATAGGCACTCTTGTTACCAAGAGTAAGAATATAACGAGATAATAAAAAGAGTTAGTTATCGATCGACTACAAATAGAGTTGCGAGAGCTGAGATGATGCCTTTTCAAATAAAGAATCAAACTTAGATAAATCGAAAAGTAGCTCTGTTAATTGGCCTTCTCGGGCCAATTTTTCAATTTCTTCACAATAATTCGCAAAATCAACGACACCAACATTACGACTACTTCCTTTTAGACTATGAGCTAGACGATAAATGTCATCTTGCTGTGCTGAAACCTGCAATTGATTCATAGTTACAAGCTTCTCTTTAGTATCGTCCAAATAGGAATTGATCAGCAGCTGCATATCCTCGCCCATAATTTCAACGAGTTCACTTAATAATTCATGATCTAAACCATTATTCATCACTTTACCTACTATGATTAATCCGAAATACGATTAAGCAGAGCTAATCACCTATTCAGGAATATCATTATGATCCCAATTATAGACAGCTTTTACCCGCGCCCCTTGATCGAAATAATCGACCGAATCACAAAGTTTTAATAACAGAGGTAATCCTCTACCACTGTAGTCTTTAATGCCTTCTTTAAGAATTTTTTGCACATCAAACCCTTTACCACTATCAACAATGTTAAAGATTAATCGACCACCACTAGCCGTAGGATGATGATCGACCGACACTTTTACAAATCCAACGTCTAAATCATTTAACCCTTGAATCCGTTGAGTGTAGTAATTGGTAAAACCTTCATTGCTATTTTTCATCGATGAATCAAGACCAAGTACACCATGATCGAGTGCATTATTATATAGCTCAGATAATACTGTAAATATTCTCGCACGATGAGGAGTCAGTTCATTACAAGATAAAATTGTCTGCATAAATAAAGGAATTGGATCAAAATTGCCAAGAGATTTACCTCTTAGTTTTAAACTTAGTTCTGAATCTGACGTACCTGATTCTATTATCTCGCCTTTAGATGCTTGCAAAATATCGTTGCTACCGACGGATGGAAAACCTACTTCTAACAAACTTAAGTCATCAGATTGATCCGTTTTTCCACAAAATAAATTAACTTCAGCAAGCAACGCACCACAAATATCATCGGACGTGACATTAGCTTGAATACAGTCAACCATTTTTTGCTCACCAAACATATTGCCGGTACTATCTTCTGCTTCGATAATTCCATCGGTAACGGCGATAATTTTGTGTTGTTTGGTAAACTCGAAACTCTGACAAGTCACCTTAAATTTTTCAGGTGATTGTATTCCTAGTGGAAGGTGGGATGACGGTATTGTAGTGACTTCTCCACTCTTTTGATCAACTAAAAAGGAATCCGGTGCACCAGCATTCCATATAGTCAATGATTCATCAATCGAATCAATATCAATAACAATGACGCAACAAAAAATCCCTCTAGGTAAAACATTATATAAACGTTTATTCATTTCGGTCATCATGTCTGGGATCGCGAAACCTTTAGTCGTCATGCCATAAAAAATTTCAGAAGCGGGTATTGCTCCAATTGCAGCTGGCAAACCATGACCAGTAAAATCGGCTAAAAATAGTCTCATGCCACCCATTGGAAGCTCTGCAGCTAACATAAGGTCACCATTAAATATCGACATTGGAGAAAGGTGATAATTGATATTATCGGAGGCTAAACAACCTCGGTGAGCAATATTGTTAAAAATTCGTTTTGCAGCTTCTTGTTCTTGTACGAGGTGTTCATGATGGAATTGTATTCGCTCTCTTTGCTCGGCAACTGTATCATATAAATTAATAATACGCTCAAAAGCATCCAATTTTGCCTTGATGATAATTTTATTGATCGGTTTAGAAACAAAATCATCACCACCCGCTGAAATACATTTAGCAAGATCGCTCGCTTCCGTTAAAGACGTCAGGAAAATAATTGGAAACCATGCTCGGCTTGAGTCAGTTTTAATGATTTCAGCAACTTCGTAACCATCATAGCTAGGCATAAGTACATCAAGAAGCACCAGAGCTGGTGCATGTCTTTTAAATTGCTCTATCGCCTCGGAACCATCTTTAGCCTGAACAACTTCATGATTTAAATTCTCTAATACTTTTGAGAGAATTAACCTATCAGTATGGTTGTCATCAGCGATAAGTATTTTCAAACTAGCTTACCAACAAAATTAAACTAACTGAAAAAGTTGTTCGAAATTAGAAATAGTGAGAATTTTTTTAATATCCTCATTACAATTTTTAAGTTGAATATTTGAAGAATCACCACCAGAATGATCTCTTAATAGCAACAGCATACCTAATGCTGAACTATCTAAATAACTGGTGCCACTCATATCAACGGTAATATTTGATGGTATTGGTGAAACCTTCTCATAAGCACCGCGAAATGCTTGATGAGCGCTAAAATCAAAACGCCCGTCTATCGATATTGTTAATGACTTCCCATCTGCAGAAGTAACAGAACTTACTGCCATGACTTGCTCCTCTTTTTTATCTCTAAAAAAATATGATTAATATGAATTAAATTACAATAAATTGGTTAAATTTACAGCTGACTAGCTTAAGCATAGCCCAAGAAATTAGATTTCTCTATTTTAATTTGAACCTTATAAACAGATTAAAGTATTCATTCGAAATCACCGGTTATTAACAATAAAACTAGCAATTTCTTTCAAGGGTAAAATATGCTCTGCAGCGTCTATAGCAACGGCTGAACCAGGCATTCCCCAAACAACGCTGCTGGCTTCATCTTGCGCAATGGTCGTAGCACCGTTGGCTCGTAGGTTTTTCAAACCAATGGCGCCATCCTTTCCCATTCCAGTTAAAATAATTCCGAGACAACTACTAATTTTTTGATCCACAATTGAATTAAAAAGTACATCTACCGCAGGTTTATGTCGGTTAACTTTTTCTCCATCATCAAGCACCGCCCATAGACCACTGGCTTTCTTTTCTATCTTCATATGATGACTACCTGGAGCCAAGTAAGCAAAACCATTTTCGAGCTTAGTTGGTGATCGAATTTCACGAACCTCAATGACGGATTCAATATTTAATCGTTTGGCGTAGGAAGTAGAAAAAGTATCAGGAATATGTTGTGCCATCACTATTGGAGGTAATCCTGCTGGCAATCGAGTAACAACTTCGCGGATTGCTTCGGTACCACCAGTAGAAGCACCAACCGTTATTAAATCAAATTTTCCATTTTCTTTACCGAGCTTATAAACACTTCGATTTGGTTGTTCCTCTGACTCTAGCGCTATGGTGTTGCAACTGGCAGCAGCAATTACTTTTTCTATTAATTCATCGGCAAGTTCGGTTAAACGGTTTTTGACATCGGTTGTAGGTTTGGCAATAAAGTCAAAAGCACCAATTTTTAAAGCCTCTAATGTAATATCTGCTCCAGCCTGAGTTAGCGTTGAAACCATAATGACCGGCATAGGTCTCAAGCGCATAATATTTTTTAAGAATGTCACGCCATCCATTTTTGGCATTTCAACATCGAGGGTAATGACATCGGGGGAATATTTTTTTATTTTTTCTCTAGCATCAATCGGATCTTCGGCTGTTGCCACTACATCAATTTCTTCGTGACTTTGTAATATTTCTGTCAACAAAACCCTAATAAATGCAGAATCATCAACAATTAACACTTTAATTTTTTTTGACATAGTATAAATCCAGAACCGTTTCCGTTTTAATCAATTGCTTCCACAAATTCCAATTAGTCGAATAATTCAACTTCACCTTCTGTTTTCTGGTGAGTAATTTTATCAAAGTAGCTTTCATCTCTGGTTTCAACAGTATCATTGTGTTGATTAATTAGTTTTTTCATTTTGACCTTCCCTGTTTTTGGTATGTACATTACCTTACGAGGATAATTTCCTCCTACATCTTCGGCTAATAATTTTAACCCTTCCATTGCTATATATTCTTTAACAAATTGAATGTTTTTCTTCCCTACGTCAGTCAAACCTTTCATTACTCTACCGCCCCCAAAAATTTTAATTTCTAGGTTGTCGCGAGTCCCGCCGTTGCGGAGGATATCGTTAATCATCTGTTCCATAGCGAAGTTTCCGTATCGAGCAGCATTCGCTATATCAGTTACTGTCGCGCTATTATCGATTGGTAGCATAAAATGATTCATCCCACCTAGCCCTGCTTTAGGATCTCGAACACAAGCAGAAATACAAGAACCAAGAATGGTAGTTATAGCTTCATTATGACCGGTAACATAAAATTCGCCGGGCAAGATTTTCGCAGTCGCTAACCCAGTATGTTTATCCCAATAGCGATTAATATGGTTAAACTCTTGCCAACAAGATGGTAAATTTTCTCTTTCAAAACCAACAGCCATTAACCTAACTTCCTAAAAATCGTTTTACCTAGGTTATCAAACAACCCCCTATTGTTACCAAGGCTTTCAGAATGTCCTAAAATCAAACATCCCCCCGGTTCAAGCAAATCATAATAACGTTTAATTAACTTTTCCTGAGTCGGCTTATCAAAATAAATGAGTACATTTCTACAAATAATTAATTGAAATGGACCTTTAAATGGCCATTCTTGCATTAAATTTAGCTGCTTAAAATGAATATACTGTTTCAGTTGTTCATCTACCTGCTTTTGATTAGAAGTACAAACATCCGTTTGCGAAAACCACTTCATATATTCTTGCGATACAGGCGCTAATTTGTCATTCGAATAAATACCATCTTTTCCTGTTTCGATTACATTGGTATCAAGATCCGTTGCCAGTATTTTGAAATCTATATTTCGCGGTCTGTTTTTTAAATGCTCCCAAACCATCGCTAATGTATAAGGCTCTTCACCAGTTGAACAACCTGCTGACCAAATTCTAATGCGTTTATTAAATTTGGAAAAAATTTCAGGAAATAAAACATCATTAAGGTACTCAAAATGATGCTCTTCTCTAAAAAAATGAGTTAGATTTGTTGTTAGTGAATTAATAAATGCTTTCTTCTCATCATTATCCTTACTAACAAAATCCAAATAATCGTTAAAAGTGTTTAAGCCCACTTTCCTCAAACGGCGAGCAAGTCTCGAATAAACCATATCTTCCTTACGGTCAGATAAACTTATTCCTGAAACTTTATAAATGATTTTGGCTATGCGCTCAAAGTCTTTTCTCGAGTATTCAAATTCTCTGTGTTTAGCAACTTTTTCTTGTGTCACAAAAGCCTCAACATCTTAATTCCATAAGGTAATGGTTCTATCAAAATTAACTTTGCTATTAACTAAGCTTGAAACAAAACACCTTAATATCAATTCTATTAAGGCATTCTATTCTAATTATTTTTTAAGCAAGATTTAGAACTCTTCCCAATCATCTTCCACAACAGGCGCTTTAGATTTATCCGACTTATTCTTAACGGGCGATACTATTTGACTATTTCGCACACCACTCTCATCGCCAGTTTTAAAGAAGCTCATCAGCTCCAACATATTCCCTGCTTGCTCTGTTAGCGCTTCAGCAGCGGCTGCGGCCTCTTCAACAAGTGCAGAGTTTTGCTGAGTCATATTATCCATTTGAGTAACGGCTTGGTTAACTTCTTCAATCCCGTTTGCTTGCTCTTCACTTGCATTAGCAATTTCACTAACCAAGCCAGAAACATTTCTAACAGAATCCACTATCTCAGCAAGTTTTTGACCGGAATCGTTAACCAACTCAGTTCCTTGATTGACTTTATCAACACTGTTACTAATTAGAGATTTAATATCTTTGGCTGCACTTGCACTTCGTTGAGCTAGATTTCTTACTTCCGCTGCAACTACCGCAAACCCGCGACCTTGGTCTCCGGCTCTGGCCGCTTCTACCGCCGCATTTAGCGCTAACAGGTTAGTTTGGAATGCTATTTCATCTATTACACCTATGATGTCTGAAATTTCACGAGAGGCATTATTGATTTCTTTCATTGCAATAACAGCATCTTCTACCACTTTACCGCCACTCTCAGCTTGCTGCATGGTTGTCGCACTCAGTTTATTTGCTTTGGTTGCTGCCTCGGAATTTTCTTTAACTGTTGCAGTCAATTCTTCCATACTCGACGCGGTTTCTTCAAGGCTAGAAGCCTGCTCTTCAGTACGCTGACTCAAGTCAGTATTACCTTGCGAAATTTCACGAGAAGAGGTTGATACATGGCTTGAAGCTTCCATGATTTCACCAACCATATTCCGTAAGTTGTCAATAGTTGTGTTAACTGAGGATTGAAGTTCTTTAAAGGTACCATGAAATTCACCCTCCATACTTTTTTGCAGATTACCATTTGCCATCTCTGACAACACTTCTTGGCATAAATTAATTGGTACTACAATAGCTTCTAGCATATTGTTAATGCCTTCGCTAAGGGAAGCTACAAAACCCTCAGCTCCTTTAGTATCAATTCGATTTTCCAGATTTCCTACTACAGCGCCTTGAACTAATTCATCTATTCTAGCCAAAGCATTCATTTGAGCGGTAATATCAGTAGCATATTTGACCACCTTAAAAGGTTTTCCATTGAGATCCATAATGGGGTTGTATGAAGCCTGGATCCATATTTCCTTGCCGCCTTTACCAATTCGTTTATATTCTTGAGATTGATACTCACCACGATTAAGCGTCTCCCAAAATGCTTTATATTCAGAACTGTTTTTAAAGTCAGGTTCTACAAACATACTATGGTGCTTACCTTGGATCTCGTGCAAGGTATATCCTAAAGCATCACAAAAATTATCATTTGCTGAAATAATTGTACCGTCCATGTTAAACTCAATAACAGCTTGAGCTTTACTGATCGCCTCAATCTGACCGGCATAATCATTATTTAAAATTTCACGCCGAGTATTTTCAGTAATATCCTCCCACTCTAAACTAGAACCAACATAATTACCTTCGGAATCCATAATCGCTGCAACGTTAAGAGCGACGGTATTTTCCATGAGTGTAATAGTTGCTTGATAAGGAAGGTTATCCGGATCATCCAGTATCCTTCTCTGGTGCGCAGGGTTACGATGAAAATCATCAATACATTTTCCCATCATAAATTCTTCTGTCGATTCAAATTCTGGCCAAATTTGTTTCATTGATGGTTCTAAGTTTTTAAGTAATTTCATGGTTGCAGGGTTCATGTAAGTAATGATTAAGTCACGATCAACCATCATAGTCGCGGTTCCAGAACCAGCCATCGCACCTTGCATTCTAGCAACGGCATCATCACTTTTAACCTTTTCAGTCACATCACTCCATTCCAAACTAGAACCAAGATGATTTCCACTATTATCCATTACAGCAGCTACGTTCAGACTTATGGTCTTTTCACCTAATTTAATATTTGCTTGATAGGGTAAATTGTTTGGGTTAGAAAGAATGTTACGCTGGTGAGCAGGATTCCTATGGAAATCATCGATACATTTACCCATCATGTATTCTTCACTGGCTTCAAAATCTGACCACAAAGATTTCATTGTCGTTTCAAGTGATTTCAAAAGAGTCAATGTAGACGGATTTAAGTAAGTAATTTTTAAATCCGTATCAACCATCATCATTGCGGTTTGTGAAGAATTAGCTGCTTGAGCTAACATACTATT
>Ga0316204_10005751_pt1 | contig 20023 bp, 17 predicted proteins | sample 6monrhotite_MG_2_FD_205661 | JGI IMG/M metagenome (GOLD analysis project Ga0316204, IMG submission 205661) | Microbial mat bacterial communities from mineral coupon in-situ incubated in ocean water Damariscotta River, Maine, United States -... | ecosystem: Environmental > Aquatic > Marine >...
CGTAGGGCAAGGCTATAAACAACCACCTTCTTCGTTAAGCAATTTTAAGCTAGAATGACTAGCCCAAAAATTCCTTGCCTCAAATATGGCTGTTTCTAGTCTTGCTGAAACCTGCATCTTGAAGTGGAATGGGTATATATGTTGGAATAAATCGCTAATTGAAAGAGTATTTGAGATAGAATAACATCCTTTCTATTAATGAATAGGTAAGGATGTTTATGCAAAATGTTTTGGAATTTGTTCAAAAATTGCAGTCTCAGGGTAACAGCACTATTATTTCTAACCCTTATTTGAACGATAGTATTGCAGATAATTTACGCGTTTATTTAGATGCAATGTTAAAAATAAAAGGTAAGCGAATTCTATTAGTTGGCGAAGCCCCTGGGTATAAGGGTTGCAAAATTACAGGCATCCCTTTTACCAGCGGTGACGTATTTGAAACAATTGAACACCCGCTTTTGAGAAAAGTCAAAAAGAAAATAACCTTAAAAAATATAGAAAAGGAAAATACTGCATCGATCGTTTGGCGGTATTTAGCAGATAAAAAAACAATGCCTTTATTTTGGAATTCGTTTCCTTATCATCCTCACCCTAAAAATGATAAAAATAAAAATCGCGCACCGAGTCGTCAGGAAATTGAACAAGGAGTTATTTATCTTAAAGCGTTAAATCAGTTGTTTAGACCAAAGGTAATTGCCGGTGTCGGAAATGCTGGTGTTAAATGTGCCAAGTTAGCGTTTCCAGAAACAAAGATTACTTATATTCGTCATCCATCCTTTGGCGGTAAAACAGATTTTATTAAAGGTATGGATTTAATTCTTGATTAAAAATATAAATTAGCTCTTCTCAAATTTAGGTAATAGATTAGCAGAAACCAAATCGCCTGATTTTTTTTCTAATAGCAAAGATTGATGCGATCTTTCTGGATGAACAACAAATTCTAACCCTTGACGATAACATTCCATAGCGAGTTCGTAGTCGTCTAGTTTTTCGAGAGTGGCTGCCATCATAAAAAAAGCTTCGGCACTGGGATCGGTTCTCAAACTTCTTTCAAAATAGAACCTTGCTTTCCCCCACAATGAAATATTAAATGCAATTTTTCCCAGAGCTAAATAAATTTCGTTGGGCGCTTGAGGATGATTATTGAACCATGATTCTAAAAATGAAAATTGTTTATTTCCATCAGTGCTTTTTATGTCACCAAATAATAAAATAATTCTTTTATCAGGTTCTTTTTTAAACAAAGGTTTTAGCATTTTTTCAGCGACATCCATTTGTTCGAATTTGATTAATAGCTTTGTATAACACAAAATATTATGTGTGTTTTTACGACTAGAGTTAGGAAGCTTTAACCAAGCATCATTTAACGATTCAAGTTCTCCGCTAACTGATTTTTTTTGCAGAATCCCTGTTGCGCAGGAAGTTTCTAACGTTTCTAATTTATTGATGGAGAATACTTTTTGTTTCTTTAGTGCCGGTAGCAATTCAATGATAGCGCTCCAGTCTTGGAGTTGTTGATAAGTCGTGCAAAGCAACTTAAGAATAAAAGGATGATTAGAATTTTTTAATTTTAATTCATTTAAAGTTGCTAAAGCCTGTTCGTATTGTTGGTTGTCTAGTTGAAGTTGAGCTTGAGTTAAACCTATTGCGACATTGGCACTTGGCTCTGCTTTATGTGCCAATCTAAGATAAGTGTCTCTTCTATCTTCTGCATCTTGATGTTGAGCAGATTGAGCAGCGATTAAATAATTAATCAGTTTTGTATCCGAATTTTTGGCCGCATTAATCATGGTATTTTCAGATTGTTTCCATCGACCTTCAACAAAAGCTAACATCCCTTTTATGGTTTGCTTTCGAGCTTTTCGCCAATGGCGCTCACCCTGCCATCCTTTCATCTTATTTGCACTAGAGATTAATGAGCGTAAAAACATTCCAATTAAGAAAAGTATTGAGAGAAATAATAGCAATAACGAAACGGCAACCCAAAGACGCATTTCATAACTGGTTTTGTCATAAGCAATAATAACAAAGCCTGGAAGATTTTTTATCCATGAACCGCCGATTGCACCAACAACAATAGCGACAAGTAGAGCGATTTTCCACTTCATGGCTGATTCTCCGTTTCGGGAGCAGTATCCTGAGGAGTGGGGTCAATAGCATCCTTGAGTTTTAAACTATTTTCGTTATTAAAGTTATTCTTTGATCCGTTTGAGAGAGAACTTTCTAACCAGCGGTAGAGTTGCTGTTGACTGATTTGATCAAGTGCTTTCTTTGAATTCAATTCATTTGGATAATGAATTTCAACAGGCATGCTTTTTAATTGATTTAGTTGCTCAATAATGATATTGGTTTTTTCATTCTTCTTAAAAAATGTTTCTATCCATAAAATAGCATTAGTAATATTTAACCGATAGAGTTGCTCATTACCTTTGGCTAATGCAATTTGAGATTGTTGAAGTGCGAGTTGAACATTGTTAACCAAATTCACTCTTTGATCATCTTTCATTAAAGGTTTAACTGGTTCGCTATGATCTTTTATCACAACAAAGTCTTTTAGAAATTTTTGGTAGATTTCATTTAGGTCAAACCCATCTTCTTCAATGATTGGTTCGGAGAGCTTTTCTTCTAAGGGTTGGAATTGAAGTGCAACAATTTCTAAATTAGGGAGCTGCTGAATAAATGCGTTTAATGTTAAAGACATGCCGGTAACATCAGGTTCGAGAATTAAACTGAGTTCAGAAAGATCTTTGGCAATTCCTTCCCGAATGGGTAATAAGCTATTATCCGCAATTTCAATGATTCTGCTATCAGCAGTTCTTAATAATTGAATGGCGGTGGCTTTATCCTTTTGTAAACTTAATTGAAGCTGAGCTACTTTTATTAAATAAGCAGCTTCAGCTAACATCCAATCTTGTTTTTGGCGGCCGGATAAGGCTTTTATTTTTTCTTGGGTTGAAAGTAATGATTCTGCTAATTGTTGATTTTTTGCAGCGAATTGATTGAGTTGAATTTGGGTTTGATTAATTGCTTGTTGTGATGTTTGAAAGGCGTTCTTTGATTGTTCAATAGACTGGCTTTGTTGTTGGATTTTAGAATCAACGTTGCTTTGTAGCTCGTCCCAATTTTCTTGAAATAGTTGTTGTTGATAAATACTCCAGCTAGACGCCAAGATAGCGATGATGACTAGTAAAATCGTAATGCCGGGTAGCAGCCAACCTTTTTTTGATTTTTTTGCCTGCATTTTAGGCAGTGGTTTAGCATTAAACAGATCGGCAGGTGAAGCCTTATCATCCTTTGATGATTCAGCTATAGCCTTTGCTTCGTGAGACGGTTTTTTAGGTGATGTGTTTTGATCATCTGATTTGTTTGTATCGTTAGTTTCATCAGCCATAATTACCGCACCCTAAGTTTGTTCTTGAATAATATGTTGTACAGTTTTAATCAATTGTTGATCACTTGCATCTTGTGATTGAGCAACAACTTTAAAGTTCATTTTTTTTGCTTGTATTGCAATTCTATCACTGCTGACAATAATTCGGCAGCCTTGAGGTTGTTTTTCTAGAATTCGCCATAGATTGGTCAGAGCCTGAAGGCTGGTAATTAGCCAACAAGGGTTAGATTGATGGTAGCAAAGAGCTAGCTTTTGAGTTTCTAAATCGGGTAGTTTTCGTTGATAAACCGCTAGTTCATTAACTTTTGCACCAGCTTGAATTAAGCCGTTTTTAAGTTTTTCTCGTCCTCCTAATCCTTTAACAATTAACCAGTTTTGATTTTCTATTGCTTGTAGATTAGACATTGCAAGCAATCCTTCACTGTTCATTTGTTTAGGGTGGATTACTTTAGACTGTCGCTCATGAGCCTTAAGTTCACCAGTTAAAATCGATGCGGTTTGTTCACCAATAGCATAAAGAGGGCAAGATAGGATTTGTTTCCAAAGAGCGCTATCGAGTAGTTTTTTTGCATAATTAACCGAATTACCACTAATAAAGATAACCCCATAATAAGGGAGTGACAAATTAGCTGTACCATCAAGATAATCATCAATCTGAATCAGGGGGCAATGAACGATATTTACAGGGTTTTCTGGGGTAGAAAGATTAGCGAGGTTATCGACTAAGCTGCCGGCCCGGTTATTAGGGCGAGTGACAATAAATTGGAAGGGTTTTGATAGAGTCATAGATCACCCAATAAAGGCTATCATTCGAAGTATCACGGGTTTAAACCACTATTCATCACTGAGAGCACTAAGGATCTCTCCTGCGCCGGAATCTAAGAGTTTTTCTGCAAGCTCGACACCTAGTTTTTCGGCATCTTCAACTTTGCCTTCGATCTTGTGTTGAATAATCAAAGAGCCATCAATTTTTCCGACCAAGCCTTCAATAGTAATTTGGTTATCAGATATTGTTGAATAAACGCCAATCGGAACTTGGCAGCCGCCTTGAAGATAATGATTAACAGCTCGTTCAGCCTTAACTCGATAAGCCGTTGTTGCATGATTTAGCGGCTCAAGGTAATTAAGAATTCGAGTATCATCAGTGCGACATTCTATTCCAACCGCACCTTGTCCACCGGCGGGTAACATCCAATCAGCTTCTATTTCATGGGCGATTCGGTCATGTAAGCCGAGTCGTTTTAATCCAGCAGAAGCAAGAATAATAGCATCATATTGACCTTCATCGAGTTTTGACAGCCGAGTTCCAACATTGCCACGTAAATCGAGAATGGTTAAATCAGGTCTTTTTGCCATTAACTGGCATTGACGACGTAGACTGCAAGTACCAACTTTAGCCCCTTGTGGTAAGTCTTCCAACAGTTTGTAGGTATTTGAGACAAAAGCATCACGGGGATCTTCGCGTTCACAAATAACGCTTAAACCTAGTCCATCGGGAAATTCCATGGGCACATCTTTCATCGAATGTACGGCTATATCGGCGCGATTTTCTAACATTGCGTGTTCTAATTCTTTAACAAAAAGCCCTTTGCCGCCAATTTTTGCTAGTGGTGTATCGAGAATTTTGTCGCCGCGAGTAACCATTGGTACCAGCTCAACAGTTAGATCGTTATGAAGTTTTTCTAGTTCGGCTTTTACAAATTCTGCCTGCCAGAGAGCAAGTGGGCTTTGGCGAGTTGCTATTCGTAGAATATCGCTCATTGGTTTACCTTAGAGATTAAAAGATTAGCTAACTATTTAGGGTGGGATTCTAACATCTTGTGAATTAAAGTAAAAATTGAGATTTTCCATTTTTATAGACGATATTCAATATTCCCATTCGCTTAGCGTGTGCTTAATACTTTAAATTCCAAAATTACTCATTTCTTTCTTAAGGGTGTCAAAACTCACATCTTTATATATTTTCCCGTTAAAAAAGTAAGTTGGTACAGTTATAATTTTTGATTCCTCAAGAATACGATTCACTTTTTCCTTATTGACCGAAAAATCTGCATTAAGGCAAATATCCGAGATATTAAACATTCCGGTCAATCGCTCATAAGTTTTTGCGTAGGATGAGGCATTATCTTTAGTACGTGATACTTTAAAAAATGCATCAAGAAAAGCTCGATTACCTTTTTCTTTTGAAATACAAGATAGAAGTTTATGTGTATCAGTTACTTTTCTATGTCCATCGATAAAATTAACCGCTAACTTCCCATCGCTTATTTTTTTATTCAACCATTTCATTTGTTTTTGCATTTCTTTTTTACATTCGGTGCAAAACATTGAATAAACAATCGTTAGAATAGGCGCATCATGTCTTCGAGTAACTGTAATCGATATATCGTTCTGGTTGGGGTGTCGCCACACATCAAGCGAATCGATCAAATGGGTAACGTAAGACAAGTTGTTTTTTCCTATCGCATTCCCATTTTCTGCAGATTTTTTATAATATTCTTTTGCTTTAACTAAGTTCCTATGAACCTTGGTTCCCTCTAGATACAATATTCCCAAACGATTAAGAGAAATCGTATGGCCTTGCTCACCAGCTTTCTTATACCACTCGATAGCAATATTAATATCTTTTACAGCACCCTCTACACCAACGGCATGCTTGCGCCCTAAATGATATTGCGCATTAACGTCACCAGAATTAGCCTTTTTTAACGTTACCTCTAAACCTAAAGCGTACCAATGGTTTGCAGAAGCAATATCCACTGCTGTGCCATGACCCTTTTTATACTTTCCCCCTAGGCTAGTAAAAGCATCAGAATATCCCGATTCGGCTGCTTTTTTCATCCATTTAAAAGATTCTATTTGATCGTTTTCTTTATATTCTTTATTTTTTGTCGAACGATTCCAATATTGAAAGCTGAGAGTGTATTGTGCCTTGAGATCACCAGCTTTTGCTTTATCAAGTAAACCTTTGGTAATCAGGTTGTGGTGGTTAGCAAGAGTGGAAAAGCTGAAGAAGATAAACCATATTGTTAATAACCAATTGAGGGGTTTCATTCTTTATTTTTTCCTTGTAAATTTTAGAATTGATTTTTATCAAAAAGCCGATTTGTTAACTATTTTCTTATTTACGCACCAGTATTAATTCTGATGCCTCTTCGCCCGCCTTGCTGAGATATGTCTCTTTTCTGCGTATTTTATCCGAAGATTCATACAGTTCGAAGCCTAGCGAATGCTGATGCGAGTCTTCGAGACTTTCCAGATTTGTTGCATCAATGTAACTAAAGGAAATGTTATTTAAAGTGCTATCATTTGATAAGTGGAGCCTCGGTTGATTTCCCTGTGGACAATAATGGGTTGCCATTAAGTTCTTACCATTCAAATGATACAGGGTTAGCGAGTGTTTCTGACCTTTATAATTCCATGTTTCAATTAAAGTTGTATCATTTGCAGTAAGCTCGAAGGAAATATTAAATTGGGAATTTATGGTTCCCTCCTTTTCCCACACTCCGACTAGAGACTTCATTTGTGAGAATATTTGAGAAATATCAATTTTATCATTTGCTCTTACTGAGATTGATATAGATAGAATAAATATTAATTTCATCAGATTTTTCATAAATTTCCTTATAATTCTAACGGTGAGTTATTGTGCTCGATAGGCGGATAGAGTGCTAATAATATAAACACAACTTACTCAGTTTTATCGGTTAATTCAAGCAATATATCAAAACGAAATAACTAAGTTCTAATTGTTTAAACAAGTTATCGAAGAAGAAATGATTTGAGGGATATTAATAAAAAGCAAACCGGCTTTCACCGGCTTACTTTTTAGCGCCTGTTTATCGAGCAGCTCGACTATTCATCGAAGAGTTTCGACTGCTATCTTTAAATTGAGCGGTATCACGCATTCCGTTAGTATGACACCAGCCGGTTTTATGGCCTTTGTTAACACCTCCTGATAGTTGTCCAGCCCATTTTTCGGTAGTCCCGTCTTCAGGATCGTCTAAAAACAGATCTGTTGCTAAATGACAGTAATCATATCGCCACCATTTGTCGGTAAAAGAGGTTGTATAATAATCGACTTTAGAGCGAGCCCAGCTAGGAACAGTCGCTAACCAGTTGGCAGCACCGCTATAGGTTAAGTCTGTATTGACACCACAACCGATACCAAAAACGTCACCTAGTGCGGCTAAATTACCAGCTAGAGCTGTGCCTCGGTATGGTGTTCCCACTGATTGAATAAGTTGGCCGCCAGTGGCATTGTCCAATCCGGTCCAATATCTTGCATACATATGTAACGCAGCCGCTCCTCCCTGGCTGTGAGCAACAATACCATAGGAATTATAAGCGGAACCAAAGGATATTATTCTTTGAGCAAAATCATCATGGCTGCGGTTTTTGTTGTAATCTTGGAATTCTGCGGAGTTAGTAAAGTTACTGGTATTCCAGACTTTATCTGAGCAGTATCCATGAACCAGTAATAACTTGCTTCCAGTTCCAGACGTATAGGATAAAGGGCTAAAGTTAGTTGGTGCATTTCCCGTTAGCATTTCAGGAACAATTTCATTGTTATCAATATTGGCTGAAAACTTTGACGTAGTTTTGTTATTGATAAAAGCTGCGTGCTGTAGTGATACATTTAGCGGCAGATAGTTTTTTTCTGCGATAGGGACATTCGTTGATCCATTTTGCAATCTGACCGATTTTAGTGAATAAGGTGCTTGTAAGCCTTTACGTTTTAACCATCGGTTATCAAGTGATAATTGCAGATGGGTTTGGTTATCAATACTTATCGGAGATGCTAAGCCACCGACCCAAGCCGCTGATTGTGGCGATCCCTTTTTGGATGTTCCCCATATTTCTGCTGACATGTAGACTGATTGAACGGATGTTAATTGTTTGACAGGAATTGAAATGAGACTTCTGCTGTCATTAAGCTGTTTTAAGTTGGCGGCTGTATTTGTGAATCGAAAAGAGGCTTCTTCAATTGGATAAAGATCGGTAGTCGTTCGTGAAAACCTAACGCCGTCTGGGCGAATACCTTCCACTTGAACTTGGCTCGTGTACACACCTGTTTCATCAGTTGGAATCTTGGCAGAGAATAGCCCATCTCCCGCTAGCTTATCGCCGTTTAGGCCATCATCTGTGAGAACAACAGAAAGGTGTTTCTTGCTTGGTGTGACGATATCAACAAATGCTCGATTAATACTACTTTGAAGAGCTTGTTTTTTGTTGGGTTTTTTTGAGCTTGGATCAAGGTCATTGGTGTCGATCATATAGGCAACGATATTAATATTGCTATCTTTTGTAGTGAAGTTGTTATCAAGATAAGAATATAGTTTGAATTGTTTATCACCTTTAAAAGTCAAATAGCCCTCAGGAGCATGATTATTTTCATTCCCACGGATGGCTGATTGAGTATTCGACTTATTTTGTTTTGTAAGCTTTACTCGCCAAATTCCTTCGCTTGACGCAGGCAGGGAAATACTTTTACCCGCAAATATTTGCCCACCAATCTGGATGTCCTTTGTTTTGAGTGAGCTATTTGTGTCCTTTATTTCATCAATAAGAAGTTTTCCTGATGGAGAGGTTGCGGTTATCTTCCATTCCTCAGAGTTTGGACTTAAGAAAATCAATGGATTTGAAGCTTGTCCATCAAAATAAATATTTTTAATCACCTCTTGTGTATTAACGCTATTGGCATTGTTAAGAGTTTGATGATTTGAGGATCTTATTGGGATCATCGTTGAATGACTTAATAGTCCCTTATTCTCAGCATTTGGCAACTTTTGTTGATTAATGCTTTCTGGAGGAACTGCCACGTGTTTAGGTTGTGCAGCATTTGCAAAATTAGTATTTAATAATGCGATTAAAGGGAGTAATAATACTTTTTTATTCATTAGTTAACCTACCTTTTGTTGTTATAGAATTAGGAAAATAGGGTTTGAGCTAAATCAAATCAAATCAAATCAATTCTTGAATTAGTTCAATGGACTAGTCTAATTCACATTATTTGGTTTAGGTATCTGAAATGAATTGTTTAGTAAGAAATCACGGGAATTAGTTCTTTTTTATTATCGTATTGAGATATTATAATTGATTAATTAACTTTTTAACTACCGTTAAATGACGACGACTGATCTCTAATTTTTTTTCATCATTTCCTAGCATCACAAAAGAATGCCCCTGAGTATCACGATGAATACCTTTAATAAATTTTTTAGCGACGATTGCGTTCCGGTGAATACGAACAAAGCTTTCTGAGAACTCGTTTTGTAACTCTTTTAAAGTATCTTCGATAATCGTTTCGCCATCCAAATATCTAACGGTGACATATTTTAGTTCAGCTTGAAAATAGATAATATTTTTGACTGGGATCAGTTTTATATTGCCACTGATTTTTGCAGTAATATTAGTTCTTCCTTCGTGTTGAGATTTTACTGCATTTAATTGGGCACTATTCAGTGAACAGGCTTTTTCGATGGCCGCTCGCAGATCTTTTCCGCGAACAGGTTTTAGCAAATAGCCTATTGCATTAACGTTAAATGCATCGAGAGCATACTCATCATAAGCGGTGGTAAAAATAATCGCAGGCGGCTCGCCGATTTTAGAAATATGTTGGGCGGCTTCAAGCCCATCCATTCCCGGCATTCTTATATCCATCAAAATAACATCTGGCTTTTCAGCTTGGCATGCTTCGATTGCTTGCAATCCATTATTTGCCGTTCGAATTGATTCAACTAGTTCAATCTCGGATAGAAGTTGTTTCATTCTTTGCTGCGCGAGTGGTTCATCATCAACAACTAATAGTTTCATAGCTCTTCCTTTTTTCGCTGATTTAATTGTTTATTCAATCTAAAAACTCTCTAATTGCCCATCATTTGTTCGGCTAATAGGGATTTTCATGGTGACTTGGTATTCTGTTTTCAAATTCTTTCGTTGCAAACTCGCTTGGCCGTTAAATAATACATCCAATCGCTGACTAATGTTATCGATGGCAATGCCATGGCCTCTATGCTTACTTTTAACGAGTTTTGGATTGCAAACTTGGATAACCAATAATTGATCTTGGATGCTTACTTTAATGGTGACTGTTCCACCATCAGGGAGCATTTGAATGCCATGATAAACTGCATTTTCTAGCAAAGGTTGAACCGAAAGGGGCGGAACAAGAATGGTTAATGCGTCATTATTAATTTGCCAATCAACAGTTAATCGATTACCTAATCGAATGCCTTCGATGGATAAATAACGTTTACCATTTTCAAGTTCAACGTCTAATGGAATGAGCTCGCTGCTGGTATCAAGGGTTGCTCTTATTAAGTCGCTTAGATCTTCAATAGCGGTTTCTGCTTTTTTGGGATCTATCTGCGTTAGACTGGCAATCACATTCATACTGTTAAACAAAAAATGAGGTCTTATTCGGGCTTGTAGTGCCTCTAATCGAGCAGAAGATTCTAACGCAATTTGTTTTCGGTACTGCTGCTGTAAATAAAAATATCTGAGCACAACAGAGCCTAGAACTCCAGAAACAATCAAATTTTTCATGAAGAATAAGTATTGTGCTTGCTCGGTTAAATTAAAATCTAAACCGTAATAATATGTCACAGCAATAAAACTATAAATAAAGGTGGCGGTTAAGATAATTATTAGGCTAATCATACCTGCATAAGCGTCTTTTAATCCGGCCAATGATGGTCTAAGCAAGCAAAGAATTCCTACCGAAGATAGGCTGATGGATTGCAAAGATATTGAATAAAGTCCGAGTGTTTGCCATGCATTTGAATTACTTAAAATGGATAATAAAGTGAATATAACCGCTAATAATTCGCCGATAAGCACTACCATTAACACCGATTGAACTCGGCAAAAGTCGGGTAAGAAAAATTCTGGTAATGCTCTTTTATCCACGGGTTATCGATCTCAACAATGTACGTAAATTAACATAGGTTGTTTTTAGTATAGTTAGTCATATTCGGTAAATAGATAAATTCCCAAATTATAGGGTTAAACTGAGGCCTTGTTATCATTAATTCGCAATTGATAACCTATTGATTTATTATAGCTTATTCCACAAAATTCTTTTCCAATCTTGTAGAGCATGTTAAATGTCAGCGGTAAATTTGAAAAGTCATTATCCTGCTTGCAACTTATGTGAGACGATGTGTGGGTTGAAAATCCAAGTAAGCGGCGATAAGGATCGTTCAACCTCATCTATCAAAAATAATTCTTTATGCTCTAACATGGGAAAATACCTATTTTGTATAAGATTCCCTAATTAACCCCTAAATTTAAGGTCACAAATCTATCGACTTACGCTAATACTGAAACCATATTGGTCACTTTGGAGAATCATGGTCGAAATATTGAGGAGTGTTCAAATAAAATTTCATTTGCTATAAGCAAATCCATTTCGGCAGAAGCTAGAGCTAGAATGTACGCAAATTTATTGGCAGCAAAAACGACTAAAAATACCGTAACTTTTGCGTAGGGCGAGGTTGGAAGCTGTGAACCTTGGGGTCCTAATCCCAGCGTATATCGAAAAATTTGTTGATCAACTATCGGGCAATACGGTTCTAAATGGAGTGTTGGTACAAATATATCCACACGTAAATCAGGTGATTAATGATCTGTTTTTATGTGAATTTTCAAAGAAAATTCAACGTGTTATAGTAAAATGAAATTGGTTCTCACTTGCATCTAAAAGGCAGCTCACATAGAATGGCTTAGGATTGTTTGATACATGATAGCTTGTATCTTAGGATGAGATATTTTACTTTAGTGATAATAATATGACAGCTAACATTTCTTTTAGAATAGAAAATGACATTTTAATGTGTTTTGTGACCGGTGAGCGGAGCAGTCGTAGTGTTTTAGAATATTGGCAGAAGTTGATCAACAAATGTCACCAAGAAGATATTCATTTAGTTCAATTAACTATCGCATTAAGGGGTAAATTTAACCCCGTTGACGCGATAGAGTCCTATCAGTCAATTATTGAGATGATCAAACCCACCAATTTAAGAGTTGCTTGTGTTGATCTAAACCACTTATCAGCTTCTGATACTCAATTATCTTGTAAAATGGGGTTTATACAGGGGATTGATGTCAGTTTTTTTGATTCTGAAGATGCTGCAAGAGATTGGTTAGTCGAAGGTTTAACTAATGATTCTGAAGATATCGAAAAATCAGCCTAATGGATAGTTTTTACTGGTTCGATTTTGAAACTTTTGGTGTTAATCCGGGTAAAGATAAACCAAGCCAGTTTGCGGGCATTCGTACCGATTTAGATTTTAACATTATTGACGAGCCTCTGAATATTTATTGTAAACCCTCTAATGATTTTATTCCCCATCCTGAAGCATGCTTAATTACCAGAATTACTCCACAACAAGCATTAGAAAAAGGTATCTCAGAAAAAGATTTTTTTAAAGAAATACATCTTCAAGTTTCAACACCTAATACCTGCACATTAGGTTACAACAATATTCGATTTGATGATGAAGTAATTCGTCATGGGTTTTATCGAAATTTTTATGATGCTTATGCTCGTGAATGGCAAAATGGAAATTCTCGCTGGGATATTATCGATCTATTAAGAATGACCCATGCACTGCGTCCAGAGGGAATTAATTGGCCGACTAATGATGATGGTGTTGTGAGCTTTCGATTAGAGCTTTTAAGTAAAGCCAATGGTATCGAGCATGAAGATGCCCATGATGCGTTATCAGATGTTTATGCCACCATCAATATGGCGAAGTTAGTCAAACAAAAACAGCCTAAACTTTACAACTATTTATTGGGCTTAAAAGACAAACGTTCAGTTATGGCTGAAATTGATCTTATTAATCACAAACCTTTTGTTCATTGTTCAGGGATGTTAGGTAATCAGCATCAGTATACAGGGGTTATGATGCCTTTGATGATGCATCCATCCAATAAAAATAGCGTAATTTGTATCGATTTAACTCGTTCGATAGATGGAATTGATCAACTATCAGCCGAAGATATTAGTCAGCGGATTTTTACTCGACAAGATGATTTACCAGAAGGCGTTGAGCGATTAGCAATTAAAGAAGTTCATTATAATAAATGCCCTGCAGTTGCACCGCTTGGGGTGTTAAATAATGAAGCTCAACTACGTTTAGGGCTCGATCTGCAACAATGTTTGCAACGAGCGGATTCACTCAAATCAATCATTAAAAATTTCCAGAAAAAACTCATTAAGGTTTACACAGAAAATAAGTATGAAAAAATAACCAACCCCGATCATGCACTTTATTCAGGCGGTTTTTTCGGCAATGCTGACAAACATAAAATGGAGCAGATTAGATTCTCTTCATGGCAAGATCTAGCAGATTCTCATTACCAATTTACTGATCATCGGTTAGAAGAGTTGTTATTTAGATATCGAGCACGAAATGCGGTTGATACCCTTAGTCCATCAGAGTTAGCAAGGTGGGATCGTTATCGTCAAGAAGCCATGACTGACCCACAAGCTGGCTCGACTTTGGTTTATTCTGACTTTGTAGAAGTTATGAAAAACTTAAGAATTGATCCAAGCCGAGATCAGCAATTGCTTAACCAATTAGAAAGTTATGTTGATGGGGTTATGGTGAGATAAAGAAAAATTAACTTTCACTCATTTACCCCACCAAGGCCAATAACACCCCAGCTGCAACAGCAGACCCTAATACCCCAGCAACATTCGGCCCCATAGCATGCATCAACAAGAAATTATGAGGGTTTGCCTCTAATCCCAGTTTATTAACTACTCGTGCCGCCATTGGAACCGCTGAAACTCCAGCTGCACCAATTAATGGATTAATGGGATCTTTGGAAAGCTTGTTCATTAATTTAGCCATCAATAGTCCTGTTGCCGTGCCAATCGAAAAAGCAACGGCTCCAAGCGCTAAAATACCTAAGGTTTCCACATTTAGAAAACTCTCTGCACTGAGTTTTGAGCCCACACCTAAGCCTAAGAAAATAGTAACAATATTGATAAGTTCATTTTGAGCCGTTGAACTTAGTCTTTCAACCACTCCTGATTCTCTCATTAAATTACCGAAACAAAACATTCCAACCAGAGGGGTGGCGGTTGGCAAGAAGAATATGGTCAGGAGTAATACAGCTAACGGAAAGATGATCTTCTCAACTTTTGTGACATGGCGTAATTGAGCCATTTCAATCTTCCGTTCATCTTCAGTAGTCAATGCTCGCATAATTGGCGGTTGAATGATTGGAACGAGTGCCATGTAAGAATAAGCGGCTACAGCAATAGCGCCTAGCAGCTCTGGTGCCAGTTTGGATGCTAAGAATATAGCCGTTGGTCCATCGGCGCCCCCAATAATGGCAATCGCGGCGGCATCTTGGAGAGAAAACTCAATACCGGGGATTGCATTTAATGCGATGGCACCAAATAAGGTGGCAAAAATACCAAATTGAGCGGCTGCTCCAAGTAACAACATCTTGGGATTAGCTATCAGTGCGCCAAAGTCCGTCATTGCGCCAACGCCCATAAAAATAATTAAAGGAAATATCCCGGTATCAATTCCGACGTAATAAATATAATGCAGCAAACCGTCTGCATCGGTAAAACCAGCAATAGGAATATTAGTTAAGATTGCGCCAAAGCCGATAGGGACAAGCAATAGTGGTTCAAATTTCTTAGCGATTGCTAGATAGAGCAATCCAGCACCCACCAGCATCATAATAATCTGGCCTAATTGAAAGTTAGCTAATCCGGTGGAGTGCCAAAGCGTATTTAATAATTCCATAGTGGTTTATAATTCCGGTTAACTTAAGGTGATTAATGCTTGACCAACTTGAACACTATCGCCTTCTTTGATATTTAATGCCGCAATGGTTCCGGCTTCGGTCGAGCGAATTTCAGTCTCCATTTTCATTGCTTCCATAATGATGACAACATCTCCAGCGGCTACTTGGTCGCCAATATTTACTTTAATTTTAAAAATATTGCCAGCAAGAGGTGCATTAACGCTTACTTGAGCCGAACTAGTAGCAGCTTGTGTTGCAGGCTGATCATTGGAGGAGATATTGTTGATTTCACCAGAGGGTGCTACCTCGACCTGATAGATTTTTCCGTCAACTTTTACCGAATAGCTTTCAATGCTCGATGTGTTTGAGGATTGGCTCGATGTTAGGCTAGATTGAGGTTGAACCTGATTTGTCGCTTTTTGTGGAGCAGGCTCAAAAGCGTCTGGGTTGTTTCTATTTTCTAAAAATTTTAAACCTATTTGAGGGAATAGAGCATAAGTTAAAACATCATCAATCAGTTCATCTGCGAGAGAAATATTCTTTTCCTTGGCAATTTTAGTTAATTGTTTAGTAAGAGTCTCAACTTCTGGTGCCAATAAATCGGCAGGACGACAGGTAACCACTTCTGCACCATCAAGAACTTTTTTCTGCAATGCTTCATTGACAGGGGCTGCGGTCATGCCATATTCACCTTTTAATACCCCAGCAGTTTCTTTGGTGATCGATTTATAACGCTCGCCCGTTAATACGTTTAGCACCGCTTGGGTGCCGACGATTTGAGATGTCGGTGTGACCAAAGGAATATAACCAAGATCTTTACGTACTTTAGGTATTTCAGTTAATACTTCATCAAGTTTGTCCGCAGCTCCTTGTTCTTTTAGCTGGTTTTCCATGTTGGTAAGCATCCCGCCAGGAACTTGTGCAATTAAGATTCGTGCATCAATTCCTTTTAAGCTACCTTCAAATTGAGCGTACTTTTCACGTACTTCACGAAAGTAAGTGGCTACTTTAGTAAGTTTGTTAAGATCGATACCGGTATCACGAGGCGTATCTTCCACAATAGACACTAAGGTTTCAGTTGGCGAATGACCGTAAGTCATACTCATAGAGGAAATAGCAGAATCTATGACATCAATATCGGCGTCAATGGCTTTCATATGGGTTGCAACACTTAAACCGGTCGTTGCATGACAGTGAAGCGCAATAGGTAGAGAAACGGTTTGTTTTAGTTTGGCAATTAGCTCCGAAGCAACATAGGGTTTCAATAGGCCAGCCATATCTTTTATACAGAGTGAATGCGCGCCCATATCTTCTAGTTGTTTTGCCATGGTTAGCCAACCTTCAAGGGTATGCACTGGACTAACTGTGTAGCTTAAGGTTCCTTGGGCGTGAGCACCGACTTTAACAGCGGCTTTTATTGAGCTTTGCATATTGCGTACATCATTCATCGCATCAAAGATTCGGAATACATCTACGCCATTGATATGAGCTCTTTCAACAAATTTCTCGACCAAATCATCGGCATAATGACGGTAACCTAGAATATTTTGTCCACGAAACAACATCTGCTGTTTGGTCTTAGGCATTACTTTTTTTAATTCTCGAATTCTCTCCCAAGGATCTTCACCTAAATAGCGAATACAAGAGTCAAATGTTGCACCACCCCAAGATTCAATCGACCAAAAACCAACTTCGTCCAAAATTGGCGCGATAGGAAGCATGTCTTCTATTCGCATTCGAGTAGCGAGTAATGACTGATGAGCGTCTCTTAATACAAGCTCGGTAATACCTAGAGGTTTTGCTTGAATAGGGTTTGTCATACTAAGTTTTCCTTGAAAATCGAATGAATTATTTTGTTTTTATTTGTTTGCTGCGGTATTGGGTAATTGCTGCAGAGATAGCTGCAACCACTGCTGTAGGGTGTTGTTGACCAGTGTTAGCCATATTGGTTTTTGGTTCAGGAATTGGATCGGGGTATCGTGTAGCCAGTGGTGCAATGAGAATTTTGATCGCGACAATAAGCATGCCCAAAAAGGCGAAAACAAAACACATACCAACAACCATTAAGGTTGCCGCTTGATAAAATACTTCTGCGGATGTTTGCACAATTTTTACCTAGGTTAAAATTAAATGAGCAGCATAATCCTATCTGCCCTATAAAATCAAATATCAATTGATGAATAGGTAATCAATTTGGTACTAATATTAGCTACTTTCTAATAATTGCTTGTGTTTCTAGGTCGATAATTCTAGATGGAGGCTGTTGGCAACACGAACCACTGATTATTTTATCAACTTTCAGCTGCATTTTATTCCTAATATCAGAAACTTTGGTTGACGTTGGTTTTGTGTTGAGATTACAACTCGTTGAAACAATCGGTTTGTCAAATGCCTGACATAGCTTTTTAGCGATTGGGTTGGTGGCAACCCTAATGGTTGGCTATTAATCGTTATTTAGGAGCAGTTCGTCTCAATAATCAGTGTAAATGAGTTAGTTGTTTGGCCGATTAAAGCCTAATATTTTGAATGAAGAATCTGTTAAATTATTCAACAAAATTTCTCCGTTGGTATTAACTCTAAACTCTCCATAACGAGCTTGTTCATAAATATCGGCGGTTCCTTCTTGAAAAAAGAAAGCATTGGTAGCGAGTTTTATTTGATTGTTTCTAATTCTAAATTGCATTTTTACTTGATTTTGATTTTGATTTTGATTTAATTTGTTTACCTCTAAACTTTCAAATGTTCCTACACTGTTTTGATCCAAATTAAGCAGCATATAACAACAACTATTAGATTCGGAAATAAAGTTTAATTGCTCATTCTCTAAAATTTGATTTTCAACAGCAAACCTTAATCGCATATAGTCACCTTGCATAATTGAGCGGGGATCGACAGGAGCCAGTTCTAATAGTACTTTTTGTCCATGTTCTAATATCTGTTCTTTGTTGTAAATATTGAAATTAACGGCTAATAAAACGACTAACATACAAGATGCAGCCACCCATTTTTTGGAAGAGATTTGTTTTTTATTAAAAATGTTAGCCAACTCGTTAGAAGGGGTTTTTGTGAGATAATTTACTATTTTTAGACCTAGGATTAAACATACTCCTAAGCTAATGAGTATCATTGATTTGCTAAGAAGTGTCACATCTAAGTAATAGTAATACCATGAAATAAAGAATAATAATGAAACGACACCCATAATAAATAAAATCTTTCGTTGTTTTGCAAAGCCAAGTATTAGCAATATCAAAGCACTATTAGTTCCTTCAATCATTAATACCAATGCTAGTAGAAATAGGCTAATTAAACCGACCCAAAGAGTATTCTTATAAGAGGTTGTCGAAGCGGGTTGGTTTACTTGTTTAAAAAACACATAAATGAAAACTAAGAACACTAATAATTTATTTATCCAAATTGATATTGGGTTAAATGAGCTAATTTGATTGATATGCATCCAATCATTAATTCCGTCATCATTTAAAAATATACCGTTTAACAGCAATAAAGCGATCGCAAGCCCATATCCAATAGGTTCCCACAAACGAATATGTTTTTTCCAACTTAAATCCTTTATCCATACAAATGAAAATAAAATAACAGCAATTGTTAGTGAAAGATCAAAGATCCCTAACTTCCCAAAACAAGCAAATAAGGCAGTCAATGAAAACCAAGTGGAAAGAATTCTACTAATATAGTTATCTATTAATATTACCAATAAAATTTGGTAGATAAATACAGTTAAAAATAATTTGACATCAGTGGGTTCTATGAGTTGATAAAATCCTAAAATAACCATTAGTTGAGCCGTCAAATTAAAAGCTAAACCGATCTGAATTAGAAACTCATTTTGTTTATCAAGTTTAAATAATGAATAGACAATTCCATGAATAATCATGCCGCCAGTAATTAATAAAAAGGCATTGTCCCGGTCAAATATCCAGCCAAAAACCGTAGCTATAAAACCCATCAGGAATAAAGCTGCTAACCACCCGGCAAACCCTTGCATTACTCGAATAAACCAAGTGCTGTTATGGTTTACGATTTGAGGCATTTCCCCTTTTACTAAACCAGCACCGGTTAACTGATCCCAAAGTTTTAGTTCTTCTTGTTTGTTTAGGCTATTCATGCTCATTCCCCCTCGATGCTTTGTTGTTGAAACTCTTTGGCGATTTTTTTGAGCCAAATTCCAGCAAAGCTTGAAAGAATAATAATTCCGAGGCTGATTAACAGAAATCCCCCGTCGACTATTCCATCCATTAAGAATTCTAAAAGAAGACATGTCACTATTATTATGAAGCTTAGGCTTGCGGCCGATAATAAAAACAGATCGGGAATTTTCCAACGATAAATCAGATAAACGAAAGCCATCCACAAAGTATAAAATAGTAATTCGTAGATTTTTGAATCATTATCAAAAATGGCAACAATGGTTAGCATAGTAATTGAGAGCCCAACAATAAAAACAAGTAGCCGACAGGTAATACGACTGTTACTTGAAGTTTTATTGTTAACGGATAACTGACTATTGATGGCGGGAAAGTATAATCTGGCTCGGTTAAGGTTATAGATAAACTCGAAAAAGTAAAGCAAGGCAATATTAAATAATGCAATAGCCCATAATTGAGATTGTTCGGTTAAATGAACGTTAAAAAAACTATCTGCTACCTCAAGAAATAGGGCAAAACCAAGGTTAATAATAACAACCCAAAAGCTCCATAAAATATTTGAGCGAGAAATAATAACCCAAGGCATGATTAATATTGACCAAATAACAAAAAGTTGCCAAGGATCGGCGCCGGTTTGATAGGTTTGTCCAACTAGTGCAAGAAGAGCGCCCGTCAGTAAACTTTT
>Ga0316204_10005752_pt1 | contig 20020 bp, 21 predicted proteins | sample 6monrhotite_MG_2_FD_205661 | JGI IMG/M metagenome (GOLD analysis project Ga0316204, IMG submission 205661) | Microbial mat bacterial communities from mineral coupon in-situ incubated in ocean water Damariscotta River, Maine, United States -... | ecosystem: Environmental > Aquatic > Marine >...
TAGGGATAGAGATTGTGGTCCATGCCTGCCGAGATGGTCATGCGGCCTGCCTCCACGCATCCGAGAGATACCAGTCCGCAATCTCAGCACCTGTGGTCATCCACACTTGATCGTGCTCCACGACATGGCGCAGTGCACGTTCCAGCGCCCGGATGCGGTGCGGCTGACCCATGATGTAGGGATGCAGCACGATGCAAACAACGCGACCCTGATCCGCCCCTTCGTGCCAGAGCGTGTCGAAATGATCGATCACCATCTGGGCGAAATCCTCCGCCTCGAAATGGTGCCGCCAGACCATCGCGTCGTTGATATCCATCTGATAGGGCAGCGTGATCAACTGGCCCTGCCGCACGTTCATCGGAGTGGGTTGATCGTCGTGATACCAGTCGCAGTAATAGCTGATCCCGGCCTCTGCGACGAGGTCTGGGGTATTATGCGTCCACGTCGCGGCGGGCGAGAACCAGCCCCGTAACATGCGCCCCGTCAGGGAGCGGTAGATATCGACGCACTCGCCAATCACCTCGCGCTCAGCCTCCTCCGGCATGCCCCAGTGATAGCGCGTGTTATAGAGGCCGTGAGCCATCACATCCCAGCCACGCGCTTCGGAGGCCTCGAAAATCTCAGGATAATGCATCCAGTTCGCCAGATTAAGCGAGAGCGTCAGCGGAATCCCCAAATCATCGGTCACCTCAGCCATCCGCCAAAGCCCGACCCGATTTCCAAAGTCACGCAAGCCATAGCCCAGCACGTCCGGGTGCGGCGTGCGCGGCCAAGCATCGCGCCCGCCCGTCGCCGGCGGCAGGTATTCGTAGTGCTCGACATTGGATACAACCCAGACAGCCACACGCGCGCCATTTGGCCAAGTCAGCCGGGGCCGGTCGGTGATGGGTTGATAAGGCACACGCTCCAATGTCATGGTACAGTCCCTATTGAAGGAGACGGACCATGGCCCACAAAGCGGATCTTGCACTCAGAGGCGGCGTTGCTTTCCTGCCGGGGTTGGGCCTGCAGTCGGCCGATGTTCTGGTCACGGATGGCACAATTACCGCGATTGCTGCCCCCGGCGCGGGCGATGCGCGCGAGGATGTCGATGTAACCGGGCTGACGGTGCTGCCCGGCGCGGTGGATGCGCATATCCACCTGGGGCATGGCATGGACATAGCCCGCCCACGCGCGCCCGAAGATGCCAAAAGCGAGACCGGGGCCGCGGCCATTGGCGGTGTGACGGCGCTCATCTCTTATGTGATGAGCGCCGATCCCTACATACCTGTTTTTGATGAGCTTTGCCAGATCACCGAAGCCGGGGCACGGGTCGATTTCGGCTTTCATTTCGTCATCGCAACCGAGGACCAATTGGCCGAACTTCCCGACCTGATCGGACGCGGTGCCCCCAGTGCCAAGCTCTTCATGAATATTCGCGGGAATGAGGGTGCGCGCCTTGGGCTTCCCGGCACGGATGACGGGTTTCTCTTCCGTCTGTTGGAGGTGCTGGCGGCCAACAACGGCCTGCTCTGCCCGCACCCGGAGAACATCGAAGTTGCGTGGGTTCTGCGCGACCGTGTCACCGCCGCTGATCCCGAGGGCAATAACGGCTTGGCGACGTGGAACGCCACCCGCCCGCCGTTTGTCGAGGCCGATGCCCTGTCGCGCGCGACCTTTTTCGCGCGCATCACCGGAACCCCGGTTCATGCGGTGCATACCTCCTCTGGCGAAGCGCTCGATGCAGCCCTGCGCCAGCGCGCTGCCGGATCCGAGGTCTGTATCGAAACCTGCCTGCACTATCTGACCCATGACACGACCAGCGCAATCGGGGCGGTCGGCAAGGTCAACCCACCGCTGCGCGCGCCCGAAGACCGCGAGGCGCTTTGGGCTGCGATTACGCGTGGAGATATCGACACGATTGCGACCGATCACATTCACCGGCCGATCAGTTGCAAGGACGGCAACATCTGGAAGGCGCAACCCGGCTTTCCGGGGCTTGATGCCTTCCTGCCCGCCCTGCTGACCTACGGGTACGACCGCCGCGGGCTGCCCCTCGACAAACTCATCCCCCTTGTCAGCGAGAACCCGGCACGCCGCATGGGGCTGAACGCCAAGGGCACGTTGCGCCCCGGTGCGGATGCCGATATCGCGGTTGTGGACCTGAACGCCGACTGGGTGGTCAGCAAGGACAGTCTGGGCACCGACGCGGGCTATTCCATCTACGAAGGCGAACGGATGAGCGCGCGCGTCGTCCACACCCTGTCGCGCGGTCGTTTTGCCTTGCGTGATGGCGCGTTGCAGGACGACGCAGTGGGTGCCGGGCTGTTTGTTGCCCGTGAGTTGAGGTGAGGCGCGCTCAAACACGGTGGGCTCGCACCGCATAGATCCGGCCGGAATAGCGCACTGCGCCTGTCAGGATAGCGGCGTCGCCGGTTGCCTCAGCACCGATCCCAACCTCTTCGTCGATTTCAAACCGAGCGGCGACCCACGCGGCCACGTCTTTTGCGGGCAATAGAGTGAACGGCCCCTGATTTGGAACCTGCGCCTTTGATTCCTGATCGCGCCACAGCGCACCGTAGGACGAGTCTGCGTTGCGCGTACTGGCCACGAATGACCCGCCCGGCGCGAGCACTCGGCCCACCTCGTCCAGCAGGGCTTTGGGGTCCGGCATGTGTTCCAGCACTTGTGGTAAAACCACCAGATCAATGGAGGCACCCGCATAGGGCAGCTTGCCATCGTGCATCAGATCAAAAGTAACACGGCCCAGATCATGCCCTTCGCGGCGCAGACGTTCCTTTATGAAGCTTAGGTTGTTCTTCGACAACTCCGCCACCGACAGGTAAACATCCGACCCCAGCTTTTCCAAAAGGGCCGTTGTCGTGGTCCCGCCCCATGGCATGATCTCGGCAACCCGCGCACCGGACTGCGCATCCGGCAGCAGCGCATGTTCCGCTTCCAACGCATCGCCTTGCCGGCGCGAGACATAGACCCCCGCAAGAGGGGATTTGGCCCAGACCGAATAGCCGCGGAAATCCGCGATCTGAGCCCAGCTCCAGGCGCTCGGGTCCCATTGCGCGAAGGGGTTGGAATCGTTCTTGATTTCCCAATACGGATAAACAGCGGCGTCTTTTACCGGATAGAGGCTGGCTTCGGGGCGCTCGAATCGCTCCCACGAGAAAATCTCTTCCACCGATCTACGCGGTGCCTTCATTTTGGGCGCTGTGCTTTTTGCTCGACCAATCGCAAGCGCGCCGATCACATCGAATGTCTGGGGCAAATCCAGCATTTCACGCAGTGCGACATGATCCCCAATGCCTGCATTCCAAATGCATTGGAAGCCGCGCAGATGCGCCGAGAGCATCATGTGATAGCAGGCCCCGGCAACCGACTGTACGATGGAGAAATTGCCATGCGTCCAGCCCTTCTGGAAACACAGGTAGATCAGTGCCGAGCACTCGGCAAAGTGATGGTTCCCACCGGAAATTTCGCGCGCACGCTTTTTTCGGGCCGGGTCGGTGACAATGATGAAATGCCAGTTTTGCTGATTGCAGGACGAGGGCGCCTCGACGCCATCGTGCACGATGTCTTCCAGAATTTCAGGTGCGATCAGGCTACTGTCAAAGTCCCGGCAGGACGCACGGGCAGCCAGTTTGTCGAGGATTGATCGGACTTCCGCAGCAGGCGTTTGCGGCAAGGCCGTATCGGCATCTTTTCGCAAGCTGCTCACAATCAATTCTCCCTAAAACGAACGTCGTCGTTGACAAGTCTTTGTCAAGTTCGCAAAACTGTCAACAGTTGACCGATTGGTTGAGGGGGTAATCTTTTCACTGGAAGGCGCATCTTTCCGGACTATGTCGTTTGCCGCAGGGTGACGCGCTTCGTGGTCAAGTAACAGGTGCTTCCTCTGTCCCGATCAGGTTTTCACTGACCACGAACCGACCGCCCCGGAATGGCGGCATTTAATTAGGGAGACGTTCATGTTTAACCGTTTTACCAGCATCGTCGGAGCAGCGCTTCTCGCCGCCAGCGCCGCGAGTGCGCAGGATGTGACCCTGCGCTGGGGCCACTATTTGGGTGACTCTGCCTTCCTTCAGGCCGAGAAAGACTTTGCCGAAGCCGTCACCGCTCGAACCGAGGGTCGCGTGACCGTCGAGATCACCTTCGCAGGCGGTCTTGGGGCCGGCAACGAGGTGATGACACTTGCAGGCCGTGGTGCCATCGACATGGCCTCGGTCGTGCCAGGCTACTACGCCGACCAGTTGCTGTTCTGGCGCGCCTATCAGATACCCTTCGTCTTCGAGAGCCCGCGTCAGGCGATGGAAATCTCCGCTGCGGCGTTCCAGGACATGCCTTACTTCCAAGAAGAGCTGTCGAAGTTCGGCGTCAAGTTCCTGTTCCACCAACCCCTGGGCAGTTACTACCTGACCGGCGCAGACGAGAATTGCGACAGCGTCGCGAACCTCGAAGGCAAGAAGATCCGGTCGTTTGGTGCCGATATCCCCAAAGCGCATGAGGCCATCGGCGCTGTGCCGGTTTCGGTTGGCGTGGGCGATGTTTACGAAGCCCTTCAACGCGGATCGCTGGATTACTCGTTCCTGAACCGCGGCAACATCCTGTCCAACCGCCTCTATGAGCCCGGCCCCTACAGCTGTGGTCCGGTCATGGCCATCACCGGCCACCTGATCGTGATCAACGAAGATGTGTGGGAGTCGATTTCGGCTGATGATCAGGCAATTATTCAGGAAGAGGCCACGAAAGCGGGCCAAGCCTATATCACCAACATCGAAGTCGCCGAAGAAGCAGCTGGCGCGGCCATCGTCGAAGCCGGTGGCACGATCAAGCCTTTCCCTGCAGAAGAACTGGCAAAGTGGAAAGACGCAGCCCCTGACCTCCTGCAAAACTGGGTCGATGATATGACCTCGCGTGGAATGGGCGATGAGGCCACCGAGGTCGCCACCTACTGGCGTGCGATCATCGACGCTGACTAAGATCAAACTTGGTGGCGGGTGTTTTTGCCCGCCACCGCTCTCCGACGATAGGCACACCCGTGAAATTGATCTCCCGAATTGTCGAACGCCTCGCCCTCGTCGTGCTGATGATTGGCGGTGTTGGCATGTTGATGTCGATGTTCCTTGGCGTGGCTGACATTGTTGGCACCCAGATACTGCTGATCCCGGTGCCCGGCCCCCGCGAATTGACCGAAAGCACGATGGTTCTGATCGTCTTTGGTGCGCTGGCCTATGCGCAGATACGGCGCGCCCATATACGGGTCGAGCTCGTCTATTTCCAGATGCCCCCACGGGTGCGCGCAGTGATGGATGTCATCACCGACCTTGCCGCCATGGCGTTCTTTGGCCTAATCCTGTCCCAGGCTATTTCCGAAGCCCAGTATTCCCTCCAGATCGGAGAGGCCACCGTTGGCCTGATCCGCTTCCCGCTCTGGCCCGCACGTTTCACTCTCGCGGCTGGTTGCGCGCTGATGATCCTCCAACTGACGCTGCATCTGATCCAAGATCTAATTCGCATCAAAACCGGCGAGGGGCTCGAAAACGACCCGCTCGGCATCTTGCAGAAAGTCGAGTAACGGTTAATGTTTGATCCAGCGACCTCGGGTGTAATTGTCGCCTGTCTCCTTTTCTTTCTCCTGACGACCGGCGTGCACATCGGTGTTGCGCTCGGTCTCAGTGGCTTTATTGGCATTTTCATCACCATCAACGAGAACGCGGCCCTGGCGCAGTTGGCCACGGTGCCGTTTTCGACGACAAATTCCTTCACGCTTGCCGTTATCCCCCTCTTCATCCTGATGGGGGCGCTTGCGACCCAAGCGGGATTAACGGCGGACTTATACCGAGCCGCCTACAATTGGCTGGGCAAGATCTCAGGCGGTCTGGCGATGGCCACCACGCTAGCCTCGGCGGCCTTCGGCGCGGCCTGCGGCTCGACCATCGTGAATGCCGCAGTCTTTACCAAGATGGCCATGCCGGAGATGACAAAATTCGGCTACGACAAGCGCCTGTCGGCGGGCTGTATCGCGGCTTCGGGCACCTTGGCCTCGCTGATCCCCCCCTCGATCCTGATGATCATTTACGCAGTCATCACCGAACAATCCGTAGCGCGTCTGCTGGTGGCGGGCCTAATCCCGGGGTTGATGTCGGCGGCAATCTACATGGGTGGTATCTATCTGGTCGCCAGGGCGCGCCCGGACCTTGCCCCGATTCCGGACGTGACGATCACACGCCGCGAGAAATGGGAGTCGCTGAAGGGCGTTTGGGGCATCTCATTCCTGTTCCTGCTTGTCATTGGCGGGATCTATCTGGGTTTTTTCGTACCGACCTACGCCGGAGCTGTGGGCGCGTTCGGGGCCTTTTTGATCGTGGCTTCCAAGCGCAAACTGAATTTCAAGATGCTGGTCGAGACCTTCAAGGACGCAGGCATCACCACCTCGACGATCTTCATCATCGTCATCGGAGGCATCATCTTCGCGCGCTTCCTGACCTACACAGGCCTTGTCGGCGACATCTCGGACTGGATGCTCGCGCTGGAGCTTTCGCCCATCGCCTACCTCCTTGGTTTCGCGGCCCTCTATCTTCTGCTGGGGATGCTGATTGACCCCATCGCCATCATGGTCATGACCCTGCCCGTGATGTTCCCGATCATGACGAGCGTTGGCTACGATCCCATCTGGCTGGGCGTCATCGCGATCAAGCTGGCCGAGATCAGTCTGATCACGCCGCCCGTAGGCCTGAATGTCTATGTCGTGCGATCTGCCTCGCCCGTCCCATTGAGACTGGAAGAGGTGTTTGCCGGGGTGACGCCGTTCCTGATCATGGACGTCTTCACGCTGGGGCTGCTGATTGCCTTCCCGTCGATCGTGCTCTTTCTGCCGAACCTGATGAACTAGGTGCGCAGAAGTGTGCCGAGCCACCCTGTGTCGCGGGCTGCATGGATATTGAGGACCGTGCCTTCCAGATCGCTGACCCGCGCCGGACTGAATTTGCGCCCCGCGTTCCCGGCGAACTTGGCACGAATATCCGCGCCCTCCACGGGCCGGTCTGGCGCGCCGCGTACCTGATTTACCTCGGCGCTGACCTGCCGCTGCGGTGTCTCGACCTCGATCCGGGCCGCAAAGCGTTCGGGAAAGCCATGCGCTTGCATCGGCTTCCACACCATCCTCTGCGCTACGGCAATAACCTCTTCGCGCGGCGCGCTCTCGAAGCTCGCCACATCGACGCGTCCCTCCACCAGCATTATCGCCATGCAATATGCGAGCCCCCATTTGCCGTCATAGCCTGAGGCAGGGGCTTGTCGGCGCGACCACGGCTCGCAGACCAGCGGAGCGGCGGGAGGCGGAACAAAAGCCGTCAGGGACGTGATGTCATGGGCGGCCACACCCTGCGCCATCACCTGCTCCAAGGCCTCCAGAAACGGGTGAATGTAGTGACAGCAGGGATAAAGTTTGAAGGCCGCTTGTGGCAGCAGCCAGTCCTCCCCAAGCGTAGCAAGTTGGTGGTCGAGCCCTTCCCCGCCCCCGGCAAAGGCGTTCATGACCCCGAAAGCGCTTTCCAGAACCGATGCCGGGCCCGTCATACCAGCTTGCGCCAGACGCGCAGCCTCGACCCCAGTGCGCGCCGCCCATCCGGGGTTCAGCGCCTTTGAGGTCGCGCCATCGGCCAGAAACGCGAGCGTGCCGGAGGCCTGACCGCCCGCAATCCCGATAGCCGAAACCGCACGCTCGTGATTCAGCCCCAGGACCTGCGCCGCTGCCGCTGCCGCACCGATCGCCCCGCCAACCGAGGTGACCTGAAACCCACGCGCCTGAAACGCGCCCGGGGCCGCGAGCCCAATGCGGATCGCAACCTCCCACGCAACGACATAGGCGAGGATCAGATCACGCCCGGATGCGCCAGCCAGCTGTGCCACAGCCAGCGCCAAAGGGGCCGCCACCGCGCTGCCATGCACGACCGATCCGATATGCGTGTCATCGTATTCGAGCGAATGGATCAGCGCGCCGTTGATCATCGCCGCAGCGCCCGGTTCAGCGGTTCCACCGGACAGCAAGCTGGCCGATCCTGCAGGCGCTGCCGCCGCCCAATCCGTGTTGCCCACGACGGTCGAGGAGGCGATCCCAACGCCCAACGCATCAAGAAGGTGCAAGTGCGCAGCGTCCAGAACCAGCTGTGGCACGCCCTCCATCAGGGTGCGCGCTGCAAACTCAGCGATCCGCTCTGCCCCGGTCATGCTACGGCCTTGATTTCTTCCATCGTGACCATTCCAGCCCTACGACCAAGCACAAGCGCGGTGATCAGACCATTGCCCGAGGCATAGCCCAGTGCGCCATCGCGCCCGCTGATGCCCGCCGCAGCGCCGCCACCGGCAAAGAGGTTCGGCACGATGCCCCCACTCGCCTTGCGCACCCGTGCCTTGGCATCCACCAGCAAACCGCCCTGCGTGTGAAAGAGTCCCGGCTTGACCTTGACGGCCGCGAAAGGCGCTTCGAGCGGAGCCATCGAAAAAGCGGTCCGGCCGCAGGCGTCCTGCCCTTCGCCGCGCGCCGCTGCATTATAGGCCGCAATCGTCTCCTCCAGCCCGGCGGAGTCGAGTCCAACCGCCTCGGCCACCCCCCCTGGCGTGTCGGCCCATGTTACCGCGCCCATCGCGGACATCTCGGCGTATTCTTCTTCGGCTTCCGCCACCGCATGGATGCGCGCATCATAGATCGCCCAAGCGAACGCACCCTGCTTCATCACGTGCGAGACAAAGCCCGAGTATCCCAGATCTTCGTTGCCAAACCGGCGGCCCGTCTTGCTGACCAAGACGCCACCCTTTTCCAACGTCGTCCAAGACAGGAGTTGCCCTTGCGGATAGGCCACAGCCGCATAGCCCTGATAGGCCCCCATATTGCCCAAAGCCGCGCCGAGCGCCTGCCCCCAACGCACAGCATCGCCGGTGCTGCCGGGTGCGCCGAAATACTCCGCCGCTGCGATCTCGGCGCAATGCTCGGCCACAAGCGTCGGATCGGCGGCGAACCCGTTCGTGGCCAGCAGCACCTTGCGGGCGCGAATGGGCTCGCCCCCCACGACGGCTCCCACAACATGGCCGTATTCCACCAGCAAGGCCTCCGCCCGGTTGCCCACGGCGATGGGAATGTCCCGGTCCGCCACGAAGCGCAGCAGATCGTCCACGAGGTCCTGTCCGCGCCGGGACCTGGGCGCGTGCAGACGCTCGACCGAGTGGCCAATATGGCGATAGGCGGTGATCAGCTCCATCCGCGCGCCTAGGTCATCAATCAGCCATTCGCAAAGCGGGCCGCATTCGGCGGCGATCATCTCCGTCAGATCATCCGCATCATGATGCCCCGCGACGTGGATCAGATCCTCGACCATCCGCTCGGGGCTGTCCTCGATGCCAGCCGCACGCTGATATTTGGAGCCCGCGCCAGGGATCGACCCGGTTGAGAGTGCGGAATTACCGCCCGGTCGGTCGCGCCCCTCCAGAATGGCAACCGTTCCGCCAGCATCATGGGCGGCGATAGCGCCTGCCAGCCCACAGGCGCCAGCCCCAATGACCAGCAGATCAAGCGTCTCGCTCATGCCCCTGTCATACCGCGTACGGTCTCATCCCAAGGCCGCGACAGCGCAGCCGATTCAAGATCGAGCAGCTCATCCACGACGGCGCCCATCGCGGGGTAAGGACCATCGACAATGCCGTGAATCTTTGCGCGGATTTCATCCGGCGTGAAGGGCAGGTCCGGGCCACCGCGCGCGCTCATGACCTCTTCGGTAAGGGTTGAACCATCGTCGAGCGTCCACGTCACACGCGTAGGACGGTCGTTGGGCCAGTCGGGCAGCGGCTCGTAAGGCGAGGTGCTGACCTTGTGGCGTAGCGCCATGATTTCAGGGATGTGCAGCGAGTTGGACGAAAACGCTTCCGCCCCGCCACTGCCATGGACCGCTGCCGTCGCAGCGATGTGCTGGATTGAGAACTTCGCGGCAATCGTCGTATCCGGGTCAGGGTTGTCCATGATCCGGGCTTTCTCGTGGGTTTCCAGATGGATCGCCGCGACACGTTCGACGGGGACTTGTTGGAGGAGCTTCTTTGTGGCCTCAATCGTGGCGTGGCCGTATTGGCAGCAGGCAAAGACCTTGTGATAGCCGTCCGAGATCGCCCAAGCCTCGCCCAGACCGCCGCTCAGTTGCTCGGCATCCGCCGCCGCCCCGAATGCATCGGTGTAGACGTCGTGCAGCGCCGAGGGCAGACCACGAATGCCAATCGCCGCCCAATCGACCGCGCGAAGCCCGGTTTGGGCAGAAATGCCCGGCCAGACGTTGCGCACCAGCGAGCCCTGGATTGGGTGGGTATAGGGGCCCGGCAAAACCATCGTCGCGGCGCTGGAGATCGCCCCGATCGCTATGTCCTGAGGCACGCGGCGCAAGGCCGAGACCGCCGCTGCGGCCCCGACAGCGGCGAGGCTGCCATGGGGGTGCAGGACAAGGTTCGGAAAGGTAAAGGCCCGCGCCACACGGGCCACGGTTTCATAGCCGATCACCAAGGCGTGCAGCAGGTCTTGCGTGCAATGCCTCCCGGCCTCGGCTTCGGCGAGCAAGGCCGGCAGGCAATAGACCCCCGCGTGACAGATCACCCGGCGATAGCCCTCGTCCAGCTCGGCCCAGTCCCCAGCGCAGCCATTGGCCAGAGCGGTCGAGTAGCGATCGAACCGCTGCCCCCGCGCATTGAACACCGTGGCCTCAGGCTGGCCCGCGCTTTTGGCGACACCATCGTGGAGCGCAACAATCTCGGGCTCACCCCGCGCGGCCACCATCGCGGCTATGTCATCGCAAAGAACAAGTGTGGCTCGCTTTTGCACGGGCTCGGGTATATCCGCCCATTCGGTTCCGCTGGTGAAAGCGACCAGTTGCGCCAGTGCAGTTTCAATATCAGCAGCACTCATGACGCGGTCTCCAGTCCATTCAGGGTTTTTATCACGTCCGCCGAAGGCATGACGTCCGCGTATTTGCCGTTCATGTCCCACAAGTTGACGGCATGGGAAGTTGGCGCACGGTCATAGACGCAGTCTTCCGGCACAATGACTTTGAAGTTGAGCGCAAAGGCATCCGTTACCGAAGAGCGTACGCAACCAGACGTAGTGCAGCCCGTCACAACGAGCGTATCGACACCCAGATCGATCAGATGGCTGGTCAGGGGCGTTCCGAAGAAGGCGCTGGGGTGTTTCTTGGGCAAAACCACATCGCCCGGAACCGGGGCGATATCCTCGACGAACTCATAGCCCTTGGCATCAATCCCCATGATCGACGGGATCTTCTGGGCAAGACGCCCACCATCGGTAGCGGCGTTCTTGGGGGCCACATGCGGATAGAGAACCGGGAACTCTCTGGCCCGGAACACCGCCAAAAGCGGCGTGATCTTGTCTACGGCATCCCATCCCACGTCGCCGCAGGAGGTTGGATATTCCTTGATCGCCTCCCAGTAAGGCTTCCGGTCGGTGCCGACGGTGCGATACTGCACGTCGATTATTAGCAGCGCCGGGCGGCTGCCAAACCCGCCCGCCCCGCCAAACCCCGCAGATGCGTAGCGGAGCTCTTCTTCTTCGGTGATAACCCCGGTCCATGGCGGCATTACGCATTCCCCCGGCTGCTGCAATCTGTAAACAGTTGACGAAATGGGTTTGGCGTTGTCAACCTTGCTCCTATCGTCCCCAAGAGGATCGCCATGGAAATCCGACACCACAATAGGTACCCGTTCGTTCCCCTTCCCGAGCGCCCGGTCTATGACTGGCCCGAGGGCAAGCGTCTGGCCGTATGCCTGTGCAACAACATCGAATGGTTTTCGTTCATGACAGGGCTCGGCAGTGATCACACTCTGCCGGGTGCGGCGCAGACCACGCGAAACTATGCGTGGCGCGATTACGGAAACCGGGTGGGCATCTGGTACCTGTTCGATCTACTCGACGCGCTTGGCCTGCCTGCCTCGCACAACGTGAACGCTGCCGCTTTGGACCAGTGCCCTGAGATCGTGGCACGTATCCGGGCGCGCGGGGATGAGGTGATCGGGCACGGCGTGACCAACTCGGAGCGCCAAGATGTCATGGACGAGGCGACCGAGCGCGCCATGATTGCCGAGACCACACAGACCATAACACACCATTTTGCCGCGCCGCCCAAAGGCTGGCTGGGGCCTTATATCGTGCAATCCGAGATCACGCTCGATCTGCTGAAGGAGGCGGGATACAGCTATATGCTCGACTGGCCCGCCGATGATCAGCCGTTCTGGATGCGCACACGCGCGGGACCGATGCTATCCATGCCCTATTCGATCGAGCTGAACGACAGCCCAGCACAGGTGTTCCGTCACCACACGGGCCGCGAGTTCGAAGAGATGATCATCGACCATTTCGACGAGATGCTGCTGCAATCCGAGAAATATCCACTGGTCTTCAACATCGTCCTGCACCCCTTCGTCATCGGCCAGCCGTTCCGCCTGCGAGCGTTGCGTCGCGCACTCGACCACATCCTGAAACATCGTGACGACCTATGGCTGACCACGCCCGGTGGCATCGCCGACCATATAGCCGGGCTGCCCGAAGGAACCGTGCCATGACTCGTGAAGCTCAAATCACCCTAGTAAAGCGTTACTTCGATGCGGTGGACGGCGAGGACCTGCTTGGGTTGCTGGACACCCTCGCCCCTGATTGCGTCTTCACGGTCGAGACCCACAGTATCCGCCTCGAAGGGCACGCCGAAATCTCCGCCATGTTCACTCGGCTCTGGACCGATCATACGGCCGTGTTGCATCACACGTTCACCCATGTCCCCGACCCGGAATCGGGGCGCATCGCGACCCGGTTCACGGTCCAGAACACTGAGCATGATGGCAGCCTGACCCACAAATCAAACTGTAACTTCTTCGAGATCGCGGATGGCCGCTTTGCGACCGTGCGCGTCTACATGACGGGGCAAAACACCTTGAAGGATACCGCATGACCGATGACGCGCTGACAGAGCTTGCGATGCGATATTTCAGGGCGCTCGACGCCCGCGATCCTGACGCCTTGGCCCAAACACTGGCAGAGGGCTGCATCATGACGATTGAAACCCACGGCATAACCTATGACGGGCGCGATGCGATCCGGACGCTCTTTGCGACGCGCTGGGAGGGGCCGCTGCGCGCGGTGCACCACGACTTCACCCATTCGCCCTCACCCTCGACAGGCCGGATCGCGAGCCAATTCACAGTGACCTATTCGGGCCCCGGCGCGGCGGAGCCCAAGTCGAACGCCAATGTCTTTTCCACGCAGGACGGGCAGATCACACAGATCGCCGTCTACATGGCTGGTGCCAACACCATCAAGACTTAGGACAGGAGCTCGATCACCTCGTCGGTGGAGCGCACCTTGCCGAAAAAACGGCCAAAGTTGCGCACCGTTCCTTCGTGCAATTCCTTGTGGGTGGTCGCACAGGCGTCCTCGACCAGCGTGACGGCATAGCCCCGGTCCGCGGCTTCGCGCGCTGTGGTCTCAACGCACATGTTTGTCGAGACGCCCGTCATGAACAAGTGCTCGCGGTCGAGGGCGCGCAGCAGATGGTCCAGCCCTGTCGAGGCAAAGGCCCCAATTGAGGTCTTGCGCACGATGGGATCGCCGGGTTCGGGGGCCAGTTCTTCGATGATCTGGTGCTCGCGCTGGCCTGCGTAATTGCCCACCGACTGGAAGAACGCGCGCATATGCACAGGCGCGTCCGAACAATCGGTAAGAGCCGCCCCAATGGTCACGTAGACGACCTTGCCGCCCGCCGCGCGCATCGCCTTGATCAGGCGCTGGTTGTTAGGGATGACGAGGGTCTCGATCCGGTCAAAGCGCCAGTCAGTTACGCTGTTGCCCTCGGCCTTCATCTTGCGCGCCAGCGCCCCACTGCGATGACCCGTGGCATATTGCATATCCACGATCACAAGGGCCGAGCGCGCGGGGTCGGTGACCCGCTCGGCATTGAATTCCTGAACATAATCGGCGACTGTCTGGGTCATGGGCTGTCCTCTCAGATATCGTGAAGGGTGACGGGAAAGAGCGCGTCGAGCGCCTCCCAGGTGTCTAATTGCAGGATGTGGTAAAGTGAAAAGGCATAAGCTGGTCCCGCATCGAGTTCAGGCGGGGTGACCGGAATGGCGAGATTTCCGCCGGTGCACAGTCGCCCCGGAAACCCCCAATGCAGAAGCTGCTGGCGGGCGGCAGCGGCAACGGCCCGCGCAGTTTCGGTGTCGGGGGCGACACACTCGCCAAGGATGAACACTTCGCGCGGCGGGGTGACCGGAGGTGTAGGCCAGTCTAGAACACCATCGATCCCGTAGCGCCGGAAGAACAGTTGCCATGGCGCGTCCGGCTCAGACGGGATCAGGTCAGCAACCGCGTCCCGGACACCGCTCAGAATATCGTCAGACGCCGCGATGAACCCCGGATCGGCAATCCCCGCCATCATCACCACTCGATGCCCCAGAAACCGCGCGCCCTCAATCTTGACGCTGGGACTGGCGGCGTCGTGCCAAACCGCCCCTTGGACATGGACACGGCGGGCATCGACGGCTTGGTAAGTCGCCTCACTCAGGTCGACATGGCCCTCGGGCTCGAAAACGCGGGTCGGATCGGCCTGCTCGTAGAGGGCATGGGCGGCGACGGACATGGGCGTGGCCGCGCGTGCAGGGTTCATGCTCTCCAGCGTAAAGCCATCGCCTTTCAGCGTCGCCATCATCGCATCGCGCCCGCCGGGATCGCAACACAGAGAAGTGCATTCAAGAATCTTGGCCATATGGACGGAAGGCCCCTTTGGATAGCCCAGCAAGACCGGGACCACCGCGAAGGGGGCGGTGTCACAAGCCCTGCCAGCAAGGATCACATCCGCGCCGCTGTCCAGCGCCTTGGCAAAGGCCCACTGCCCCATCTGGCCGACAATCGCGACTGAGCAATCGATATCCGGCTCCATTGGTCCGATCGGGGTGAGACGCCCCTCCTTTTCTGCCGCTTGCACCATAGACTGCGGCACGTCTGCCCCGATCGTTGCCAGACAAAAGTTCAAACCCAATTCAGCCGCCACGCTGCGCAAAAGGCTCTCGACCGTGGCCAGATGCGACGCCCCGCCTGCCGTTCCAGCGCTGCCTATCAAGAGTGGCACGTCCAATTCGCGCGCTGCCCGCAGGACAAGGGCGAGATCACGCCGCGCCATCGAGGGCGAGGCGGCCATCTTGCCCGATCCGAGATAGACCGGACCCGGATCGATCGATCCCATATCGGCGGCTATGACATGAGGTTTACGCGCAACCCCGGCCTGGAACGCCATTTGCGGGATACCCAGTCCCAGCTGACCCGACGCGGCAAGCACTCGCAGCGGCGCATCCGGCCCCGGCCAGCGGGCAGCAAGACGCGCAAAGGCGCTCATACCGCAAGCTCCAGCAGCAGCGCGTGTTGTTGCGCGCCGTAAACATCCCGATCTCCCGGGGTGCCTGCGGGCACTGCACGCGGCAGCACGATCTTCACCGCGCGGGCTGCGGGCACAGCAATCACTTGAATGTTTTCGACCGCGTGCCCGTAGCGCTCTGCCACCGCTTCGGCCGTAAGCGCCACACTCCCCCGCGCGAACGTTGCCTCATCGGCAAACAGCACATCAATGGTCAGTAAAGTCGGGCCTGCGTTCTTGGAGCGCACGACGCAGGCAAGCTCGGAAAGCACCATCAGCCTGCCCCCCAGACCTGACGGCAGTGATCGGCAATCTCACTTGCGGTCGCGCTCCAGATATTCTCAACCGCCCCCAGCCGATCCAGTGCCTCGCGGAGATAGCGCATTCGATGCGGCTGCCCGATCACCCACGGATGCAGCGATAGCATAAAACTGCGCCCACCTTCCGCAGCGAGGGTTTCAACGGCATCCCCCACGAGGTCAGGGTAGCGTGGATTGGGCACCTTGCGCAGCCAGAGGGCCGTCACATCGTCCCATTCCATCTGGTTCGGGATCGACACGAGCGGTGGCGTGGTCTGGAACAGATACGGCTGATCGTCATTGGGCCAGTCGAGCAGATGGTCATACCCGGTTTCCGCCAGCAATTGCGGAGTGCGGGCACTTTCACCACTGTCGGGGCCCAGCCAGCCGCGCGGACGTGCGCCAAGGACGCGTTCGAAGGTATCGGTGGTGCGCTGAATGATGGCACGTTCTTCCGCCTCGCCAAGCTCGGAGGTCAGCATGCGCGACTGGTATTCGCCATGCGCGACGAATTCCGCACCACGCGCCTGCAAAGCATCCACCGCCCTTGGGTAACGCTCAAGCGCACTGGCATTGGCAGCAACCGTCAGCTTAAGCCCCCGCCCCTCCAGCGCTTTCAGCACGCGGAAAAGCCCGATCCGATTGCCGTACTCGCGCTGGGTGAAGGGGCGGTATTCCGGGAAATAGAACCCGTATTCACCCGTGAACCGTGTGTCCTTCCATGCGTCCTCGGGCGGTTCCAACTCCCAATACTCGAGATGGATCAGAACGCAGACCGCCATGCGCGCCCCATCGGGCCAGTGCATTGCGGGCCGCTCGGGCATCGCCGAGAACGGGTAGAGGTTGTGATCCATCCCCTCGCGCGGCTCGGTCATGTCGCAAGCCCCTGATGCCAGTCGATATGGTCCTGACAGTTGGCCAGATACCAATCGGCGATCTCTTCACCCGTAGCGGCCCAGACGCCCTCATGGCCCAGCACATACTCCAGTGCTTCGGCCAGATGTTTAATCCGGTGCGGCTGGCCCATCATGTAGGGGTGCAATGCGATGCACATCACCTGCCCGCCTTCGGCATAAAGCTCGTCAAACCCATCGCGGATCATCTGGGAAAAATCGGCTGCCTCGAACTGCTGGCGGTGCAGAATCGAGTCGTTCAGATCCATCGTATAGGGGATCGTGATTAGCGAGCCGGATCTGGTGCGCAGCGGCGCGGGTTGGTCGTCGTGATGCCAGTCGGTGTAATAGGTGATGCCAGCTTCCGCGATCAGGTCGGGCGTATTCAATGTGTAGGAGGCCGCTGGGCTGAACCACCCCCGGATCTGCCTTCCGGTCAGCTCGCCGTAAAGGTCGACACATTCGCGTATCGCCGCGCGCTCGTCTTCCTCGGAATAGTTCCAATGGTAGCGCGTATTGTACATTCCGTGACAGAGCACCGACCAGTTGCGCGCCTCCATCGCCTCGAAGATGTGCGGATAGTGCACCCAATTCGCAATTGACAGCGAGACCGTGCCGCGGATGTTCAGCCGATCAAACAGATCAAACATCCGCCAGAGACCCACGCGGTTGCCATAGTCGCGCGAACCATACCCGATCACATCCGGATGCGGGGTTCTGGGCCAAGGGTTGCGCACCGGTGACGGACGCGGCGCGTATTCGTAGTGCTCGACATTCGGCACCACCCAGAGCGCCAGTTTCGCGCCATTTGGCCAGGAGATCTTGGGTCGATCCGGCCAGGCCGAATAGGGCGCACGGTCGGCATGGGCAAAAGGGCGATTGGGTTGCACCACGTCTCCTCTCTGCAAACTGTTTACAGTTAACACTAAACGAGACAGGCTAGGCAGCAACCCCCGAATCCACTCAAATGGGTGAGAGATGCGAAAAACCACACGTCTGAAGACCTTGATCCAAGCGCCCAAGTTGCTGGTCATGCCGGGCGCTTACGATGCGCTGTCGGCGATGCTGATCGAGGATGCGGGCTTTGACGCGGTGCAAGGATCTGGCTTCGGGCTAGCGGCCAGCCATCTGGGCTTGCCCGACATCGGTATCCTTGGGTTTCGCGAGATGCTGGACCGGACGCGTGTAATCGCTGGTGCTGTCGATATCCCGGTGATGGCAGATGGGGACACGGGCTTTGGCGATGCTGCCACCACCTGGCATGTGGTGCGGGAATTCGAGGCTGCGGGAGCTGCCGGGATCAATCTGGAAGATCAGGTCATGCCCAAGCGCTGCGGGCACTTCACCGGCAAGGCTGTTATCCCGATGGAAGAAATGATCGGCAAACTGCGTGCGGCCGCAGATGCCCGCAGGGATGCAGATTTCATCATCAACGCGCGCACCGATGTACTGCAATCCCTTGGGGTCCATGAGGCGATCCGACGTGGCAATGCCTATGCCGAAGCGGGCGCGACGCTGATCTTTGTCGATGGGATCGAAACCCGCCACGAGGTCAAACGCGTTATTGCCGAGATCGACGCCCCCGTCTCGATCAACATGGTGGAAGGCGGGAGCACGCCGCTGTTCACCTTCGCCGAGTTGGAACAGCTGGGCGCAGCACGGGTCTCCTGCCCCGTGACGACGATCCTTGCGGCCATGAAAGGCGTGCAACAGGCTTTGGCGTCCCTGAAAGCCTCGGGCACGCCCGGCTCAGAGCCGAACCTGTTGGCAGGTTTCGGCGAGATCAAGGACCGTCTCGGCGCGCTCGAATTCGACGAGCTTGGCGGCAAATTTGGAGCTTAGGAGGTGCGATGCTCGGCCAGATCATTCCAGACCTCCTGACGCAGTATGCGCCCAGCGACCAGCTCGAACCGGTCGCTGAAGCGAATGCTCTCGAAAGCGCTGCCGTCGAGCCACGTGCCATGCAAAGTACCCCGGCACCAGACGATAGCGCGGTCTCCCTCGAACGCCTCGTCATAACCGTCGAAGGTCTTGCTGATGCTAGAATAGCGCGTCTTGCTCCATGCGATAAGCTCGTCCAGCGTCCGCATCGCAGCGCCGCCCGGAAAGACCATCTTGAAGTCTTCGTGCAGATGGCCTTGGGCGCGGGCCAGATTGCGCGCCTCCATCGCGGTGAGGAAATCCTGAACGACCTCTGCGGCGCCCGGAACAGGCGCACCGGGCGTGCGCGACCGCCCGCCGCGCATGTAGTTGGTCGGGGGCACTTCTTCCGCAATCACCGTGATTGCGTCGAGCGGGGCGGCAATCGTCGCACACACTGCGTCGGTCATCCGCCGCGACAGGGTCGCGATTGTCTCCGCGTCATAGCCTTCGATCAGCGTAACTTTAATAACCGGCATGTCTGGCTCCCTCGCTCTGGCAGCGCGCAGCCTAGCGAAGATCACGCCCCATGCAACCCGATACCAATCCCGAACCGGAGGCCCCAATGACATTCACCGTAAAGATGATCGACCATGTTGTGCTCTATGTCTCGGATATGGAGCGCTCCGTGCACTTTTATGAAGCCGTGCTGGGATGCAAGGTCGTCCGGCATAACACCAAGCTGAACCTTATGCATTTGTCGGCAGGGTCTTCGATGATCGACCTGCTGCCCGCGCCGGATCCTGAAAGCACTGGACAAAACGTCGATCACGTCGCCCTGCAGATCGAGCCGTTTGATGCTGATGCCCTGATGACGCATCTACGAAACCACGGCCTTGATCCCACCGCACCCCGCGACCGGTTTGGGGCGGGTGGCACAGGGCCATCGCTGACCTTTCGGGACCCCGATGGCAACACGATTGAACTCAAGGGACCAGCTTCCGCGCCATGATCACACTTTACGAGAACCTGCGCACTATCGTCTACGCGCCCTTCTATCTGGCTGACCGGCGCGGATATTGGGCGGATCAGGGGCTGGAGGTGAACATCCAGCTCTCCCCCGATCCAGTCGAGACCGCCGAGGGCCTACTGGCGGGCCGTGCCGATATCTCCTGGGGCGGGCCGATGCGCGTATTGCTGCACCATGACCGTGATCCAGATTGCCCGCTCGTGGCCTTTGGACAGATCGTGGCGCGGGACCCGTTTGTACTGATCGGGCGCGCAGCCAACCCTAGATTTCGGTTTGAGGACCTGCAAAGCGGACGCCTCGCCGTTGCGACCGAGGTGCCGACCCCATGGATGACGTTTCAGGACGATCTGACGCGCGCTGGTGTCGATCCCGCCAGCCTCGACATCACTCCCAAGGCCCCGATGAAGACAGCCCCTGCCCGGCTCGCAGCGGGCGAGATCGACGTGGCGCAGGTGCTGGAGCCCTATGCCTCCGCCGCTGTGGCCGAGGGAAGCGCTC
>Ga0316204_10005753_pt1 | contig 20017 bp, 18 predicted proteins | sample 6monrhotite_MG_2_FD_205661 | JGI IMG/M metagenome (GOLD analysis project Ga0316204, IMG submission 205661) | Microbial mat bacterial communities from mineral coupon in-situ incubated in ocean water Damariscotta River, Maine, United States -... | ecosystem: Environmental > Aquatic > Marine >...
TTATGAATTGGCTATTGAAATGAAAAAAGATGAAAAATACGCTAATATTCCTATCATAATGATCACATCTAGAACAGGTGATAAGCATAGACAAAAAGCAATGGACTTGGGTGTTGATAGATATCTAGGTAAACCATATCAAGAAGCTGATTTATTAGAAAATATTAGTGAATTAATTGAATCTGTTAAACAAGAATAAAACCCATGTGGGTTTAATTCATATAGGTGATAAAGAGAAGTCAGGATATCAAATTCTTGAGAAATTAATTCAACATGAATTTAAAGTAACCGAATGGAGTGTATTAAACGAACACAGTGATTTAATTGGTATTGATGAAGTTGATTCAATAGTTGTTAATATTGGTTCGACTTCTTATGACTTTGATGATTTATTAAATTCATTGTTTGAAAAAGATATTAAAATTATAATTAATGAAGCTGAGTTAACAAATGAGCTAACTGGTGTAAAACGTCAGAGTTGGGAAAGGCATTTATTAAATAAAATTGACTCTACGTTTAGTATAATTCCGACAAATATTAAAGAGGAAAAAGACGATTTACCGATAGATGTAAGTAAGTTTGGAATAGAACAAGTTTGGATTTTAGCCGCTTCAATAGGTGGACCAGAAGCCATACAGGAATTTTTATCAGTTTTTAAAGGAGATGAAAAGTATTTATTTTTTTTAATTCAACATATAGATAAAGAATTTGTAAATAAAATGGCATCGCAACTTAATAATAGAAGTAATATTAATGTAGTTGTCCCTATATCAGGAATGAGAATTAAACCATCTAGTTGTATAATTTATCCAACAGATGAATATTTAAAAATAGATGAAAATGGTGTGTTGAATTTCACTATTATGAATGATGATTTTACCTACTCTCCCTGTATAGATGAGTGTGGTAAAAGACTAATTAATAACATCGAAAATGTTAAAATGGCAGTCTTTAGTGGAATGTCTACTGATGGTGTAGAAGCAGCTATACAAGTAAAGAAAAAATCAAACAAGGTCATTACACAAAATGAAAACAGTTGTGTTTTATCAACAATTATTTCTGGTGTTAAGGATAATTTAACCATCGATTTTGATGGAACTCCGACAGAAATGGCACATTATATTATAAGAAATAGTGAATAAAAGAGGAATTAAAAATGGCAAATGAAATACGTGGAATTATGATTCCTGTTGCAGAAGATAGAAGAGTTTTATTACCCAATGCAATAATTGCAGAAGTAGTTTCTTATAAAGAGTTAACTGAAATTAAAAGTTCTCCACCTTGGCTATTAGGAAATTTTGATTGGCGTGGTTTTAGCATTCCTGTAGTTTGTTATGATACTCTAATTTCTGGAAAAAGGTCTGATTCACATAAAAACACAGGAAGAGTTGCCGTAATTAAAGCATTAGGCGATATCGAAAAAATGCCTTATTTTGCAATAGTTGTGAATGGAGTACCAAAATTACAACTTGTTACCCAAGGTGATTTACAGGTACATGAGGCAGAAGATGGAGATAGCAATGCCATTGCATCTAAGGTAACAATTCAGGAAGAAATGTCTGAAATCCCCAATATTAGATTTCTAGAACATGTATTAGAAGTTGCCATGCCGAAGAAGTCAGCTTAATTAATGATTACTCTCCAATATGTATTGATTTATTTTCTTGGAGAGAGATATTTCTTAAGCGAATAAGTGCTTGAATATTTAATTTATATTCTTGATTAAGTAGTGAACCATTGGGTGGTGTTAGCCAGTCTGATTTATCCATATCATTATATACTTTCCAAGCATTTGAAATTATATCTTCTCTAGTGACATCGTCTGAAATAAAATCAAAACTTTTTAATGAATCTTTTAAATTATTAAACTCATTAAACTCAATAGTTAATTCATCAAAAATACTCATTAGACTTTTGTGAGAAAATCTTCTAATCGCTGGATAGCTTTCACTCATTGAATAAAGTAAATGAGGAACAAAAAATATTTTTTCTTGAGCTGTAAATAATTGACCTTCATATTTTATGTTATAAGCTGCAATTGCTCTTTCTACTGGATCACCAGAATGAAGACTCAAAATTGATTGAACTGTTTCTTTAGTATAGATTTGTTTTTTATCAGTCAAACCAGGCCATAACTCAAGGCTTTTAGTAATGGTCCAATTAGATGATTTATCTATATGACAAGCGATGCATGCATTGGGTTTATCATGAGAGAATTCTTCAATAGGATTAGGAGATTCTATCTTATGGCTCCTATGAAAGGTCATAATACCATAAGTTATTTTAGGCATATGACAGTTATAACATAGACTGCCATCTGAACTTTCTTTATGACCAGTATGTTGTGTAATATTTTCAGCATAACTTTCATGGCAATTTAAACAAGCTTCATTTGTTAATTTTTTATCTTTTATCATCCCTTTAGGATTTCCATCATGCATTGAATGACAATCATTGCAGGTTAATTCGCCCTTTATATGACATTCTGATTGAAGAATTCCCTGATATTCATAAGCTGTTAATCTTGGTGTGCCATCATGCCAAAATCTTTGTTTAAAAATATCACTGGAATTTTTATCTACTTTTGATTTTTTCCAAACTGGGTTTACGTGGTCCTGTAAATCATCACCTGGCCTATAAGTAGGTCCTTTTTCCATCCATTCACGGGCTAAATCAAATGTTTTTGGAGTTCTTTGTCCATGACACTGACCACAAATATCCATTGATTTTTTTGCAGAAATTTTACTTGGGTTTATAATGCTTTTATCATCATTTTCAGAGTAATGTAGGTAATATTTAATTAATGGGTTTTGATTTAATTTTATATGTTCTTCACCATTTGCATGGCAAGATTCACAGCCTATTCCTAAATCAGAAACATGTGATTCAAATCTTGAATCAACTTTTAAATTCAGTGGTTTTCCTTGCTTAGTTTGTTGGATAATTTCATCATAATTTGTCATATTGGGTTGAATGCCAGTATTGTGACAAAAAATACAATTTTGATTCCAAATACTTGTATGGCTGTCAAAAGCTTGATTATCACTTCCTAAAAATGCACCATTTAGATGAATCCATCGTTGATCTTCAATATGCCATAGCAACTCAAGTCGATAGTAATTGCCCTGGGTGTTATCTGTTTGAGCTAAATATTGTTGATATCTTCTTGAACCAACTGTTCTTTTAATCTCAAGTGTAGAAAGTTTAGAACCAGTTTCTGGGTTAATGTATTCAAAATAATATCGTTTATTAACTTTAATAGGTCTAATGGTAATACCCCAATAAGTTTGATTTGAACCATCAAATTTTCCGACTACTGAATCTTCAGTTGCTTCTTGAGTCATAGTTTTATGATAAGTTTTTGACCACGACTTATAATTTTCTTGGTGACAATCTTTACATTTTTCTGCCCCAGAATAATTTCCTAAATGAAAATCTACTTCAGAATTTGCGGATTTTTGAGTATAAATAAATAAAATCAAAATAAGTATTAAGATTAAAATTAGTGTGATAATTGGTAAATGTTTTCGAATCATTCCTAGATTATAAGTTATTCATAGGATAAATGAAATTTCATTAGAATAATATTGTCTATGCTGTAAGATAACAATAAAAAAAATTAGATAATAAATGAACTTACCACTATTCATTGGCTTAAGATACACCAGAGCTAAAAGAAAAAATCAATTCATATCACTTATTTCAAGCATCTCAATGGCAGGCATTGCTATTGGTGTAATGACAGTTATTGTTGTAATATCTGTTATGAATGGGTTTGGAAAAGAACTAAAAGAACGTATGTTAGGATCCGTTGCTCATGCAACTATATCTTCCTATGGTAATGAATATATTGATGGCTGGGAAAATGCGATTACCTTAGCACAAAATACTAAGGGTGTGGTTTCTGTAGCCCCATACATTAGCTCTGAAGCAATGTTGCAAGGAGTTAGAACGACAGGCGCATTAATTCAAGGCATTGAGCCGACGTTCGAGAAAAATGTCACGCAGATTGCTAATAAAATGAAATATGGCTCGATGGATGATTTAAAAGCAGGCGATTATAATATTATTCTCGGGGTAGATTTAGCGGCCAGGTTAGGAGTAGGGCCTGATGATAAAATCACGGTCTATATTCCTCAATTTAGAACAACAGCTGTTGGTGTTTTGCCTAGAATGAAAAGGTTTACAGTGATTGGTATATTTGAAATGGGAGCTTATGAATATGATTCAAAATTAGCACTTATACATCTTACAGATGCGCAAAAACTAGAGAAAATTAATAATGGAATTGAAGGCATTAGAATCAAAACAAATGATTTAATGCAATCACCTAAAATAGCTTATCAGTTAAGTGAAAAATTAGGTGGGTTCTTTAGAGTCAGGGACTGGACTCAAGAAAATTCTAATTTTTTTCAAGCAACGCAACAAGAACGTATTGTGATGTTTATCATATTAACTATGATTGTTGCGGTAGCCGCTTTTAATATTTTATCTACAATGGTGATGTTGGTTACAGAGAAAAATAGTAATATTGCCATATTAAGAACCTTAGGAATGTCTGGTGCGCAAGTTATGAAAATTTTCATGGTTTCTGGTGTGGTTATTGGAGCTATAGGTACGATCATTGGCACCATACTTGGTTTGATTGTTTCATTTAATGTCAGTTCAATCATCGCATGGCTTGAAGATTTTTTTAAAACTGATTTCATGTCATCAGAGGTATATTATATTAGTGATATAACGGCTGATGTTCATCAATCTGATGTGATTGCTATTGTTATTGTTGCTTTTGGTTTGTCTCTTTTAGCAACAATATATCCTGCCTGGCAGGCCAGTAGAGTTCAACCAGCAGAGGCATTACGCTATGAATGATTCAATTATAAGCTGTCAATCTATCAGTCAAGTTTTTAAAGATGGTCAAACAACAATTCCAGTGCTAGATCAGATTGATTTTCAGATTAAACATGGTGAAAACATTGCTATTATGGGAGCTTCTGGAGCAGGCAAAAGCACTTTGTTACAGTTATTAGGAGGACTAGATAAACCCACCTCAGGCAAAGTCATAATAAAAGGCACTGATGTTTCTAAACTCTCATCAAAAAAACTCGGTTTGCTGCGCAATAAACATTTAGGGTTTATCTATCAATTTCATCATTTGTTACCTGAATTTTCTGCACTAGAAAATGTAATGATGCCATTATTGATAGCAAGGAGATCTAAAAATGAAGCAAAGCAAAAAGCCCTGGACCTATTAAATAAAGTAGGCTTAAGAGATAGGGTTAAGCACAGACCTGGACAATTATCAGGTGGAGAAAGACAAAGGGCAGCTATTGCAAGAGCTTTGGTAACAAATCCTGCTTGTATTCTTGCTGATGAACCGACAGGAAATTTGGATGAAACGACTGCCTCAATTGTTATGGATTTAATGTTAGAGCTCACAGCGCAACAGAACAATGGTATGATTGTTGTGACACATGATAAAATATTAGCCAATAAAATGAGTAAAACTTATGAATTAACAGGAGGTAAGTTAGTCCTGCAGTAGTTTAATGAAGGGCAATGGAATTGTCGATGTTAACTTTTACTCTTAGTTTTTTAATAGGTGTTGCTCAACTATTATGGTTACCAGAGCTAAGATTATTTTGGTTAATACCAATATCTTTGATTACAATTATTAGCTTTTATTTTTTTATAAAATTAAAAGTACACCATACATTAATTATTTTTGGTGCCGGACTTGGGTTAATTTATGCTGTTAGTTTTGGAATTTATGCCAAGTCTCATCAATTAAATATTCTTCCAGAAGGTTACATTAAAGTTATTGGTAAAGTTTCAAACTTGCCTGTTTATAAAAATGAAAAAACTAAATTTTCATTTGAAATCAATGAAATAGATAATAATTACAAACTAAAAAAAGTACTAGTTAGTTGGTATAAAGCTGATAAAATTGTTGAATCCGGACAAATTTGGGAATTTGATTTAAAACTTAAACCTATACATGGGTATAAGAACCCAGGTTCATTTGATTATAGTAAATGGTTGTTTAGACAAGGTTATGATGCAACTGCTACCGTTAAAAAAGCAAAATTAATTCAAGCAGAATCTTTTGATCCTCGTTCAATTATTAATATAATAAGGTCACGTTTTTCAAATCTGATTGAAGCTGAATTTACCTCAACTAGAATACAGGCTTTGATTAAAGCCCTATCTATAGGAGACAAGAGTCAAATAAGTTATGAAGATTCTCAGTTATTCCAAGAGACAGGTACAGCGCATCTTATAGCCATTTCAGGATTACATATAGGCCTAGTGGCATATATTGGTCTTTTATTCGGACGCCTTATTTTTTTATTCTATACCAATGAAAAGTTGAATCGTTTCAAATACGAAGCTTTCTTTTCAATCTTATTCGCTTTAATCTATGCTTTATTAGCTGGTTTTTCTATTCCAACAATCAGAGCTTTTATTATGGTCATGTCTTTTTCATTGGCCTATGCAATAAAAGCTTATATCTCTCGATGGCAAGCATGGTCTATAGCAATGTTAGTGGTCTTATTAATTGATCCATTTAGCGTGTTAGATGTTGGTTTTTGGTTCTCTTTTACAGCTGTTGCCGTGTTAATGTTTGCCTTTACTGGGAGGAAATCAAATTACAATAAAATACTTTCATTCATTCATGCGCAATTCGTTATATTAATTGGATTAATGCCAATGATGGTGATTGTATTTGGTTCGATTAACTTACTCACTCCTATTGCTAACTTAATAGTTTTGCCCTTAGCTTCTTTATTACTGATTCCACTATTATTGGTTTCATTTATTGTTTATTTATTTTCGGAAAGTGTTGCAAAGTTTTTATTTAATTTAGTGGAAGAAATAGCACAATATTTATTTTTAATTCTAGATTTTCTCCAGCCTTATAAATTTTTAAGTGTTGCCGTCAATCAACTTACATTTTTAATTGTTACATCTTTGATAACTATATCCATATTATTATTGTTACCCAAATTATTTAGATGGAAATATATGGCTATAATGCTGTTCATACCAATTTTTTATAATAATCCTAAGCCCTTGAATCAAAAAGAGTATCGAATTAATATTTTAGATGTCGGTCAAGGGTTATCAATCATCATTTCTACAAAGGACCATACTATGATTTATGATACGGGTGCAAAATATGAAACAGGATTTAATCTAGCCTCATCTGTAGTTATTCCATTTCTGCAATATAAAGGAATCGATAATGTAGATAAATTAATTATATCTCATAGTGATAATGACCATGCAGGAGGCAAAGAAGAATTAATTGAACAATTTAGTAATATACAGATATATGATGTTGTTGCAGAAAAAACTCCCTGTATAAAAGGAGAGGAATGGCAATGGAATGAAGTTGATTTTGAAGTTATCAGTCCTTATAATCTGAAACCCTATCTTGGAAACAACTCTTCCTGTGTGATTAAAATATCAAGTCAGTATGGATCAATACTTCTTACAGGAGACATTGAAGAGCCCATTGAATATCGATTAGTTCATCAAATGCCGCAAGCGATAAAAAGCCAAATTTTATTAGTACCTCATCATGGCAGCAGAACATCATCTGGAGAAGAGTTTATTAAGGCCGTGAATCCAGAGATAGCTTTAAATTCTTCGGGTTATGCTAATCAATTTAATCATCCTCATCCCTTGATAAAAAAACTCTATTTAGAAAAAGGAATAGAGTTTTTTGATACTCAAGATAAAGGAATGCTAGAAGTGCTATTTAACAAAGAAGGTTATGAATTAAAACAATATTCAGATGTAAATCACCATTTTTGGCAAGTAAAATAGCGCCTTAGTAAGCCTTAATTAAAGTTATAATGACGACTTTAAAGCCGAGACATATCTGTCAATATCATTATGTGTTTTTGTTTCTGTGACACATATAGACATGACATTGCCTAATTCAGGATAATTTTCACTTAAATTTACTCCTGCAATTATATCCTGCTTGGATAATTGATTAATAATATCATCAATATTTTTATCAGTTTTAATAACTACTTCATGGAAATTAGGACTATCAAATAAGACATTAATGCCCGCATCATTAAGTTTTTGTTTCAAATAGTTCATATTTTGCATACAGGCTGAAGCGACTTGTTTTAATCCTTGCTCGCCAATTAAGGCCATATATATGGTGGAACCGGTGACCATTAATCCTTGGTTTGTACAAATATTTGATGTGGCTTTGGCACGGCGAATGTGTTGTTCGCGTGCTTGAAAGGCCAGTGTATACCCACGCTTATCATCTAAATCAGTCGTTTGTCCTACAATTCTACCTGGCATATTTCGAATGTATTTTTGTTTGGTGGTCATAAAGCCATAATAAGGCCCTCCAGAGGATAGTGGTATCCCTAGCGGTTGACCTTCACCTATACAAATGTCAACACCATCATCTCCCCACTGGCCTGGAGCTTTTAATAAGGCTAATGAAGTAGGGTTGGTGACAGCAATAGAAAAAGTGTTTTTATTATCTGCCCATTCAGTTAATGAATCAACATCTTCAAATACGCCAAAATGATTCGGTTGTGGAATGACTAGTGCAGTGATATCTTCATTATCATATTGTGCTAAATTTTCAAGTGTAACTTTTCCTGTATTTGTATCGTAATCTACAGGTATAACTTTTATATCCTGATTTTTAACAATGTTATGAAGAACTTGTGTATAGACTGGGTTAACAGTCTTTGGTACAAGTATAGTTTTAGTTTTTGATTTACGATTTGCTCTGACTGCCATTAAAGCCGCTTCAGCAAGGGCCGATGCGCCATCATACATCGAAGCGTTACTGACCTCCATGCCTGTTAGTTTCGTCATCATGGTTTGGAATTCATAAATGACTTGTAAGCTACCTTGTGATACTTCTGCTTGATAGGGTGTATAGGCCGTATAAAACTCTCCTCGAGTGGCTAATTGCCATATTGCTGCAGGTATATGATGTTCATAGGCTCCCGCGCCTGCAAAACATTGAAGGTGATTATTGATACTTGCTTTTTCTTTAATGAAACGACTGACTTGCATTTCATTCATTTGGGTGGGTACATGTTTTAATTCTGATATTTTTAGATTATCAGGAATTTCATCAAATAACTGTTCGATGCTGTCAGCGCCAATGGCTTCAAGCATGGTTTTTATATCATCGTTGGTATGAGGAATAAATGGCATTAAAATACTCTTTATTAAGCTATTAAAAATTAATCATAATTGATTAAAGTGGATAAAATAAAATAATTTCTGAAAAATGGATTGTTTAAGCTTCATCTTCTATAGAGTTTCTATATTCTTCAGCAGTCTTTAAATCAGCTAATTCATCGTCATTATCAACTTCCATTTCAAAAATCCAACCATCATCATAAGGAGATTCATTGATGAGTTCTGGAGTATCTTCTAAGGCATCATTAACTGCTACAATAGTACCTGTGACTGGTGTATATATATCAGAAGCCGTTTTAACAGATTCTACAACAGCACATTCGTCTCCGCTTGCATAACTATCTAACTCAGGAACTTCTACAAACACAATATCCCCTAATGCACTTTGTGCGTGTTCAGAAATCCCGACACGGATATTGCCATTACTAAGTGTTTCGATCCACTCGTGAGATTCTGTGTATTTCAAATTATCTGGAACATAACTCATATTATTTCTCTATCTAATATTTATTGATTTATTTATATAATTGCAATTATATATTTGACTGACCATTTCTGACAAATGGTAATTTAATTAATTTAACGGGTAATTGCTTTTTACGAATTTGTACTTTTACATTGTCTGTCATGTCTTTATCGACAATAGCCATGCCAATGGCGACATCTAATGTAGGAGAGAACGAACCACTTGTCACTACGCCAGTCATCTTTTTATCATCAACCAATTCTTGATCGTGACGTAATATACCCCTTTCTGTTAAAACAACACCTGTCATTTTTCGTTTCACACCATTTTCCCTGAGGGCCATAAGCGCTTGGGAACCAACAAAGTTTACATCAACTTTTCTGACAGTCCAAGCAAGGCCGCATTCAAGAGGTGAGATATCTTCGTTCATATCTTGTCCATATAAATGCATGCCAGATTCTAAACGCAAGGTATCTCTTGAACCTAAACCACAAGGAACCACACCTGCTTGTAATAATTGATTCCATAATTCAATAGCATTTTTTTCTTCTACCAGAATTTCAACACCATCTTCGCCAGTGTATCCAGTTCGTCCTATGTAGAAATCATCGGCATCAATCGCACTAAATTTACTAAGCTCTGATAGCTGTGCAGAAATTTCTTTAGGCAAGATAGTTAAACAAGCCGCTATAGCATTGGGTCCTTGAACGGCAATCATTGCCAGATTTGGTTGTTCAGTAATCTGAGCATCAAAATTAGAAATTTGTTTTTCAAACCAGGCTAAATCTTTTTCTCTGGTGCCAGCATTGACAACAATTCTATAATTGTTATTAGCACGTTTATAAACAATTAAATCATCAATAATGCCACCATTTTCATTGAGCATAGTACTGTATAGTGCTTTAGAGTCCTTTAGCTTTCTCACGTCATTAGCTAATATATGTAGCAAAAATTTTTCACTGTCTTGGCCAACTAAATCCACAACAGTCATATGAGAAACATCAAACATACCCTTGTCTTTTCTTACAGCATGGTGTTCTTCAATTTGAGACCCATAATTAATAGGCATATCCCATCCGCCAAAATCTACCATTTTAGCTCCAGCATCAATATGTGCTTGGTGTAAACAAGTTGTTTTCATAATAATAATCATGTCAATTAATAATTGCCTGAACTATACTAAAAGATATTTAAATACACAAATAAAATTTAACGAATTATGGGCAATAGATTAAGTAAAATAGTTACAAAAACAGGAGACGATGGATCTACTGGTTTAGCATCTGGAAATCGGGTTTCAAAAGCGCACGATATAATTGAAGCCATTGGTGCAATAGATGAATTAAATAGTAGCATAGGGGTGGTGCGATCTGTCTGTCAAAATCAACAATTAGATGATGAATTAACCATGGTGCAGCATCAATTATTTAACTGTGGAGGTGATTTATGTTTAGAAGGTTCAATGTTGATATCTCAAGAGCCGATAAGCTTAATCGAAAAGTCATTGGAAAAATATAATAACTCCTTAGAGCCACTTAAAAATTTTATATTACCAGGTGGTACAGAGTTAACCTCACGTGTTCATATGTCTCGAAGCATTTGTAGAAGGGCTGAAAGACGATTGGTTAAAGCTCAAGAAAGTTATGAATTCAATCCTATGGTGATTGTTTTTATTAATCGTTTATCAGATTGGTTATTTGTTGTTGCCAGAGTGACGGATGAAAGCAAAGAAGAATTATGGTGTTGAGTTTAAAAGTTTAAGAATTTAATTCATTGCTTGAACATAATTGGGTAATCCCATTTAATAATCGCATACTAGGCCGTGAAAAATAATCAGGATGTATAGTAATGATTTGTTTATTAATAACTGCATCCAACTTCTTCCATGCTAGCCATTGTAAATCTTCCTTATCGGCGATTGTTAAAATAGTCTGGGGGTTCTTTGTAATCACTGCTTCTAGTGTGACTGGAGCTGATAGCTGAGATAAATCATTAAAAACATTTTCATAGCCACAAATTTCTACAGCTTCACTCATCCAATGATTTCCAGAAACGGTATAAATTGGTTGATGGTATGTCTCGATAAACAGTGAATTATTAGTATATTTTGATTGTTTAAGATTTTTTATTGTTTTATTAAAGAGAGATATATTTTTTTCAGCATAATCTTGAGTATTGGTAATTTCTGAAATAATTTTTATGGTTTTTGGTATATCAGCAAGTTTATTAATTTCAGTTTCAATAATATTAAAATTTAAGGCTTTTAATTTATTAATAACAGATACAGGTGTACCATCTTTCCAAGTAAGAATGTGAGTTGGATTAAGGATTAATATTTTCTCATAATCTATTTTAAAGGCATCACCAATTTGTTCAATTGATTTTATTTGATTTGGAAAATCACTGAAAGAAACGACACCAGTTAAATAATCAATTGCACCAGCTGAATAGACTAATTCAGCCAGATGTGGGGACAAGGTTACTAGTCTGATTGAACTATGGCTATTGCTTATTGGTTTTTCAAAATCACATGATATTAGATTAATTGAAAGAAACATTAACAGCCAATAAGTTGGTTTGGGTTTATTCATTTTAAATGATGATATTAGAGATAAAGTTTTGCACAGTTTAACATTAGTTAGAAAACTTCTAAGTAAATATTATAGAGGGATAGGTATATAATTTTCTAGGTTAATTAAATCAAGCCTCTATTTATTAAAATATTGTAGTATATTTCATTTCATTCGTGAAAAATATATTCTTACATTGTATAATTCTGCCACAATTTTTTTAACAGAGGGTAGTATGAAGAAATTACTAATAATGTTATTGTTAATAACATTTGGATCTTCAGCCATAGCAGCAGGTGATGTGGCCAAGGGTAAAACTAAATCCTATACTTGTACTGGTTGTCATGGGATTAAATTCTATAAGAATGTATATCCAGCATACCATGTACCAAGATTAGGTGGTCAAAATGAAGCGTATATTGTAAGTGCGTTAAAAGCCTATCGTTCTGGAGAACGGTCTCATACAACAATGCGAGCTCAGGCTGGCAGTTTATCTGATCAAGATATTGCTGATATTTCTGCATATTTTGCTTCATTAAAAAATTAGGAGCTTGTTATGAAAAAAATTATTATCATTATTGGTTTAATATTAACTTCACAGGCTTTTTCAAAAGGTAATGTTATTGAAGGTAAAAGTAAAGTGGAACAAGTGTGTCAGTCATGTCATGGACTAGATGGGCAAGGAATTGATGATACTTATCCTAAACTTGCAGGTCAATTTGCAGATTATATGGTCCAAGCCTTAAAAGATTATAAATCTGGCGCTAGAAAAAATCCTATCATGTCAGGCTTTGCAGCTTCTTTATCTGAGCAAGACATAGAAAATGTAGCTAGTTATTATGCAAACTTATCTGCTAATAGATTAAAAGATTTATCTATTAAATAATTATTGTCAAAATAATAAATACTGATAAGGGAGTTTTTACTCCCTTTTTTTTATTAATTTATTAGCCAAAAGAATATTATCAAAGATTCGAAATTAACATTAAACCTTATTAAGTTATGCTGGTCTTAAAAGGCATGAATCACTTAATTATTCTGCTATTTATTTCAACAACTGTTATGTCACAACCGATGCCTTCAAGTAGTCGCTCACAACAAGCATTTCAAAGAGTCACTCAAACTTTAACGGTTGATCTCAATAATAAAAACATGAAATTAGGTGATGATATTTTCATACGAATTTTCAAACTTGAAGCTGAGCTCGAAATTTGGATTAAATCAAAAGATAACTTCAAGTTATTTAGAACCTATCCTATTTGTACATTTGGCAGTGAAGGGTTAGGGCCAAAGCTTGCTGAAGGAGATGGTAAAGCACCAGAAGGTTTCTATTATGTTAAGGCCAATCAATTGAATCCATATAGTAGCTATCACTTGGCGTTTAATCTGGGTTATCCCAACCAATACGATAGATCACATGGGAGAACAGGCAGTGCACTTATGGTTCATGGCAATTGTGTTTCTGTTGGGTGTTACGCCATGACAGACTCTAAAATAGAGGAAATATACAGTATGGCACATGCAGCTTTAGAAAATGGACAACCATTTTTTAGAGTACATGTGTTTCCGTTTAAAATGACGGATCAAAATTTACTGTTACACAAAAACTCTAATTGGTTTGAATTTTGGTCAAACCTTAAGCAAGGTTATGATTATTTTGAAGAAAACAATCATAACCCACCTAATGTATTAGTCAGTAATAAGCACTATATATTTGAGTAAGAATCTTTACTCGAAACCATCTTTAAAAATTGAAGCTGGAGAGGTAGAAATTATTAGGTTTCTAATGCACCCGTTAAAAGGATTACCTTCTGAAAAGTCAGTGACAGTGAAATTAAAAGTATTTTGAAAAGTATTTAAAGGTCCTACGTTTTGTGAAAGTATAGCTTGGTCATTGAAATATAAATCAACTTGACCATTTAGGTACCTTATTCTGGCTGAGTTCCAAACACCAGGACCAGATATAGCGTTATTCGACCACACATAATTATTTACATCATTATTAAATTTAAAACCAAGATTTCCACTGGAATCAATATAAATACCTAACCATCTTGCAAATCGACTACCCATTATGATGGGCATTCTAGGTCTAGGAGCATTTACATCAGGCAATGCAGTGACATTAAACTCAACTTCAATTTGAAAGTTAGTGATATCAAATGAAGGCATGATTGGTGTCTCAATATTTTGTCCATCAGGGTCGATAATATAAATACCATTACTACACAGAGAAACACCATTTGACGGTAAGGTCGGAAAGGTAGGGTTTCCTTCTAAAAAAACATCATTGTTGTTGCCAGTGATATCCACTAAGTTTTCAATGAGTGGATAATCAGCTAAAGTAACAATCTGTTGTGCTTGCACAGATTGAAATACAGCACACATGATTGTAAAAGTAGCAGATAGAATTTTAATTTTACTTATGATCTTTTGAAACATTTTATACCTCTTTATTGAATTATGATTAGTGAGATCATATAAAAAGTGTATTGAAATATAATTATCTCTCATTTTTTTCAAATTTAAATTAATGAGAGAACCAGAAGAATAACTACACTAAGAGTTATAGATTAATAAATTCTCGACAAGATAGGTCAACATGGGTTATTATTTAAGAAAAGCAAATAATAGTTTTAAGGGAAAATGTGACCATTTCAAATTCTGAATTCAATAAAAATTTAAAAAGTAAATCTATATTATCTGGGGAGCTAGCAAGTAAAATCACACAAGGTGATAAAAATGCTAGAAATGAGTTTGTGCAAATTAACTATCAATGGCTATTATTCATAGTTCGTAGAAAATTTGCTCAATCAAATAACCATGAAGATATAGTTCAGGATTCATTTATGTTAGTTTTAAGTAAGTTACAAAAAGGAAAAATTAACCAACCCCATACTATTCTCGCGTATCTTAGGACAACAGCGATTAATATTGGATTTGAGTATCTGCGAAAAGATAAAAAATTCACTTCAGCTATAGATCAAGATTTTTTAGAAGTTATTGAGGATGCCAAAGAGGATATCTTATCAACCATCATTTGGAATGACAAAATCAAGTATGTCAAACAAGTGATGACAGAGCTTAAGGTACAAAGAGATAAAGACATTTTAATTAAATTTTATTTTGAGGATCAAGATAAGCCAACAATTTGTCAAATTCTTAATCTTTCAACAGAACATTTTGATCGGGTTTTATATAGAGCGAAAGAAAGACTAAAACAAATTATTGCACATCATGGAGATAATAACCCTAGTAGCCGTAATTCTCCTATCGAAAGTTCGACTAAAAAGTCATCTTCAGACACCATGAAATCTATCAGTCTTATGATAGGGAATAAATTGGCAATGATTACATTTAGTTTATTAACATTTTTAAAAAAAGGGGTAAAAGGATGATTCCATTTGAACCCGATGAAACAATGTTAAATAATTATATCCAAAACAAGCTTAGCGAAACAGATGCTGAAAAATTAGAGTTATGGTTGTCAGATCACCCAGATGTTATGCAAGATTTGGAGATAGGTGTGATGTTTAAGCAAGCAGATTTTGATCCACAAAGTTCTAGTGATGAGATATCAAATAAATCTTGGCTTCAAACTATTTTTTCAAAGCCTAAAATTTTATTTTCGCATTTTGCAGTTTTAGTGGTAGGGATGTTGTTATCCTTTGCTCAAATAAATACTTTTACAAAAAATACTGGTTTTATAAGTAAAGAAGTTATTGTTAAAAGAGTGATTTCTACTAGGAATCATAATCATACAAATAGAGATTTGAACACCTACAGTAAAAAAGAAATAGGTGATTCTACTCAAGTCATATTTGAAGTCCCATTAGGAAAAAACTCCACCCAGGAAACATATTTCATTGATGTTTATTATTTTGATAATAAAGAAATGAATTTTAATAATCCGGATAATTCATATAAGCATGAGTCACTAGAAATATCAGCTTATAACTATTTAGTCAGGTTATCTCTAAATACAAACAATATAAAAATTGGACATATAAAATATTCAATATTTAGAGATATTAATAAAGAGCTATTAGAAGCTGAATTTATTATTACAATGAATGAATAAAATTAACTTAGTTCTAATTCTAATATTAGTATGTTTGCTGGTATCTTGTAATAAAAATCAATTGTCATCAAAATCATTAATTTTTTCGAAAACATTATCAAGTGCAGAATTAATACAAGGATTTAAAGAGAAAATTAATGATCAGTTGCCTGGAAAATATATAACAGTTCATTTAGTTCAGAATGGTTTTGATGCTGAGCTGAATTTAATAAATGGTGATGAAAGCTATAATGTTAATATAGAAAGAGCGGCAAGACCACTGGAAACCATCACATTTAAATTAATTAGTACTGAATTTTCAATCCAGATAAAAGCCAAAGATTATTCTAATCTAGGTAATGTTGAGTTGCTAGTTTACGAATTACCAAATAAAAGTCTAAAAGACAAATCAAGGATAATAGCTGAAGCTTGTTACTCATATGCATTGTTAACCTCAAATACAAATGGATATTTATGTGATAAAAAATTATCAATAGAAGACTGTGATGAAATGTGCCTGATGAATAAAAAAAAGGGTTATGCTTTACATGCATCGAAAATATTTCATAATATTGGCGAAGAGTTTCAATCTGCTTCATCATTGTATCTTGCGGGATTAATCTCATTTGTTAAAAATTATGATCTAGAAAAGTCATTAGTCTATCTGAACTCTGCTCACCATAAGTTTGAGGAATTAAATTTAACTTATTACTCTGTTATGGCAAAAAGTTTAATGGTTGATGTGCAAATAGAAGACTTTAGATCAAGTGCATCATTTGATGATGCAAAATATAATAATATAAAAACCACAATAAAGAAGCAATTAGATAAGTTGGTGTCTGTGAATGCAGAATTTGAAAGAGCTTGGCTTCAAAACCTAATGGCCTCACTCTTTTTTTATAATGATGAATTAACTAATGCTGAAATTTGGTTTAATAAAGCAATTAAAACAGCACATGACTCAGGTTGGTTTATTTTGGGAATGACATTTAGTAAAAATGGAGCCGAAACTTATAAACGGGGAAAAGATTATGAGGTAGCCAAAAATTATTATCTTAACATTGTTAAAGTTCTTAAAGAAAAGGAAATGCTGTTTCAAGATAAGCATTTATATAAATTAACATTAGAAGGGCTAGGAAATACATACACACATTTAGGGGAGTGGGATAATGCTTTAATTACCCTGTCTAAAATAATTGGATTAACAACAAAATTGTCAAATATTTCGGACCAATTGAGAATCCAGATTAAATTTGGCATATTATTCCTTAAGATTGGCAATCATGATCGTGCACAACTATATTATAATAAAGCCTATAAGGAAATGTGCAAAGACTATGGAAATATCGATGAATGTGAACGTTCAAATGCTAAAGAAAATATTGAGTATGAAGAAAATGTCTATAGTGACTTAAAAATGTTTGAGGCAGATATTCTGCTCTCTCAAGGTAATTATAAAGATTCTAGCTCTATTTATAACAGATTGATTAGTCACCAAGACTCATTGATTTGGCAATTCCCAATTCATTTAAAACTTGCAAGTTTATATTTAACAACCCAAAATTTAAAAAAAGCAAAAACAGAAGTTGATTGGCTTGCCAAATCTATTAACAAAGAAAATCACGATTTATGGTGGTTGACTAAAATGTTACATCTGGAATTGAAAAGAAAGAGTAAATCTGAAAACTATTTTAAAGAGGTCAGTATTGATAGTTTTCCAAATATAGATGATCGTGAAAAATTAACTAAAAATACAATTCTGAAGGTGTTGTTAGAAGAATCAAAGTTTTTTGAATTGAAAGGAGACTTAAATCAAGCCTTAGAAAAGTCTAGTCATATTATGAAATTACTTCTATCAATTCGAGGCAACTCAAATATAAAAGAAATTAGATATAACTTTTGGAATTTATACAGCAATGCTTTAGTTAATCATCAAGATTTGGTTTTTAAAAACTCAAAATTACTAATTAATACTACTGAAAGACAAAAATTTTTGAAGTCATCTTTTATTGAATTAGATAATTTCAAAGGAATTACATTAAAAGAAGACATTCTTTCAGATAATCAAACCGTAACGATTAATGATTCTGATTCTGAAGATGACTTAATGACTAGATTAATGCAAACAGACTTAGAAGGTGAAAATTTTGATATCAATTCTCATACAATAGAATTTGATTTAGATAGTTATCTAAACTTCTACACATCTACTACTATTATTTCTTATGATATGAAAGGTGAATTTGTCTACGCATGGGTTCTGTCAAATAATAAAATTGATCTTTATAAGCTTGGTAAATCACAAAGAATTAGAGACAAAATTGATGAATATTACCAATATGTTTCTAAAAGACCCTTTAAGTATTCTAATAAATTTGAAGTGGAATTATCCGAGCTATTAATTTCCCCAATTGCTGATCATATCAATACAAAAGGCATAGTCATTATTCCTGATGGTAACATTCAAAAAGTCCCTTTTTCTAGTTTAAGATTAAACAAAAAGTACATGTATGAAATGTATAATATAAATTATAGTCCTTCATTACATGTCTTGGAATCGCTGAAAATTAGAAAATCAAAAAGACCAGAAAACATCACTGAAACTACATTATTTATGGCTTATGACACCCATGATCAAAATAGTGATGCTGCAATCAATGGAACAAAACAAGAGTTTCTGTCTGTATCAACTTTATTTAAATCAAAAAATGTTTTAGCAATGACACATCCATTTAAAACCAAATCAATTTTTGATAAATTACAAAGTCAATATTTTTCATATGTTCATTTTGCTACTCATGCAGAAAATAACTATAGTTTTCCATCATTGTCTTCACTCAAATTTACAAATAATAAAAATGTTTATGCTAAAGATATTAGTAAAATTAATTTACAAAGTGAGCTAGTCGTATTAAGTGCGTGTGAAACATCTAATGCTAAAACAAACATAAATGAAGGATATCTAGGCATGCCCGCTGCATTTTTAAGTGCCGGGTCGGATTCAGTTTTGGTTAGTCTTTGGAAAGTAGATGATACTGCAACCAAAGAGTTAATGGCTCAATTTTATGATAGAATAATGGTGTACGGAGAGACCAAAGCACAAGCATTATCTTTTGCACAAGCCAAGATAAAATCTATCGAAGGATGGCAACAACCCTATTTTTGGGCAGGCTGGCAATTAGTAGGTTTAAATTAAATGAAAAGTGGGAGAAGTATTGTATGAAGGATACTAATTAGATACGTGATTTGAAACTTGCTATTGGGTTTTGAATTAATTTATTAAATAACAAAGAAGAGGTAAAAAATGAGTGAATCAAATAACGAACATAATCATGGGCATAGTCACACTAATATGGATTACCCTGAAGATAGGCCAGAAATTAATGCACATAAAGTTTTGCATATATTGCATAATTTTGAAAATTATAAACATAAAAATAAAATTGATCATGAAAAAATCAAATTGTTTTTAAACAAGGGTTTAGATAAAAACAAAAGAAATTTAGATAAAGCAAAAGCAAGGAATGTTGACAGATATTTAAAAAAATGGACTGTTGATGATTCAAGTTTACCTAAACATAATCTTAATCAAGATGATAAGTTTGAAATTCAGGAACACTATGACCATGAAGGCCCATTTTATAGAGTTATAGTTATAGGCAAAAATAGAAAAATTCAAGGAGCTAAATTTAGATATGTGAATACAATAGAAGGAGACTCTCT
>Ga0316204_10005754_pt1 | contig 20013 bp, 21 predicted proteins | sample 6monrhotite_MG_2_FD_205661 | JGI IMG/M metagenome (GOLD analysis project Ga0316204, IMG submission 205661) | Microbial mat bacterial communities from mineral coupon in-situ incubated in ocean water Damariscotta River, Maine, United States -... | ecosystem: Environmental > Aquatic > Marine >...
GACATATCGCGAGAAGGCGAAGATTGGCCTTCCAATATGCTGTAGCTGATGGTTGCATGTTGATGCTCCTCTTTTATTGTTGGTTAGTTACGCTGTTAACAAAGCGTTCCTTGCTGATGCTACGCGACCGATCCACGGAAGCGTTGTTCTTCAAAATGCCCTCTTGTTGGGATTATGAAATTGAAGCCTGTAGACACCATCCTTGTTTAACAAATACAAACAAAGGATGAGCGAAACCTGTTTTTTAAGATTGAATTTTTTGTAGTTACTACGGAGAAAATAATAAAAAGCGGAATGTACCAATAAGAGGATAGTGCTATTACAGAACGTAATGACATGGTTGTAGACGAAAGCTTGTCCGCGCGCGTTTACACCCATCGTTTCCCCCTGTTTAAAGCTTGTTAATGACGAATCATTCAGGCTAACAGTTATTGCTATCATCTCTGAATAGCGTTTATCAGCACACTATCTCTGAAATGAGACAGGATCTCAAGGGGTAGAGTGATGCATTAGAAAGTGCTTAAGTTGATAGCCCTACATTACAAATGTCTTGCCTTGTGTTTTAGTGTTAATCACTTTCCATTTGTTTGCGCTGGGTTTCTATATGATTGATGTAGCGTTGAATGTTGGCCTCAAAGTCGGAGCCAATGCTGACAAAACTGCAACCAATGCGTTGACCGGCACCGGGATCATCAAACTTCAGCGGTAACTGGTTTCGAATCTCCAGAGCGACGAGACCTTCGCCAAATTCTGGTAGGACAATTCTGCAATTTTGTAAAATAGTACCGGCAGCATCTTCCAGGTCAAAATCATACTCCGGATCTGCCAGAGCAATACCGCCAGAACTGATATCGATGATCTTATGAATTTCAGTTTCACCAGATTCATCGGTGTGATGACACTCAATGGGGACACCAAGAGGAATACGAATACGATAGTACTCACGCCGTTGCACCCAAAGCAGGTCTTCAGGTATGGACACAGCGAATACGGGCTGGCCTTTTAGTTTGGCTTTGATAATGCTCCTGGCACTGAATTGTGCCGTGATGCCATGATGCTGTGTTTTAAACACAATACGCTCAGCACCGAGGAGCTTTTTATTAATGGCTTCATTGCTGCCATAATCGAGGGCAATAAGTTCTTTTTCTCTAAGCACGTCGACAACGGCGGTGATCAACGACTCCTGTCCCGCATTAAAGTGTGCAGTAATCAGACAGTGATCCTTGGCAAGCATCTTGAGTTTCTGGATGATCTCACCACGACTATGGAGTAAATACTTTTCGGCGTTTTCGATATTATCGGTTTGCATATAGTTTTGAAGGATAAAGTTGTAAGCTTATTTTTTCCATAAAAATTTCCACCAGGGTTTTCTTTTTATTACGATGAAAATATCGCGATTAATTTTGTTCGGCGGTTCCTGCGATAGTATCCAGCCGGGCAGTGGCGGCGGCATGTCCGAAATACCACAAACAACACCAAGATTATTTGGGTCATAAATTTTGATGTACGTCGGGTGTTCTGGGTTATCAACGTAAACAATACCACAATAGTCTTCGCCATGCTGCTCGCGTATTTTTATGGAAAACGCATCAAGAAACGCTTTCCATTGTGTCTTTTCTAAGGTTTGCTCAGGAACCTCTGCCTCTAGTTCGTAGACATACCAATCGTTTTGCTCATGATGCAACCTTTCCCATAATGCATCGAACTGTTTCCAGCGCAGCATATTAATAAAAGCACCGCGAAACATTTTCACGTAGGTGGATTCAGTCATAAGATGTTATTCAAAGGTGATCAATTAAAACACCACTGGTTTGACGCAATCGTGAACTAAGTTGCCAGGCAAGTCGCCAGAGAATTTTGTTGCCCAGCTGAGGATATTCATCACAGATGCGTTGCAGATTGGCTTTTGTCAGCAATACGATCTCGGCATCGTTTGTGGTCATGGCACTAGCAGAGTGGGGAAAGCTGTCGACAACTGACATTTCGCCAATCGCGCTGCCTTCACGAATGGTAGCGAGTTTTTTCTTTTCCATATCCTGTGATTCTTTGAAAACATCAATACGGCCTTTGATGATGATACAAATGTAACTGTCGCGTTCACCTTCTTTCATCAGCAAGGTATTTTTTGGCGCGTGATAGGCGTGGACAAATTTTGCCAGGGTTTCAATTTCCGGGTGACTAAATTCATGAAACAGAACCGTGTTTTCCAGCATGCTGCATAGCTGGAATTCAAATTGTTTGCCGATGCCAATTTCTTTTAAATGGTTAAATTTGTCACTGTTTATCATGCTGTTCCAGTTGGCTTTCGAGATTATTGAGTTATGGGTTACTTATTCGACCATATGAGAAAAAAATTTAGCTTTTGTCCTCGTTGAAGAGTATTTGTCGACGCTGAGGTATCGCAGAAAATTGCCAATGTTGTATTGCCCACTGCCAGATTTCGTTGAGGTTTGAATGCGTTAGGTCAGGAGGCGGGTCCTGACCCAAAAAGACGAGTGCTTGATACAAAGTCTTGGCCTTTGGGAGTTCAATGATGCTTGTTGCGTGCGTATTTTTGCTTAATTTTTCACCATCATGATTGTTGGCGATAGGTAAATGCGTATACAGAGGTGATGATAATGATAGTCGCTGTTGTATATAGCATTGGCGAAAGGTGGATTCGAGCAGGTCTGCGCCGCGTACCACTTCGGTAATACCCTGATAAACGTCATCCACCGCAGTTGCAAGTTGATAGGCGATAAGACCATCCGCTCGTTTGACGATAAAATCACCACACTGGGTTTCCAGATTCATTTCTTGCGGACCTTGCAATTGGTCGTGGTATTGGATGAAGACGTTTTCCGTAAGCATTCGCAGGCTTCGCTCTGTCTGCCCTGGGCTTAGTCCGTGTCGACAAATGCCGGGATAAACTTCCGGATGATCTGAATCCAGATGTTTTGCCAAAGAACGACGCGTACAGGCACAGGGATATAACAAACTCTGATCCCACAATTGTTGTAGCGCGTGTTGGTAGCGTTCCTGATGCTGACTTTGATAGCTGATCTCTCCGTCCCATTTAAAACCATAGGTGTCCAGATCGCGAAGAATTTGATCGACCGCGCCTGCAACTTCGCGAGGAGGATCGATATCATCGATACGCACCAGCCATTCGCCCTGCTGATGACGTGCCTGTAGGTAGCTACCAGTGGCCGCAACGAGTGAACCAAAGTGCAAGGCGCCACTGGGTGAGGGTGCAAAGCGTCCACGGTAGACACGGGGGCGAGTATCGAGGGATGAGGGGCGAGGGTAAGAAATGTCCATATGATGTGATTATGAAATAAATTCTGACGAAAATATGCTGTTAATGAATCGGATAAACTTTTTGTCCCTTGCTCCTGATCCTTATTTATACCACCGGGTAAAGGCATTGAGAGGTTCCCGATCCAGTCGGTAGCGATTCACCGGGTGCTCTGTGTCGGCGTAACCAAGGGAAAGACCACAGGCAAGCCTGTCGGACGCAGGCCAGCCCAGTTGTTGGCGGATAATATCAGGGTAGTCAGCCAATGATGCCTGCGGGCAGGTAGCCAGTCCTTCCTCGATAGCGGCCAACATGATGTTCTGAATAAACATGCCGAGATCCAGCCATGAGCCCTGTGCCAGTTTTGCATCGATAAAGATAAACAGTCCAACAGGTGCGCCAAAAAACCGGTAATTATTATTCCAGGCCTGCTTTTGTTTCGCAAAATCTTCCCGACGAATTTCCAGTGCACCATACAGGGAAAGCCCACAATCTTTACGGCGATTTTTGTATGGTTCATCCCAATGAGAAGGGTAGTACTGATAATCCGGATTGGCTTGCTGCTGTGAGTCTTTGGCCATAATCAGGGCATCGGTAATGTCCTGCTTTTTCCTTCCCTGGACAACGGCCACCTTCCATGGCTGGGTATTGACACCGGAAGGTGCCCAGCGGGCAATATCAAGAATGTGTTGTATCTGTGCCTCAGAGATAGGCTTTTCCAAAAAGGCTCTACAGGCATGACGTTGTTGAATGGCTGTGTCGGTATTCATGGTTTTTCCACTTAATTTATGTAAACAATCGTGAAGTTGTTAAAGTTGTGTCATTGCTGGCCGATCTAAAGTGTCTGTAATTATGACGGGTTTTATCAGGGAGTTTAGGTCGTGGTCCATAAAGATTATGTCGTTATAGAAGGGATAAAGGAAGACGGCAAGCGCCTGCGACCGAGCGACTGGATTGAACGCCTGTCGTCCAGCCTGGCCAGTTTTGGTACAGATAATCGTTTGCGCTACGATGTCTGTGTACAACCATGTGTTGTTGAAGGCCAGAAATGTCTGGTGGTGGCCCGCGACTTGTCCGAAAAAAATCCTGGAGCCTATGAGTTTATTATGGGTTTTGCCCGCAGCAATCAATTACGTTTACAACTGGACAGGCGTCTGGATGAAAGAGCGCTTTCTGTCCAACCGATGTAAATAAAAAAGGGTCCTGACGGACCCTTTTTTAATATCGAAGAACAATGTATCTAACTACGAGTACGCTCGCGGATCTCGTCCAGACTCTTGCAATCAATGCACAATGTCGCCGTTGGGCGTGCTTCCAGACGGCGAACACCAATTTCGACGCCACACTGTTCACAGTAGCCATAGTCACCACTGTCGATATTCGTAAGCGATTCATCGATTTTTTTGATGAGTTTGCGCTCGCGGTCACGGGCACGTAATTCCATTGCAAATTCCGACTCCTGAGTCGCGCGATCGTTTGGATCGGGAAAATTCGCCGCTTCGTCCTGCATGTGATGCACGGTACGATCCACTTCTTCCATGAGTTCCTGTTTCCAGCCGCGCAGAATATCGCGGAAATGCTCATGCTGGGTATCGTTCATATAGTCTTCACCACGCTTCTCTGAATAGGGCGTGAAATGGCTGTAATCGCTTGCGCTGGATGCTGTTCGCTTGCGAGCGGCTTTTTTTGCCGGGGCTTTTTTAGTGGCGCTTTTCTTTGCCGCTTTTTTAGCAGGCGCTTTCTTGACCACTTTTTTCTTTGCGGCCTTCTTTGCAGGTGCTTTTTTTATCACTTTTTTCTTAACAGCCTTTTTTTTGGTTGCAGTCTTCTTCACTGCCTTTTTCTTGGCAGCGACCTTTTTCTTCGCAGTTTTCTTCTTTGCGGGCATGTTTTGCTCCTGCTTACCTTAATCCGTAAAAATCAACGCGCTTTTCTACCAGAATCAACGCGCGGCTGCAATAAATACCGTTCGCTAAATATCTCAGAGTTTCAAAATAATCAATAAAACAGAATAATAACAATTAGTTACATGGTTTTACTGCATTCGCCTAATGACTGCTGTAATCTAGCCCTCTTTTCGAATCCTGAATCTGGAGAAGTAATGGCACTAGAGGCACTGTTGTTTGATGTGGATGGGACTTTGGCCGACACTGAGCGTGATGGTCATCGAGTCGCTTTTAATATGGCGTTTCGTGATGCCGGTCTGGACTGGGATTGGGATGTTGCATTGTATGGCAAGCTACTGACGGTTACTGGTGGTAAGGAGCGCATTCGATATTACCTGGACAAGTTCAATACGGGATTTGAACGTCCCGAAGCTCTTGATGAATTCATCGCAAATCTACACAAGGCCAAGACGGTTCACTACACAGAATTGTTGGGCAAGGGCGCGATTCCATTACGCCCCGGTGTCGAGCGCCTGCTCAATGAAGCCCGTGATGCCGGTATGCGTATGGCGATTGCGACGACGACGACCCCGGCCAATGTCGAAGCCTTACTGGTAAATACTCTGGGACAGGAATCGATGGACTGGTTTGAGGTGATTGCGGCTGGTGATATCGTCCCAGCGAAAAAGCCAGCGCCGGATATCTTCACTTATGCACTGGAGAAAATGGAATTGACGGCAGATAAAGGTTTTGCTTTTGAAGATTCACGCAATGGCATTCTTTCTGCGCAGGGAGCTAATCTGCCGGTATTGATCACCGTCAACGCTTATACGGAAAAAGATGATTTTACCGGCGCGGCACTGGTGCTAAGTAACATGGGCGAACCTGATGCACCTTTTAACGTGCTTGCAGGTACAGCTGATAATGCCCAGTATGTCAGTCTCGATTTAGTGAAGCAGTTACATCAAAATATGAGTTGATCGTTTTATGTCCGGACACTCGCGCACGGATCGCATAGAACCCTTCCGCGTTATGGCGTTATTGGCGCGCGCCAAAGAACTGGAAGCCAGTGGTCGCGATATAGTCCACATGGAAGTGGGTGAGCCGGATTTCCCGACACCGCAAACCATTATCGATGCAGGACAAACATATCTTGCCACCGGACAGATCCATTACACCCCTGCCTGTGGTTTACCTGAACTGCGTGAGAAGATTGCGCAGCATTATCAACACCAATACGACATTAAAGTTTCAGCACAGCGCATTGTTGTAACCCCTGGTGCATCCGGCGCCTTGTTACTGACCCTAGGTGCATTGCTAGAGGCAGGGCAGTCGTTAATGCTGGCGGATCCCGGCTATCCCTGTAATCGTAACTTTGCCTGGTTTTTAAATGCCGAGGTACAAAGTGTGCCTGTGGATGCATCTACTGCTTATCAATTAACCGCGAATTTAATCGAGAAGCATTGGCAGTCGGATACCAGGGCAGTATTGCTGGCATCGCCTTCGAATCCGACCGGCACGATTATCGAACCCGATGAATTAAAACACATTGTCCAAACGGTCAAAGAAAAATCCGGTTATGTGATCGTTGATGAGATTTACCATGGCCTGGTGTATGACACGAAAGTACCAACTGCGTTATCGATTAACGATGATGCCTTTGTGATTAACAGTTTTTCAAAATATTTTGGTATGACCGGTTGGCGCCTGGGCTGGATGGTAGTACCGGAAAAATTTATCGACGTCGTGGATCGCCTTGCGCAAAATATTTTTCTTGCGGCACCAACACTGGCGCAGCATGCTGCTCTCGTCGCCTTTGAAGATACAACACGCAGGATTCTTGAAGAAAGACGTATAGCCTACCAACAGCGACGTGATTTTTTACTTCCTGCTTTACGCGAGATGGGTTTCGATATTCCGGTGACGCCTCAAGGTGCATTTTATTTATACGCCGATGCCAGTCGTTTTACTGATGATAGCGAACAGTTTTGTTCCGATGTATTAGAAAATATTGGTGTTGCTATAACACCTGGAACAGATTTTGGGAAACATAAGGCGAATCAGCATGTACGCTTTGCCTATACAACTTCAATGGATAAGTTAGAAGAAGGTGTTAAGCGTTTAGCCGCGCATATGAAAAAGTAAAAAAGCCTTGTGAACCGCAAAGGCGCAAAGAGCGCAAAGTTTAATAAATATAAAACCTCCGGCATTGTTTGAAGTTTTTTGCGATTTTCTCTGCGTCCTTTGCGCCTCTGCGGTGAAATAAAAATAAATTCAGTCTGATTGTGTTAGCGTGATTTTCTCTACCCGCATTTTTGTCGCCGCTGCAACCGCCATCGGCATAACAAATAAATTCACCAACGGAATCATGGTGGCCAGTGTCGCGGCACCACCAAAACCCAACGACATCCAGCGATGTTGTTTGAGTTTTGCCTTGACTTCGCCAAAGCCCATGCCGTAATTGCCCAGAGGATAGTCGATGTATTCTAACGCCAGCATCCAGGCACCAAACCAGGCCCAAAGAAAAGGTGAAATCATGTTAACGCCAGGAATGATGGTAATAATCAGCAAGGGTATTAACCACAGCAGGGCATAAAGTATTTTATTGGTTTCACTTTTAATGGACTTAATAATCTCAGCGGGTAAAGCCAGATCACCACCGGCAGGTTTGCTACCGGTTAAGTGTGCTTCGACGGCAGCTGCCAGATAACTGTTAAACGGTGAGCCTACAATATTCGCAATAATGGTAAACGTAAAAAAGATGAGCAGAAAAGCACATAGCGCAAACACAATCCACAGCAACCAGGTTAGCCATGCCAACCAGTCAGGCAATGATGGCGTAAGCCAGTCGATAAAAGTTGTAAATTGATCCGAAAGCAACCAAACCAGGCCGGAGAATAATAAAATATTGATCAACAAAGGTACGATGACGTAACGCTTGACGCCGGGTTTGTTTAACAAGGAAAAGCCCTTCAGCAAATATCCTGCGCCAGTGGTAAAATCTTTAATCATCTTTTGCCTCGAATCCTTGTTGTGCCAGTAATGCCATGCCGTAAGCGGCCTCGGTATTTTCGGGAACCACAATGCTAACACCAAGTTGCTGTTCACGCATTTGCATCCAGGCCTGATTTACACTGCCACCGCCTGCGGTATATATTTTTTTCGGATAAGGGGCGCCAAGTTTTTCCAGCAAACGATAAGCTTCATGTTCGATTCTCGTAAAGCCTTCCAGTATTCCCTGAAAAAAGACAACATCATCATCTGGTCTCGGTTCAAGTCTGGCTGGCCAGTCAGGGTCATTGTGTGGAAAGCGTTCGCCATTTTGTAATAACGGATAGTAGTCAAGCCCCGTTGACTGAGCGATGTTTAATTCACTTTCCATGGCTTGCATCTTTTGATCATCGAAATAGTGGCGAAGTACGGCACCACCACTATTGGAACTGCCACCGACTAACCAATGATCGCCAAAGGGCTGGCTATATACGCCATAGTCTTTATTAAAGATGGGATGTTCGCTAATGATTTTTAACACCAGTGTTGAGCCGAGTGACGTGACGGCCTCACCGGGTTGACTGGCACCGGTGGCCATGATCGCCGCCGTACTATCAGTTGTGCCGGAGATAACACTCACCTGTGACGATAAACCAAATTGACTGGCGATGTTTTTTTTAATACAGCCAACAATAGTTCCTGGTGCAGTGACTCTCGGCAACCAGTCTCGGCTAACGTTTAAATTATCTAACCATGCGGGCCATTGTTGTGTCACGGGGTCATAACCGCTTTTCAGACTATTGTTGATATCACTAACACCGAATTGACCTGTGAATTTGCCAACAAGCCAGTCGGCCTGATGACAGAAGTGGTGAGTCTGCTTTGCATAAGATTGTTCTTGTAGCCACAAGAGTTTGGCAAGCCCTGATGTTGCACTGTGGACAGCGCTTTCTATCGGGGCGTGCTTTGCCATTAACTCAAGGTAATTTTTTGCACGGGCATCGTTATACATCAGTGCCGGTGAAAGTGGTTCGCCTTTTTCATTGCTCAATAAGACGGTACCGGATGTACCATCTAGGCATAGTGCCTTGATGTTTTGGGGATTAACCTTAGAAACTAATGTTGTTAACACGTCACATATTGCAGACCACCAAAGCTGAGGATCTTGTTCAATCGCACTGCCTTCCTGGAGGGGGAATTCTAATTCGGTATTTACGACTGCACAGACATGCTGAAGGTCGTCGATGGCGATGGCTCGAATGCCGGAGGTACCAACATCAATACCAACAAACAGGGGAGAGGATGTATTTGCGGACATCCTCGCAATATAACCTAAGGTAATTGAACCTGCTGCGGAGCGGTCCAGCCTTCCTGATGATGCTCAACCACGACAGTGGTGTAGATGCCGCCACGGACATTGAACTTGCCGGTCAGGCGCATGAAGCGTGGCTGGGTAGCCTTGACCAGATCATCAAGGATCATGTTGGTGACTTTCTCGTGGAAATGGCCTTCTTCACGGAATGACCACATGTAGAGTTTGAGTGACTTCAGTTCGACGCACTGCTGATCTGCGACATACTCGATGTGGAAGGTCGCGAAGTCCGGCTGGCCCGTTTTAGGGCACAGACAGGTGAACTCCGGCACGTCGATGCGGATAGTGTAATCCCGCTCCGGCATCGGGTTGTCGAAGGTCTCTAGGTCTTTACTGGGCTTGCTTGTCATGGGCGAAACCTTACCGGACTGCGTCCGGAGTGACAAGGGTCGAGTGATGAGTCTCGAGGGGTGATGAACCTGCTGTTTGGTGACCGTGGACTGGGTTGTTTCCTCAAATATTAGTATTTGTTTACCTTTTTCCTCGCTCCTCGACACTTTGTCCTGTTTTTTTGCGATGTCAATCTTGTCTCAGCCGAGCGTGATCCTGTATCTTCATGCCCCATGCGATTGTCTAAACTAAAGCTTGCCGGATTCAAATCCTTCGTCGACCCCACCACGGTTACCCTGCCCAGCGAACTGGTCGCAGTGGTTGGTCCCAATGGCTGTGGAAAATCCAATATTATCGACGCTGTGCGATGGGTCATGGGCGAAAGTTCAGCCAAACACCTGCGTGGTGAGTCCATGGCGGATGTCATTTTCAATGGTTCATCTACCCGTAAGCCAGTCGGTCAGGCCATGATCGAACTGATCTTCGATAACAGTGAAGGCAAACTGGAAGGGCAGTACGCCAATTACAATGAGATCGCGGTAAAACGTACGGTGAGTCGTGACGGCACCTCGAATTACTATCTCAATAGCACCCGCTGTCGGCGTAAAGACATTACGGATCTGTTTTTAGGCACCGGTCTGGGTCCACGTAGCTATGCCATTATTGAGCAGGGCACCATTTCACGCATTATCGAAGCCAAACCGGAAGAGCTGCGCATCTTTCTGGAAGAGGCCGCGGGTATCTCCAAGTATAAAGAACGCCGCCGCGAAACTGAAAAGCGTATTCGCCACACTCGTGACAATCTGGATCGTCTGAACGACCTGCGTGACGAGCTGGAAAAACAAATTGAACGTTTGAAGCGTCAGGCCAAAACGGCTGAGCGTTACAAAGTTTTAAAAGAAGAAGAGCGTCTGGTCCGAGGCCAGTTGCTTGCGTTGCGCTGGAACACCTTAAACGATAAGTCAGAAAATAGTGAAAGCGAAATACGAGATCAGGAAACCGCCCTTGAAGCCGCCATTGCCAGGCAACGTGGTATCGAAACGGATATTGAAAAGCAACGTGTAACGCATACTGAAGCGAACGAAAAACTCAATGAGGTACAAGGTCGTTACTACAGCGTTGGCTCTGAGATTGCCCGACTGGAACAATCCATTCAGCATGCCCGCGAGCGTCGTCAGCAACAGCAACAGGATTTGTCGCAGCTGGAAAAAGACTGGCAGGAAGCGCAGTCTCATATCAGTACCGACCGTGAAAAGATTCAGGCGCTTGAGCAGTCACTGACGGCGATTGATCCTGAACTTAATGCTGCTCGCGAAAGCGAGGCACAGACCCAGGCGGCATTGCAGGAAGCCGAGCAGGCCATGAACAACTGGCAGGCGGAGTGGGAAACGTTTAATGCAGCGGCTGCCGAACCGGCACGTCAGGCAGAAGTTGAACGTACTCGTATCGAACATCTTGAAGGCCATTTGCAACAGCAACAACAACGCCTTGAACGTGTTGAAAAAGAACTGGACGTTCTGAATCCGGATTCTCTACAGGCTGAGCTGGAGAGTAAGCAGAGTGATAAGCAGGAAAGCGAATCCCGCATACAGCAACTTCAATCGCAATTGAATGAACAACAAAACCAGATTGGTCAGCATCGCGAACAGAACCATGAACTCAATGATCAACTGGATCAGGCACGACGCCAGATGCAGGACCTGCGTGGTCGCAATGCATCTTTAGAAGCTTTACAACAGGCGGCCCTGGGTAAGCAACAAGGTGCGGTGAATAACTGGCTGGTTGGCCATCAACTGGATCAGTCCCCACGTTTGGCAGAGAAGCTGGACGTTGCCAATGGCTGGGAACGTGCCGTTGAGTGTGTGCTTGGAGCGCACCTGGAAGCCGTTTGTGTGGACGGGGTCGATCCCGTCAGCGCCGCACTGGATAGTTTGAATGAAGGTAGTTTGACGCTTTTCGATACTACGGTAGCAGCACAACAAAATACCGCGCAGGGTGGGGGAAACCTTTTGCGGGATAAAATTAAGGCACCGTGGTCACTCGAATCATTACTCGCTGGCGTGCATGCCGCCGAGTCGTTGCCCGATGCCCTGGCCATGCGTTCACAACTGGCAGCGCATGAGTCGGTCGTGACACGCGATGGTATCTGGTTGGGCAATAGCTGGTTGCGTGTCGTGCGCGACCAGGATGAGCGCGCTGGTGTTTTGCAACGCGAACAGGAACTCAAGTCGCTGGCCAGCGATATTGAACAGATTGGTCAGAAAATTTCTGTCTCAGAACAACAATTGCAGGATGGTCGTGAGCAATTAAAAGCACTTGAAGAGCAACGCGGCCAGTTTCAATCGGAATTGCAGCAAGCCAACCGTCAGAACTCCGAGTGTCAGTCTGCATTGAGTACGGTGAATACCCGCCTGGAACAAGCACGTTCACGCCACAGTCAGTTGAGTAATGAAAAACAGGAAGCTCAACAGCAAACACAACACGATACCGAAGAACTCGGTAATGCCCGTCGACGTTTGCAAGACGCTATTGAACAAATGAGCACGTTGGAGCAACAACGTGAACAACTCAATCAACAACGTGACGCGGTACGTCAGCAACTCGACAGCAGCCGTCAGCGTGCGCAAAGTGATCGTCAACGTGCACACGATATCGCACTGCGTGCCGAAACGCTGCGCACTGAGTTGACTTCAACGCAACAGGCGCTGACGCGTATTGATAGTCAGATGCAACAACTCACCAGTCGTCGCGAAGAGTTGCAGGCAGCACTGAGTGAGAGTGAAGCGCCAATCGCTGAGATGAGCTCTGAGCTGGAAGCTTTGCTGGCGAAGCGTGTAGAAGTTGAAAGCGAATTGAATGAAGCGCGTACGACAGTTCAGGCACTGGAACATCAGATGCGTGAACTTGAAACGGCGCGTAATACGGCAGAAGAGGGTGTGCAGATTGTTCGTGCGGAATTAGAAAAGTTGCGCATGGCCTGGCAGGAAATTAAAGTTCGCCGTCAAACACTGGAAGAGCAAGTTCGCGAAACCGGTTTTCAGTTGCGTATGTTGATTGATGAAATGCCTGAAGGTGCGAATGAAGAGACATGGACAGAAAGTGTTGAAGACCTGGAACGCAAGATTTCTCGTTTAGGCGCAATCAATCTTGCCGCCATTGATGAGTTTGAGCAGCAGTCTGAGCGAAAGAAATATCTGGATGAGCAAAATGCCGACTTAATGGAAGCATTGGAAACACTGGAAAGTGCGATCAAAAAAATCGATAAAGAAACACGCTCTCGCTTTCAGGAAACCTATGACAAGGTAAACATCGGTTTACAGGAATTGTTTCCACGCATGTTCGGTGGTGGCCATGCTTATCTGGAAATGACCAGCGAAGACCTGCTTGATACCGGTATTACCGTAATGGCACGTCCACCGGGCAAACGTAATAGTAGTATCCATTTGCTCTCGGGTGGTGAAAAGGCCTTAACCGCTGTTGCCTTGGTGTTCTCACTGTTTCAACTTAACCCGGCACCTTTTTGTATGCTGGATGAGGTTGATGCGCCACTGGATGACGCGAACGTTGGACGCTATTGTGACATGCTCAAACACATGTCGGACAAGACGCAGTTTATTTTTATTACGCATAATAAAGTGACCATGGAAGCGGCGAAACATCTGACAGGCGTCACGATGAATGAGCCTGGTGTGTCACGTCTGGTGGCTGTTGATATTGATGAAGCAGCCAAACTCGCAGCGGTCTAGGTAACACCGATGAAAATGACATGGATGCCCTGCGCCTGATTCTGTTACTGCTTGGGCTGGCCATTGTCGGCTTTATTTTCTTTCGCGCGCGTCGTCAACAAGGCAAGGGACTCGATATCCTGCGTCACTTTGATAAAACCTTTATCTCTTCTTTCAAAAGTAAAAATGAACCCTCTACCCCTGTGCATCCAAGACGTGATGCAACAATTGATGATCATGATTTAAGTGAAATCGATGGTCTGGTTGCGGCACGACAGGATGAGCAAATGGAATCATCGGCAATCGATACCGATATGACGACTGCGGATGTCAGTATCAGCAGTGGTGAACCACTGGACATGATGTTTACGATAATGGCACGACAGGGAAAATTATCGGGACCAGCATTATCGGCTGCGGTGCATGCACATGGCTTTTGCTTTGGTGACATGATGGCGTTTAATCTTTTTAGCCAGGCTGAACAAACTCGTGGTACAGCGGTTTGTACAATTTTAAATGTCATGGAACCTGGATCATTTCCTGATGCCGGTCTGGAAGGTATTGAAGTCCCCGGTGTTATCTTGTTGATGCAATTGCCTGGGCCTCTGGAGCCGCGTGCTGCTTTTGATAAAGTATTACTCATTGGACAGCAGTTGGCGGGCGCGCTGGAGGCAGACCTCTGTGATGAACAGCGTAATGTGTTAACCCAGCAGGGCATTACACATTTAAAAGACAAAATTGAAACCTATCGTTTTAAACAAAAAGTGGCGCAAATTAAACGCCGCTCCTGATGAACTCATAAATCATGACTGTCGATATAAAAGCGGTTAAGCGTGCCGCACAACTGCGTGATGAACTTAATTACCATAACTACCAATACTATGTACTGGACAACCCAGAGATACCCGATGCGGAATATGACCGTCTGTTGCGTGAATTACAGGCACTGGAAGAAAAGCATCCTGAGTTGCTCACGGTAGATTCACCCACACAAAGGGTTGGTGCAGAGCCTCTGAAGGCTTTTAACGAAGTCGCGCATGAAGTATCGATGCTGTCTCTGAATAACTGCTTCAACGAACAGGAACTGGCGGATTTTGATCGTCGTGTCCGTGAAGGTCTGGAGAAAGAAAAGATTGAGTATGTCGCTGAGCCAAAGTTAGACGGCCTGGCGATCAGTTTATTATATGAAAATGGTGTGCTGGTGCGTGGTGCTACCCGAGGTGATGGCAGCAAAGGCGAAGATGTCACTCAGAATATTCGCACGATTGATACTATTCCATTACGGCTTCAGGGCAAGAACTATCCAGAGCGACTGGAAGTCCGCGGTGAAGTGATTATGAATAAACGGGGCTTTGAAAAACTCAACGACAGGCAACGCAAGAATAATGACAAAATCTTTGCCAATCCGCGTAATGCCGCTGCCGGATCACTGCGGCAACTGGATTCGCGTGTTACTGCGAAGCGGCCGCTCGAATTTTATTGCTATGGTGTTGGCGTTAGTTCGCAAGCATTACCGGATCGGCATAGTAAAATATTACAACAGTTAAAGTCCTGGGGATTTCGTTTAAATGCGGAAGTAAAACTTGTGAAAGGCATGAAGGCCTGCATAAAGTACTACAACAACATTCAAACAAAGCGCGACAAGCTGGAATATGATATTGATGGAGTTGTCTATAAAGTCGACAGCATTACCGATCAGGAAGCCCTGGGTTTTATCTCGCGCGCGCCACGCTGGGCAATTGCACATAAGTTTCCTGCTCAGGAAGAATTAACGATATTGAAGGGCATTGATGTACAGGTAGGTCGTACTGGCGCGATCACACCGGTGGCACGTCTTGAGCCGGTCTTTGTCGGTGGAGTGACGGTCACAAATGCCACCTTACACAATCAGGATGAAATTGAACGAATGGATCTTCGTATTGGCGACACAGTGATTGTTTTACGTGCCGGCGATGTCATCCCAAAAGTCATGAATGTTGTTATCTCGAAACGTCCCAAGGGATTACGAAAATTTAAAATGCCCACCAAATGCCCGGTGTGTGGTTCAGAAATCGTGCGTCTCGAAAATGAAGCGATTGCGCGTTGTTCAGGCGGTTTGTATTGTGGCGCACAACAAAAAGAAGCCATAAAACATTTTGCATCACGCAAGGCCATGGATGTGGATGGTCTGGGTGACAAGCTGGTTGAGCAATTAGTTGATGAAGAGCTTATTCATAATGTGGCGGATCTCTATCATCTGCAAGTCGATCAAGTTTCAGGACTGGATCGCATGGCAGATAAATCTGCACAAAATTTAATTGCGGCATTAGAGAAGAGTAAAGCGACGACACTGGAACGATTTATTTTTTCTCTGGGTATCCGGCAAGTGGGTGAAGCGACAGCAAGGACACTGGCATTTCATTATGGAACAGTTGAATCCTTAATGAAGGCAAAAACAGATGAGCTACTTGAACTTGAAGATGTCGGCCCGATTGTCGCGGCGTCTATTGAAACTTTTTTTAAACAAAAGCATAACGATGAAGTCATCGAAAAATTAATCAAGGCGGGTATACACTGGCCCGTGATAGAAAAACCCGACAAGCAAGCCCTGTCACTTGCAGGCAAGACCTTTGTGATTACCGGCACCTTGTCCAGTATGGGACGTAGTGAAGCCAAGGCGGCGTTACTGGCAAAAGGCGCCAGGGTATCCGGGAGTGTATCGAAAAAGACAGATTATGTTGTCGTTGGAGTTGACCCTGGCTCTAAGGCAAGTAAAGCTGAGGAGTTAGGTGTTACTATACTGGATGAAACTGAATTCATGAAAATGATAAATTGACTTAATTATTAAGGAGAAAACATGAAGCACATCATGGTCATTATATTTTTTACAGTTTTATTGTCTGCGTGCACGTGGGTAAAACTTTCACCAGAAGGTGAGAAGGCAAGAGTCTTGGAAGAGAGGGAAGTTGGTAGCTGTAAAAAACTTGGCAACACCACGGTTTCGCTAAAGGCGACCATTGCAGGTATTGAACGCAGCGCTGAAAAAGTTAAAAAGGAACTAGAGGTGTTGGCGCGTAATCATGCCAGGGATCTTAATGGCGATACTGTTGTGCCGCTGACTGAGATAGAAAATGGTCAGCAAACTTTTTCTGTATATCGCTGCATTAATCCTTAGTTACCGTTGTATATAGTGATATTCGCCTTAGGTATTAAATGTTTTAGAATAACATTGTCGTACGCTGTCCCTTTAGCTTCGAGTAGAGAAATGTTCTGTGCACCTATGGACGGGTGTTCAGACTAATAAATTGTTCTGCAAGCAGCGCGGTTGAAAGACTAGATATTATATAAAATGCGGTTAATGCGTGCATTACGATAATCTCATTTATTAGTTTGCGGAAACTGACCGACTTTTTGCCCAGGCTCGTAACTCGTCAATTTTTTCGGACATGACAATGGAGAGTGGGCGAGTATGATGAATTTCTTTTAGAATATATTCGTTATCGGCGTTTTGATTGTTGGCAAAGGCGGAATAACTTGCCGATACAATGGCCTGTTCCAGTTCTGCACCGGAGAAGCCATCGCTTTCGTGGGCGAGCAATGCTAAATCGAATCGGGCAACGTCCAGATCACGTTTTTGTAAATGCACGGCAAGTATTTCTTTGCGTGTCTGCGTGTCGGGTAAATCAACAAAGAAAATTTCATCCATACGGCCTTTGCGAATCAATTCAGGCGGTAGTGACTGAATGTCATTGGCAGTGGCGACAATAAAGACGGATTTTTTATTTTCAGCCATCCAGGTTAAAAAGGTTGCTAGTACGCGCTGTGCTGTACCTGTTGTACCGTCACTGGTTTGTATGCCTTTTTCAATTTCATCGATCCATAAAACACAGGGCGAAAGTGTCTCGGCGGATTTAAGAGCATCACGGATATTTTTTTCTGTTTCACCAATATACTTATTAAATAGTGCACCAAAATCCAGACGTAGCAGCGGTACTCCCCAGACTCCCGCAATGGCTTTGGCAGCCAGGCTTTTGCCGCAGCCCTGTACGCCCAGCAACAAAATGCCTTTTGGTGAATCCAGAGCCTTGTTTGTCTGGTCACCCAGGAAAACCTGTTTACGTTTATTGAGCCAGTCTTTCAGGTGTTTAAACCCTCCGACGTCAGCAAACTCGGCCGTATCATACTCAAAGGCAAGTACACCATTTTGAGAAACCAGCTGGTATTTGGCTTCCATAACGCCTTTCACGTCACTATGGGTAATCGCGCCATCATTATATATAGCGTTACGAATAAGGCGTTTGGCATCGCTATTGGTAACGCCGGTTAGATTCTGAATGAGCAGATCGACGGCTTTATTATCGGCTTTGACCTTTTGCTTGTTTTTTAAATTCCAGATTTTGGCTTCGTCTTTGACCAGTTGTTTGATTTTGTCTTTATCAGGCAGAGACAGTTCAAATCTTGTACAGAGTTTTTGAAATTCTGCGGGGATTTCAAACTGGTGGCTAATAAAGACCAGGCGAATATTATTTTCATGATGATTGAGGGCGATTTCCTTTACCAGCCGCACAATTCTTGGTTCGGTCAGGTAAGGGTGAAAATCCAGCAAGAGCACAATACTGTCTTTGAAATGGCGTTTAACGCGCTCAAGCATCGTATCTGGAGTCGCGCTATCATGCTGTTGCTTGGGAGCTTCACCTTCAAGCTGTAATTCTTTATAGACAGGTTGAGATTGAGAACCTGTATGATGATCGTTCAGACCATCGGTAGCAGACCATGACAGAATGGTGTTTTGTGATGAAGTGTTCGCGCGCTTTAGTAAATCAATCGCACGGACTTCTTCATGTGTCTCAATGACAATAATCGGAAAGTGTGACTGAAGCAGGAGCTTTAGATTATTAAGATCAAACATAGAGAGCTAAATCACTTCCAGATTATCCGTGAGCTGGTTTGAGGTTCGCCCTGAACTTAAACTTAAACGGCTAACAATATATTGTAAAATTATTGCCGTCATGGCGGATTGCCTGGCGAGTAATTGCTCAAAGCCAAGCCGGGGCATAACACGCAGAGACAGGCGGTTTCTCCCTGAATAGTGGCGGAGCGGTGCATATTGTCGACCAGAGTACCTTCACCAATGGAACGTCCTGCATGAATATTTGCCACGGTCTTTCTTGTGCTGGTCATATTCTTTTTGATAACGGCAAGGCCATCTTTAAGAGTAAAACAGGCGTAGTCATCAACATCGCCTTCACTAAAAACGGTTTCAGCTGCATTTATATTCTGGTTGCTAAGGGTGATGTCTGGAATATTGATCACTTTTAGAGACTCTGCCTGAAAGAGCGGGATGTTTTGTAGTGATGTGTTTTGATCCGCCATTAACGTTCTTTAATATTGTTTTTATTGAGTGTAGCAAAATTACCCGCCAGGGTAGACGACAAATGCTTAGGCATTGCTTACAATAGCATCTCCAGTATCGGGAGTTAAAGCGTGAAGTTAAATGTTGAACAATTTCGCCAGTGGCAGCATAAGTCGATTACCCTGTTGGGGATGTCAGGCGTAGGCAAGACACGCCTGTCGAATATATTGCGGCAGTCTGACTGGTTTCATTTTTCTGGAGACTATCGGATTGGCTCGCGTTACCTGGATGAGCCGATTCTTGACAACATCAAACAGCAAGCCATGCAGATCCCGTTCTTGCGTGACTTATTACGTAATGATTCGATTTTTTTTACCAATAATCTAACAGTGGACAATTTACAGCCAGTCTCCAGTTTTTTAGGCAAACTGGGAAATCCTGAAGAGGGTGGTCTACCGTTGAAAGAATTCAAACGGCGTCAGGCACTTCATCATGATGCTGAGATTGCCACCATGCGCGACGTACCGGCCTTCATTGACAAGACGCAAAGCATCTATGGCTATCGTCATTTTATTAACGATGCTGGGGGCAGTGTTTGTGAGCTGGATGATCCTTCGGTGATGAAATTATTATCGGAGCATACGCTTGTGCTTTATATTAAGGCGAGTGAAAAGGACGAGGCCGAGCTTATCCGACGTGCGGAAGTGGATCCCAAACCTCTGTATTATCGTGAGGCATTTCTCGAGCAGCAGTTGGTCGTCTATATGCAGGAGCATGGTCTGGAGTATGTGGCCATGATCCAGCCAGACGATTTTGTGCGCTGGATTTTTCCGAAGCTATTTTATTCGCGTATCCCGCGTTATGATGCTATTGCCAAACAATATGGCTATACCATTACGACGAAAGAATTGTGGCGGGTTGAATCTGAAAGTGATTTTTTAAATTTGATTGAAACAGCCTTACAACGAGAACATTAGGATGCTGGGGGCAGTGTTTGTGAGCTGGATGATCCTTCGGTGATGAAATTATTATCGGAGCATACGCTTGTGCTTTATATTAAGGCGAGTGAAAAGGACGAGGCCGAGCTTATCCGACGTGCG
>Ga0316204_10005758_pt1 | contig 19989 bp, 10 predicted proteins | sample 6monrhotite_MG_2_FD_205661 | JGI IMG/M metagenome (GOLD analysis project Ga0316204, IMG submission 205661) | Microbial mat bacterial communities from mineral coupon in-situ incubated in ocean water Damariscotta River, Maine, United States -... | ecosystem: Environmental > Aquatic > Marine >...
GCTATCATCTGAGCAAACCGCCAATAGTCTTCGGTGCTTGAAATCAGCCCTCCGCCGCCCGACAAGAACGTGGGTGTTTCGGTGAAATCTCTGTAAAAGTCACCTCGGTAAGCGGTGAGGCCTTTTTCCTTGTCGATACCATATACTTCGGCGAAGCGGCCACGCTGATCATTACGTACCTGAAAGCTGGTGTCCTCCATGTGAAGCGGCCCGAATATGCGGGTTTTAAAAAACGCTTCAAGTGTTTGGCCAGAAAGCACTTCAATAAGGCGGCCTTGCACATCAGTGGCAAGCGAATATACCCAGGCATCGCCTGGCTGATAAAGAAGCGGCTGCTCGCCCAGCTCTTTGACCACCGCCTTTAAGTCGTTTTTGCCGTTAAACATGCCCGATGCCCGGTAAACCCGGTCAACTGGCGTATCACCAAAATACCCGTAAGTAAGCCCAGCCGTATGGCGCATCAGATCACGAATTGTTGCCTCTCGGTTCGCAGGCAGGGTTTTTATAAGGTCGTCTTCTCCGGCGCCTGCAAACACTTCCTGATGCCGGAAGCTCGGCAGATATTTTGATACCGGATCATCAAGCTTAAATTTGCCCTCTTCCCACAGCATCATCAATGCTATGCCGGTGACGGGTTTGGTCATGGAATATATGCGAAACAGCGTATCATCGGCTGTTGGTGTGCCCGCAGCCTTGTCCTGATCGCCGTAGGTTTTAAAATGCACTATCTTGCCGCGCCGCGCCACAAGGGTTGTCAGCCCCGCGAGTTTGCCATCATCTACATAACCCTGAAAATGTGCGCCTAGCGCCGCCAGTTTTTCAGTAGAAAAGCCTTCGTCTTCGGGTTTGGCTGTGGGCAAGTCGGCGGCAAACGCGCCTGACGATACAAAAACACCAACCGCAATTACATATAGCGCACGCTTCAGCATAATATTTCTCCCTCACGTCGAAGATAGTCCAAAAAACTGCCATTTCAAAATTGTAGCCTTTAAAACTAACGACGCGCAGATGTACACCAGCTGAATACCTATGAAGCAAACGGTCTTCTGCTAATTTTCTTGCCATAAACCAATAAAATACACACAATCGCGCCCCTGTTGGGAATTGAAACATGGCACGGTGCGGTACAGGCTTTTGGCAGACGTTTCGCTATTAATTTTCGCTATTAAAGAGACCAGATAGTTATGTCATTATTGAGCCTGGTGGCCATTTTTCTTTTTGCGGTCACGCCGGGAGCAGACCCGGCGGCTCATTTGGTCCTGCTTACAGAAGAAAACCCACCATTTAATTCCACCAACCAAGCAACCGGCAATATTGAGGGCACCGCAGTTACCAATGTGTTGGCTTTGATGAGAAAAGCAAAACAGCCCTACAGCCTGCAACTGTGGCCGTGGCGACGCGCTATTCGCCGCACTGAGGTAGCACCAAACACCTGCTTGTTTTCCACCAACCGCACACCAGCCAGAGAAGAACTGTTCAGCTGGGTCGGCCCTATCACCAAAAGCTCGGGCGGCTGGGCTTTTTTCAAGCACCCGGATAGCCAAATTGAGATCAACACTGTTGAAGATGCCGCCCGCTACAGGGTCGCCGGCACAGCAAGCAGCGCCTCTGTCGCGGAATTCAAACAGAAAACCGGCGCACCTGTGCTGGCAGCTCCAACTGACAAAGGCGCCATGCAATTGCTGTATTTCGGGCGTGCAGAATTAGTGCTGTCCGGCACCAAGAACGGTCCTATCGCCGCGAGCGAAATCAGCGCAAAATCGCCAAAAATTGCATTTTTGTGGAAGTCCTACGATCTATATTTGGCGTGCAACAAGAACACTGACGCTGCGCTGATAGAAAGATTGAACCTACTAAACACCCAGTTGATGCAAGCATTACAACCAAATATGCCAATAGAAAGGTAATTGCACAGTTTATGGTGCCCCCGGTCGGAAACATAAATATATATATTTCAAGTACTTATAATCCTATATGCACAAATTATGCACACTTTTCCTTGAAAAAGGGTCTATTCCCTCGAATTCAAAGCAGCCATGCGAGCGCTAAGGCTAGTCAGCCGATTCGATCTTAACCGCAATGGTTGGATATTTTGGACCACCCCACCAAAGCGTAGCCCCAGACGAAAGTACTTTCAAAAGCGCTCAGTGGTAATCGAAACCGGTTGAAGCTTGATGAGCCGGTTAGAATACGTCACGCAAATGACAACCCAGCGAGTACTCCCCTCGATTACCCGGAATACCCAAAAGGTGTACCGGCACAGGCACTATAGGCGCTCGAAAGCGCTCGTGAGAGCCCAAAAAAGCGCTCGAAGCACTCGGAGCGCTCGGAGCGCTCACAGCACTCAATGCGGCCCTAAAGGGCGCTAGAGAAAGCGGTGCACTAGAAGTGCATATTAGAAAAAGCCCTAAAGGGCGGCCTTCACCTGACAACTTCTTTACGTCATTGCGGACAGAGAGGACTTTTCGGGGAGCTTTAAGTGGGAGGCGAAATTTCATGACCCTAACTTACGTCGAACACCTCATGCCACGCAGAAAAAGTTTACCCACCGTAGAAATTATATGGTTTTGCTTCTTAACCTTGCTTCTTTGACAAGCAGCAATTGTCGCAGTTTTCTTATGGTTGTACTATTCGCGATTGCGGCTATAAGTGATTGTATTGTGAAAAGATAAATATAATTCATTCTTGTTGGGGGACGGCGTGATTAATTTTCTAATGGCAACTTCAAAGTTGGGCGCAGTATTGGTTTCTATTGCAGCTGCTCTTTTCTGGTTTGTGTACAAAGGATGGTTTGAGCTAGGTATCTTTTCTCAAATGACACCTGAACAGACATTTCAGGCCTTTGTGTGGTCAAGCCTCCTCGCAACCACATTGGTTATCGTGTCAATTATCGGTCATGTTTCGTCCAAGAAGGCTAGCCCTAAGAGCATTTCGGCTAGCGACAATTCCATAGCGGTTGACAACTCGGGCAGCAACAATAGCATCAAAATTCGCAAATAGGGGGCATTGAAGTGTCCGACGGAGCCAAAGAAATCAAGGCAGACAATGGGTCAATTGCAGTTGTTGTTAGTGGCAGCCAGAATAACCTCAATGTGAAAATTCAGAATTCGGCAAAGCTAACATCATTACTGAACCCACTTCTGGAGCACATAGTAGAAACATGTGATTTCGATGAGGAGTTGGACCAGATAGAACTGCCTAAAATGGAGGCAAAAATCTCGTTTAACGCAGTAAAGGTGTATGCGCAGGATATTAGAGACTCTGCAGGGTACATGACTCTGATTGAGGAGCTCATCGATCAAATTGACGATGAAAATCCTAATGCAAAGAAGCGATTTCAAGCGGCGATACACCGGAATTACAAGAATCACAAGAATGCCCTATTGGTGAATCATTCGGTAAACCCCAGTGATCTAGGAGCAGTTCAACAGTTGATCTGTGAACATGCAGACAAATTAATTCAAGACGTAGCACAGACAATACTGCAACGCGCTGAAGGAGAATTAGAGGCTCCAGTAGAGTTGGTCCAGGCAGCGCAGGAGCTAATTGTAGGCTACGGATTTATAAACTGTAAAATTTTGGAACCCCCACTATGATTTTATCCAATCTACAGACACCGCAGAAAAGTTTGTATTTGGTCGGGGCCAATATCCTTACGCTAGTTAAGGAGTATCAATTTGAAGCTATTGCTCCCTTGCTCCTTTTTTCGCAATACAACTCAACATATCAAAATATCTCGTTTTCCTATTTTTCCTTAGGTTTGGATTGGCTTCACCTCACAGAGACTGTCGAGCTTACTAACACAGGGGATATTTCGCCATGCAGTTAGTCAGGCTCCAAGTCACCAAGGGTGCACAGTTGTTGAGAGACATCCCTTTCACGGAAGGGGTCAATATCATAACAAATTCTGGAGAAGGGAACCAAATCGGAAAAAGCACTACGCTGAGGGCAATCAATTTTTGTTTGGGATCAGATGGAAAGAATATCTGGCTAGACCCTGATCGAAAAATTGAAAATCCGAAGGTGAAGCGTTTTGTCATCGATGAAGAGGTGAAATTCTCCTTAGAACTCAATCTAAGAGGTACGAAACATACCATCCAAAGAGAGTTTATTGAGGTACAACAAAAAAACCGAAAGATACTAAAAGTTCATAGCAAAATAAATGGGCGTGAGATCGTTGGGCAAGATCAATTTGTGCATGAAATTGCCAGTATATTTGGCCATCATGCCGAAAAACCCACTTTTAATTCGTTAAAGAGTAGATTTGTTCGCATAGAGAAAACCACAGTTAACCAGCTTTATAAATACCTAAGCATCTTTACGTCTAACGATGAGTACCTTGCACTGTATTCCCACTTGTTTGGGTATGCTGGCCACGAAAACCTATCGAAAGAGCTCAACCTAAAAAAAGAAATAAAACAGATAAGAGAACGTATATCCGCACTCTTGAATGGGGCTACTGAGAACAGCCTTACAGAACTACTGAGAAGCGTGGATGACGAGCTTGAGATATTGCAGGCGAAAGAGGAACGGTTTGATTTTAAAGGAGCACAAACTGCTGCAATCAAACGGTTGAAAAATCATCGTATCCAGATAGCTGAATTGTCTAGCTATGTCGCTCAGCTTGAGACTAAAGCGCTGTATTCTAACAGAACCCTAGAAAATTATAGATCTAAAATATCTGATGTAGACGTTTCACAAGTTAGTGCTGTTTACAAAGAGGCAAAATCACTGATTCCCGACTTGAGTAAAAGCCTGAGCGACACTATTGACTTCCATAATTCAATATTGAAGTCGAAAATTGACTATGTAGAACAACAGGCCTCAACACTCCATTCGGAGCTCTCTGATTGTCAGGCAGAACTTAACGATCTTCTTGATAGTGAAAAGCCCCTAATTCGAGCAGTTGCGAACGAGTCTCACTTCGGTGGATTCCTGATACTGGAACAGGAAATTCGGGGAAAACGCGAAGAAAGAGGGCGTATTAGCTTCGTCCTTGATGAGATCGCCGCTGACAGGAAAGACATTAGCAGCAAAGAACGGGCCATCAATCGATTGCGGGGCGCTAATGAGGAGTTTTTGACCCTATTGAAGCGGCGCGTTGATGTTTTCAATCAAGAAAGTAAGGCGTTGACTAGAGCGCTATTCAAAACGTTCGGCATCTATCTGGATGTGGCTTCAAATGACAAAGGTGAATTAGAATTTAAGGTCGTCAACGAAAATAAAATTACGGGCGATGGTGCCCCTCGTGCCGCAGCGTTAGCTTTTGACATGGCGTTTGTAGAGTATGTTAAAAAAACTGGGGCCAAGTTGCCCGAATTTACGGTTCAAGATTATTTAGAGCCCGCGGATGAAGACAAATTAGCCAAGCTAGCGCACCTTGCCAATGACAACGAAACTCAAGTGGTAATGTCATTGTTGAGCGACAAATTACATTTGTTGGACCCCAAATTCAAAGAGGAAAATATTGTCCTCACGCTGTCGCAATCGGACAAATTTTTTCAACTGCCATAATTCACCCTCTCAGAAAATTAAAACTGTGGAGATTGCAGCCAGTCCCTACGTTTCGGCTAATGACCGACTATGCCCCAAAGGAGACCTTAGTTGACAGCTCTTATATCCGGTCGGCGCCACAAGCAGGGCAGCGATGTTAGAAGGGTAGCTGCCAAATCTCAGATAGAACTCGGACGTACATAGTCTTCTTCCTAAGCTGAGCCTGAAGGATGTCCAGAGCCAGCAAAGCGCCCCAGCCGCCGAGTGCCCAAGGGCCCCAGTTCGTACCGCCGCTTGTTGCTACAACAAGCACTATAGCTACCAATCCCCATGTAATCAGACGACCGACAATATTGCCAGTGTCATCCATTTCGCTTTCACGCTCCGGCATGACCCCTCCTAAAAGTGTAACTCTTATATTGGTATCTTTGGAATAGTAGCAATAGCCAGGAATTACGGTCCGCTTATGGCGAGCAAGCGACCATACTTGGCTTGCAGCGCAACGGCTGCTTGGCGCTGATAAAGCGGACTGTCGTGCCCGAAACCTAGAATGGCTCTTTATGACCCTAAGCGGCCCCTTCAATGATATCAATTCAACTAATATTTCTTAAGCGCCCGGCGAATTTCCTTAGGCCTTTACATAATTGATACAAAATTCAAAGTTCCCAACAAAAATCCGGGGTGGTGACATGTTAGTTTCCTATCTTAGGTGCGTAACTATCAGGCGCTTACAACATTTTTTCAGTATTGTAGTTTCAGGTTGCACAAATAATCGTAATCAGATTTAAGTTTTAAGGCATACTAATTTGGGGGCAGACATGGTTCGAAATACTTTCAATTCTTTGTATCACTTAGGTTTCGCTTTAATATTCAGCTTTGTCATTGGCTTTACAGCATATGGTGAAGAATTAATTGAAGCGCCGATGCCCGATTGGGTAGAATTGACAAATTTAATTGAGATAACTAAAGCCGCCGAAGCAGCCGAAGCCGAAACGAATTATTATGGCCAACGCATATATTCGGAAATACACACAAATTATTTAGGCCAAACTCCTGTTACCTTCAGGCGATATGCATTTAAGATAAATAATTTGGGAAATGTACAGAGCACGCCACAAGTTACTATCGCTTATGCCCCCCAAAACCAGGCCTATGAACTGCACAATGTAATCATATGGCGTGATGCCGAACCCTTAAATATGCTGCACAACACAAGGGCCTCATTCATGACTTTTACCAGTCAAGATGGGGTTGCATCCTCTGAAGGAAGCGCAAGTGTGCAGCTGTTCATTCCTAACTTAATAGAAGATGATGTTGTTGAAGTATCGTTCTCGGTAAAAGGGCAAAACTCGGCGTTTCGTGACTTGGCATTCGGAACCGTGCAAGAGACAGCCTATACAGTTCACCGAACAATATTAATGCCATCCAACAAAAATTTGTATTTTGAATATAGTGAAAACGACGAAAAACATCTGATAGAGAGGCTTGATAATGCCGATAAATATACCTGGAATTGGGATTTAATTACTAATCCTATCTCCGATAAACACAGGTATAGGTCGTTGTCACATTTAACTCATTTTAGTGAGTTCTCTGAGTGGCATGAATTGGTGAACTGGGCTGAAGAACTATTTCCACTTGATCAGCCTCACTCACATGACGTTGAAAATCTAGCAAAAAAGCTAACCAAAGATGCCAAGACGGATGAAGAAAAAATCAAAGCCCTTACGTCCTACATGAAGACCGAAATTAGATATGTAAATATCGAACTAGACCGTCACGGATATAGGCCGTTTCCTCCCTCTGATGTACTAAAAAAGAGGTATGGGGACTGTAAAGATCAAGCGATGCTACTTGTTGCGCTTTTAAAGACCGTCGACATTGAGGCATGGCCAGCGCTTGTAGTTTCAAACGACAATGCATTTGTCCCTGAGGCCCTCGTCACGCCATATGCCTTCAACCATCTCATTGTACAGGTCATGATTAATGGAGAGACCTTTTGGATTGATCCTACTGAATCCACATACAAAGGCGCGCCGATCTGGTTAGACCTACCTAATTTTGACAATGCATTGGTTCTGCGAGATGGCGAAAATGCCCTAACCGAAATTAATCAAGATAATGTAGTAGCCGAATTGAAAATAGTACGGGAATATTCTTTTCCCAACGGATTGGCGGGTGGCGGTAGCTCAATAAGCGATATTGTTGCGAATGGGCGACTAGCTGGAGAATTTCGTAAAAGAGCAACAAAGTATGACGGAACATTAAATCTTGGCGATCCTTTGAGGAATGAAAAACGAACCTTTAAGTCAGCCGCTTTTGTCAGTGAGCCAGAATTACTGGAGAGTGAAGATGCAAACTCTATTCGCATCACTTTGGAATATAACTACCCAGAACCTTTACCCATAAATAAGAAAAACAATGCTTACCGCGTCGACCTAAAGCCTGACGTTGTGAGGCAGGGATTTAGCAGAACCTATGGGAACAATAAACGCGAGAAATCTTTAAAATTACAATTCCCCTTCAAGGCGACCCAAAATTATATTTTTGATGCCAAGGGTGATTTTGAGTTTGAGCCCTATGAGATTGAAATAAAAAGTGATTATCATCATTTTAAGCACAAACGGTATTTTGTTGATGATGTTTTTCATGTCGATTTCAGCTATCAGACATTGAAAAAAGAAGTGAATGTAGAGGACGTTGCTGACTTTAAAGATGACATGAAGCAGCTAAAAGATGAGGCTCAGTTCACACTCTGGCAGTATGACCCTGACCCAGAATATCACCTCCTGGATGACGTCAAGGGAGGTGTTTTTCCAAAATTATATAAAAACACCCCACGTCACACAAAAGCAACTGCTCGCCTCAATGCTCATTACGATAAAAAAGCAAAATTAGACCTGACTGATATTGAGGCGCTCTCAGAATTGATGAAATGGGACGACTTGCCAAAGGATAGCCTTCTAAAAATAAGGTGGTATTATGCGCGTAACCTTTTTTTTAAGGGACGATATACTGAGGCGTTGGAAACTCTGGATTATATAATCGCGCATGCAAACTCCGTAGGCTCAAGGGTTCACAGTATGAAAGGTTTTGCTCTTCAACAGTTAAACAAACCACTGGAATCGCTTAAAGAACTTCGTCAGTCATTAGAGAAATTAGAATCTGGGGAAACTCGCCATCGCCATCACATTTTGAATGCGTTTAATTCAAGTTTGTCTGAAATAAGTTTAGGCAAAGACACAACAGCGGAAGATGTTGCCTTCATTAAGGAAACTCTTACTTTTTTTGAAAAAGGCGGCGTAACACAAGAGAACAAAATTTTAGGCATGTTATTGGGTATGTATTGGCAGCTAGATGACCAAGAAAATATAATCAAAACGCTAATTAGACAAATTGACATCTCACCCAACGCTCTTGATTGGTCTCAGCTTGTTAGAGTTTACCAACTCGCGAATGAAAACGAGCTTGCTGACGCAGAGATAGAGAAGTTGAAAGAGGCAGGATTTGAGTTGCGAGAGTTGGTTGATGAAGATGGCGATCCATTAGCATTTTATAGACCTTCCGCCGCTTACCCGAGGCGAGCCAATGAAATGGGGATAGAAGGGTTTGCTATAACGGAAATTGATATCTCTAAAACAGGTGTAGTCACGGCGTGCCGTATAATTGAACAATCACTAGGTGCTATCTTCGGTAAAGCTTCTTGCAGCGCTGCCATGCGCTCAAGGTTTTTCCCAGCCTATAAGGATGGTGTTGCGATTGAGCGCATTGGTAATAGAATGAAATATACCTTCAATCTGAATTAGAATAGCCGAAATTTTTTATAAATTATGGCCAATATTTAGTGGCCGCTTATGGCGAGAAGCAGCCGTTTGCTGCCTACGGGTCAATGTCGGCTATCGGATCACAAAGCGGCCAGTTCGAGTTAACGTCTAAGCCTTCTGCTTCTCGCCAGAAGCGGACCTTGCAAAAGCCCTTCTGATCGACCATTTATCGACATTGGTGGAAGGTTCTATTGTACAACCACTTTCACGGGAATAGCAGATGGTTTGGACTGTGGGAGATGCGATATGTCTCCAGAGCTAATCTGGTAACATCTTTTTATGTGAGACAAAGTAACATGAGGAAAATCAAGAAATTTTTATGCGTGTTCACGAGCGCTTTAATCATGTCATTCGCCGCATCAGCTGATGACCAGAGCTTTCAGGAGAAACTCAAGTTTTCTGAGATTATAGCACACGGAAAACCTTACCCAAAAGTGAGCTCGTTGATCGACTTGAAGTATTTGAAAAATATCGAAAAATGCCAAGATATGGTTCGCAAAGAACTACCACATATTGAATTTGAACTGTATCACGCGGTAATGTTGGATTATCCGGAATTTCTAACTATTGCACTATTGAGAAATGAGAGGTATTTTTCTTCTGAAACATCTGAAAATCCTTCCGTTGGCGGGCGCTGCGACTTCAGTAAAGCGAGTGATAAGGCCTACCTCACATACGATGATGAAGCGTCGCCCTTATTGTTTAATTTTGAGCTCCAAGCCCGCAAGTAAGCTTAATGCACATGTGTCCTTAGTCTGAGCAATGACAACACTGGCGCGGGGTGCTAACACACCATCTTAAAAAGAGACTTTTCTGATCACCGGATGTACTTCGCAGAGGCTGCTTCGGGTCAATAAGCGACCCTTTAGGCGGTTGGCGCTAATGGTCGCTTTCTCGCCAAGAGCAGACATTGAGAGGGTATTTCGATTCATGAACACCTTAGCACTAAGTGAGCAGCCGACACGTTCTGCCATGTGATTACTGCCGCACTCCTCCAAATAATCTAAGGCTGCCTTTATTCGGGCGCGCATGAGGCGGGAAAAATAATCCCCGCCTCAATACAGGCAGGGTTTGACCACAATCGCTGCGCAGGATACCCATACAATAATGCAATTATGGGGGTATATCATGCGTAACATTTGGATGAGACTACTACTGGTGGCGGTTGTTTGGGCAGGGGCAGGCTATGCGCCTTCCACAACTGCACAAGAGACAGCGCCGCCGCCAGAAGTAACCGCGCTGAATGACTATGCGCAGGAAGCTGAAAAGCTGAAAAGCCGAGCGCTCGCGGCGGTCACAGAATTTGAGGCCTTGAAAGCCCAGGACCAAGCGCTGCAAAATATGACGCTCGCGGAATTGCTGGCAAGCTCGACCCCGATAGGGGCGCTCAAACGTTTTGCTGCACAGAATGAATTACTGCTGAAACTGGGCGAATATATCGATGATCCTGACGCCTGGTACTTGGCGGCGATCAAGCTGGAATCTCGCGGAAATCATGCGGATACTCTATATGCTGCCTGGTACGCCTACGACAAAAGCACGTCCTTGCGCCCGCAGGTCGCCGCACTTGACAAAATGGCGGACGCGCACATCAGCCTGTTTGAAGTGGCCACCGCGCTTGAGGTCCTTGAATTTGCACTAAAGCTAGATCCTGCCCCGCACCGTAAACGTCGCTTAGCAGGTGTGAGAGCACGATTTGAATTACGTGTCATCGATGTCACAGTCGATGTGGAAGCCCACACACCGACTGCCTGCCTTGTTTTTTCCAAACCGCTCAAGTCGCCGCTTCCAATCGAAGGCGCTGATTACCTTCGCTTCGAAAAACCGATGGATGTTGCAGTTCGCGCCCGCAGCAAATCACTCTGCATCGAAGGGTTGGACTATGGCACCAAAGTGCCAGTGACCATTCTGGCGGGCGTGCCTGGTGAGAACGGCGGCGCGCTTTATGGTGACTTACACCGCACAATAGAAGTGCCGGACCGCGCCGCCAGAATAAGCATGGGCAATGGCACCTACATCCTGCCTCGGACTGGCGGCGAAATGGTACCGCTAAAGACGGTCAACCTCAAAAGCGCGGACTTGAAGCTGTTTAGCGTGCCGGACCGTGGGCTTGTGCCTTTCTTAAAGTCGGGACTAAACGGCGCACACCTCAATCACTATAGCGAGCGCCAAATGAGCGACGAATTCGGCAGCCTTGTTTGGGAGGGCAGCGTCGACATTGAAGCCGCGAAGAACAAGGAAACCACGACCCTTGTTCCGATCAACGACATGATTGACCGCCACAAACCGGGCCTTTATGCACTTGTCGCCCGCCAGCCGGGAGCTGACGAGGCCAAACGCCGTCGCTGGTTACCCCATATCACCCAGTGGCTTTTGGTCTCAGATTTGGGGCTAATGACACTCTCAGGCGCTGACGGACTGCATGTCTATGTCAATTCGCTTGAGAGCGCAAAGCCCGTTCGCAAAGTTAAATTGCGACTGATCGCACACAATAACAGTGTGCTGGCGGAAGTTGAATCTGGGCGCGGCGGTATCGGCTCTTTTGCGAAGGCCCTGATGCGCGGCAAAGGTGGTGACAGACCTGCGGCGATCGTCGCCGAAACAGCCAAAGGCGACTATGCCTTTCTTAAGCTGACTGGCCCTGCACTTGATCTGAGCGAACGCGGCGCATCTGGGCGCGCGGACAGTGGCCCGCTGGATGCGTTTCTGTTTACTGAGCGTGGAATTTACCGGCCTGGTGAACCTGTCTTTGTCGGTGCTCTACTGCGCGATGCCAAAGCCAAAGCAGTTGGGAAACTGCAGCTAACCTTCCAGGTCAGACGACCAGATGGCCTGGAGGCCTTCAAAGAGACACTCACGGGGGATGAGCTCGGCGGATACCAGTTTAATTATGGCCTGTCGGCGAGCGCCCGCACGGGGCATTGGCGGATCACTGTTTACGCCGACAATGAAAAGGAAATCATCGGCGAGACTAGGTTTCAGGTCGATGATTTTGTGCCGCAGCGGCTGGCAACAAAACTCACCGTCACCGGGAACAAGCTGCTGCCGGGCAGCGCGCTTGAGGCCAATATTCAAGCCGACTTTTTATACGGAGCCCCCGGCGCTGGACTGAAGGGTGATTTATATCTAAAGCTGGAACCAGATCCACTGCCCTTTGAAAGTTATAAGCGCTACAAAATTGGGCTTGCGCAAGACGAATTCAAGCAGCAGCAGCTGGATAAAGAAAGCTTCATCACAGGCGCAGATGGCTTGGCCCGCATTGACATTATGGCCGAGACATTTCCGGACACCAGTAAGCCGCTTTTGGCAAGGCTCAATGCCCAGGTGCGCGACGTCGGCGGTAGACCCGTTAGCGACACTTTGCTGGTTCCTGTGCGCAATAAGACTTTGTACCTAGGCATCAAAGCGCGCGCCACAGGCGCTTTCGCTGAAACGCAAGCTGCCGAATTTGATGCGATTGCACTTGACCGTAACGGTGAAGCTGTGGCTGGCCACGAGATAACCGTTGTCTGGGTACGTGAGCACTATAACTATAGCTGGTATAATCAGCGTGGTCGCTGGCAGTATCGCAGCGACGTTTACGATGAAGTCATCGGCGAGACCACAGCGCAAACAGAAGAAGACGGCAGTGTGCCTTTGCTGCGCGCGCTGAGCCCTGGCCGCTACCGGGTCGAGCTGTATGATGAAGAAGCAGACGCTGCAACAAGCCTGCGCTTCAATGTAGGTTGGTGGACACACGGACAGTCGCCCGATGTACCCGATGCGCTTGAACTAACACTTCAAGACAATCAGGCGGTCAGTGGCGGCAGAGTCAAAGGGTTTATAAGAGCACCTTTTGCCGGCACCGCGATGATTACCGTGGTGAATAATCAGGTGTTAAGTCACAAAGCCATTTCCTTGAAAAAAGACGGTTCTGCTTTTGAAATAAAAGTTGGTAAAGACTGGGGACCCAGTGCCTATGTGCTGGCGACAGCGCTCCGACCTGATGCCGGGGCAATATCCAGATTGCCAGTGCGGGCAACTGGCCTCGCCTGGTTCTCTATAGATCAAAAACAACGCGTCCACCGGCTGACCCTCGATGTGCCAGAAACCGCTTTGCCCGGCAGTAAAGTAGCCATCCCTGTCAAACTTGAAGGCGGCAGCAGCAGCGGCATGCATAAGTTGATGATCGCGGCGGTGGATGAAGGCATCCTGAATATCACGCGCTTCAAATCGCCAAATCCCGCCAAACACTATTTTGGCAAACGCAATTTCGCCGTGGATATTCGTGATATCTATGGCCGATTGATCCGCAGTGAAGACGGGTCTCGTGGGACACTTAGGACTGGCGGTGACCTCATGTTTGATGAAATCATGGTTTCTGCCTCAAAGCGCGTAGGTGATAAAGACAATTTGGCGAGCCCTGTTACCCGAACAACAAGAACCATAGCTTTGTTTGAGCGGGACGTTCAATTAAATGCAGACGGCGAAGGCACTCTGTCCCTCGACATCCCCGATTTTACCGGTCGCCTGCGGTTGATGGCTGTTGCATACGGCGCGAACTCGGTCGGTCAAGGGCGAGGCCAGCTCACGGTACGCACGCCAGTAGTTGCAGATTTTGTAATGCCGCGCTTCCTGGCACCTGGCGATACAGCGCAAGCGGTGTTGAGCCTGCAAAACCTGTCCGGAAAAGAGACAACGGTCACGGTGGCATTTTCCAAGAACAACAACTTCATCACGCTTACTGGCCCAGTCGAAGCGATCACCTTGAAGGATGGCGAACGCCGCGATGTGCCTGTGCTGCTGTCCGGCACGGCGCCGGGCGACACCAAAATCAATCTCTCCGTGAAAGGTGAGGATATGCAGCCAATAGATCGCAACTGGTCAATCACTGTTCGCGCGGCTTGGCCCTATACTACCAAGCGGCTTGTTACGCCAGTTGCAGCTGGTACCGCTGGTGTTGTGCCTGCTGGTGCACTTGCTGACTTTTTGCCGCAAAGCATTAGTCAGCGGCTCACCGTTTCGTCGCGGCCAAACCTGGAAGCTGCGCGGCACATAACGGATCTGCGTTATTATGCTTATTGGTGCAGCGAGCAAACCGTATCAAAGGCATATCCGTCGCTCTTGTATGACAAGCTAGCCCGGCAATATGACTTGCCGATAAGCCGCGACACAGCGTCAAATACCGTCGAAGGCGCGATTGCGCGCCTCGTCGACCGGCAGAAATCAAATGGCGGCTTTGGTGTCTGGTCCTGGTCAGGCGGCTCCAATCCTTGGCTCGATATTTATGTCACCGATTTTTTGTTTCGTGCCAAAGAGGCGGCATATCACGTATCAGACGCGACGCTTGAGTTGGCGCTTTCCAACATTAAAAGACATGCCGCCAACCGCAGGAAAGACACTGAGTTTTATGTAGCCTACGCCCAATATTTGTTGGCGCGCCTCGGCGAAGTTTCAGCCAGCCAAGTACGTTATTTCGCTGATCATAGTGGCGCCAAAATCAAGAATCCGCTTGCTAAAGCACAGCTCGGTGCAGCGCTTTATTTTGTCGGCGAACGCAGCGAAGGGGCACGCTATTTTGACAAGGCCGTGAGGTCTTCCCGAGGCAAACACAATGTCTATGATTACGGGTCAGGGCTACGCGATTCGGCTGCTATTGCAGCGCTAATCGCCGAGGTACTGCCAGACGCTGAACATATGGCCGCCCTCGCCGAAGCGCTGGAGCGAGATATCGGTAAAAAGAAGTGGTTGAATACCCAGGAAATGAGCTGGTTGACACGCGCTGCTGCTGCGTTTTCTGGCGATAGCGACGAATCGATGAGCTTTATACTCAACTCAAAACTGCTCACGGGCGAAAAGGGTATGTGGTCGGCCACACTCTCGGGCAAACAGGCAAGCGCAGACATTACACTCGAAAATACCAGCGACGTGGCTGTTCGGGCAATCCGCTCAATACGTGGCATTACGGCAGCGGCACCAGTAGCAGAGCGAGAAGGCATGGCCGTATCCCGCATATATTACGATATGGACGGCAATCCCGCTGACGTCTCTGTTGTGAAGCAAAACACCCGGCTTGTCGTGATTTTGGAGGCCGAAGTGTCGGCGAGCGCGGCCCGTAACCCTCTCATTGTCGATCTGCTGCCTGCGGGCCTTGAGATTGAAAGCACCGATACATCCGGGATCGATTTTGTCGGCACATTGACGCCCGCCGAATTTATCGACGCACGGGACGACCGGCTGGTCGCTGCGTACGATTGGAACCGCCGCTATATTCGTAATCGCAAAATTCGGGTGGCGTATATAGTCCGCGCAATTACACCAGGCGATTATATTCTTCCCGGCACATATGCCGAAGACATGTATCTGCCACGGTTTCGAGCCCAAGGCCCGGCCAACCGCATAGTGGTAGAGCAATAGCAAATGCAGCGCTTGAGCATAAAGTTGTGGAGTATTCGTCGCCTCGCTATCGGTGCGGCCATAACCACTGCCCTTTTGCTCACTGGCTTTTTTATGCTCGACTACCTGTATCCGCCAAACCTTGTGCGCTTTGAGGCAAGATCACAGGAAGTCACGGCGGCGGACGGTAGTGTGCTTCGACTGTTCGCTGTTGAGAATGGCCGATTGCGGCAACCTGTGTCACTTGATCAAGTCGATCCGCTCTTCATCCAGATGCTAATCGCCTATGAAGATCAGCGCTTCTTCGAGCATAACGGCATCGATGTACTGGCACTAGGCCGCGCGCTTAGCCAAGCGATCGTGAACCAGCGAGTGATTTCGGGGGCGTCAACACTCACAATGCAAACCGCTCGACTGCTGGAACCGCGTCGCCGAACCATTGGTGCAAAGTTTGCAGAGATGTTTAGGGCGCTTCAGCTGGAAAGACACTTCAGCAAGCAAGAGATCCTTGAAATCTATCTGACGCTTGCACCTTACGGCGGTAATATTGAAGGAATACGCGCAGGCAGCAGCGCTTATTTGGGGCACGATAGTCTGGTGCTACGACCAGAAGAGGCCGCGCTTCTGGTTGCCCTGCCGCAGTCTCCCACCCGTCTCAGGCCCGACCGCAATAACAAGGCTGCCTTGGCGGCGCGAAACAAGGTATTGGAGCGGGTGGCACCGCTAGTTTCTCTGGAACCACACCTGCTGAAAATTGCCAAAAAGGCACCGGTATCATCAGTTCGTTTCAGAGCACCAATAACCGCGCACCATTTGAGTGAACGGCTTCGCGCGGCGGCGCAAGGCGCGTATCATATTCAAACGACAATCGACCCTCATCTACAGGCGGCACTTGAAAGAAAAGCGTTACAGAAGGCGAGAGATGTACACTCGAAAGCCAGCGTCGCCATCCTTGTTGTGCACAACAAAACCCGTACTGTGCAGGCCTATGTTGGCTCAGCGGATACATTCGACGTTGATCGTCATGGTTATGTAGACATGATCCAGGCGGTACGCTCCCCCGGCTCAACGCTCAAACCTTTCATTTACGGATTGGCCCTCGAACGCGGGCTTATCCACCCAGCGACCAAAATACGCGATGAACCTCGGTCATTCGGTGGTTATGAGCCGGGAAATTTCATGGATAAGCACCACGGCGAAGTGACCATTAAGGAGGCGTTGCAACGCTCTTTGAATGTACCAGCTGTGGCGGTATTGGACCGCCTTGGCCCGGTTAATTTCGTCGCACGATTACGGGGTGCTGGCGCCGAACTCTTGATCCCGGGGGACGGCAAGGCTGGGTTGGCGGTGGCGTTAGGCGGAGTCGGAATGAGCCTGGAACAACTGACAAGCATGTATGCGGCGCTCGCTGACGACGGATACTTTCGCCCTCTACGGTATTTAGCAGGTGAGAACGTTACGGATCAAGGCTTCGACCTTGATCTAATAGCGACTCCCCAAACCCGTGCACAGTTGCAGCGAATTCTTGAAGGAGTGCGTTCACCCGGAAATCAATTGCCTAAAAACTACCAGAAAAACCCGCGGCTCATCGCCTATAAGACTGGCACAAGCTACGGCTTCAGGGACGCCTGGGCTATCGGATATGATGCAGACTTCACCGTTGGCATTTGGGTCGGCAGACCAGACGGAACACCCTTGCCCGGCCATTTTGGTGCCCGCACGGCTGCCCCTCTTTTGTTTGATGTCTTTGAGCTGCTACCGAAAGGCAAAACCCCGCAACAAACACTCGTTTTTGCTGATCAGCGCGGCACCAAGGAGGAGCTACCGCTTAACTTGCGGTATTTTGATCGTCCCGCCCGTCTATTGAAGACTGGTGGCTTGAACGGGCAGCTAGCGATCAAATTTCCAAGCGATGGTAGTGTGATGGAGCTGAGCAATGACACCCAAGGTGTGTCACTTGAGGCGAATGGCGGGACACGACCACTTCAGTGGTTTGTAGATGGAATGCCGCTCGAAAAGAACCGCTGGACCAGAAACGCTAGTTTCACTCCACCGAGTCCAGGATTTTACCGTGTCACGGTATTGGACCGAAACGGTGCGCGCGCTGTGGCCAACTTTCGGGTGAGCGGCCCGAGTAGATAAGTAAACGGCACTCCTGGCATTGCTCTGACATAATGAGATTTGCCTGAGATCAACTTGGGCGATGATTGTCCACGTATTGGCGGATAAAGTCGCTCGCTATTGGCATCATGCGCCTGTCGTCATTTTCAACAGCCTGCGCCTGTACCGCTTGAAGCCGTTTTCATAGAACATCAGGAATGGATTAGATTAGCGCTCCCTGCCACCAATCAAGCTCATGAACAAGCAAAACCCCGAAATCTTTGGGAATTGGCGCTAATTTGATTTTTTGGGGCTTGGCGGGTTTTCATTAAGCTGCATCCTCTATTGAGGCTGTGCTTTTGGTAGGGTGTGTATTTGTACATACCCCTGTTAGGGGGGTGGGGTGTTAGTAGACTTTGTTTTTGAAAAACTGAAATTTGCTAGAAAGGCCGCACCGGTATCGGCGATTTCACCGATTGTAACGCGCCACAAACGCTAGTAGGTGCCTAAGTATCCTTTTCTAGTCGTAAAGTAAAGGCCTTGTTTTCAATGCCTTAGTCGTAGCAGGCCGGAAAAGAGAGGTCTGCATAAAAGGCCAATGTCTTGCGGTCGTTCTGTGCCACCATCAAGAAATTACGTTAGCACAGAAAATCGGTCTGGTCTGGGCCTCGTCCCAGATTTCCAACTAACATGGCTTTGTTGACTGTACCGGCTATTGTTCAAATTCTTGTGTTTGTTAACGAAAGAAACTCCGCACCGCTTTGCGGTTTGGGGAAACTAAGGAGGCTCCAAAGCAAGGATTGATTTCTTGAAAAGTTGGTGCTGACCCTCTCGCAGAAAAACGCCCAAACTAATCACCTAGGAATTTCACCTAAGTTTTTCGAACATTTCCGCTGGTGTAGCGTCGAAGTAAGTCATTAACTGCTGTAAATTCTTCGTGCCTACCGACTTGGCCAGCTCCAGAACATTCAATTTCTGAGCAAGCCGGGTAATCCCTTCATGTCTGCTGTCGTGAAACGTCATGCGTTTAATGCCCGCTCGCGTCATCGCATTTTCAAAACACTTTGAAATGTTATGTGCCTTATTCGTGTGCGTGCTTTGCAGTAACAGCTTTATCAATTCGATAGCTCGCGGCGTGCAAATTGCCTGCCTCTTTGTCTGGTTCTTTGTCTTATTTAGCTGCACATAGCCGCCATCGGGAAAAAACGTTTCTTCGCTGATCGAATGCGCTTCACTGAGCCGCATTGCTGTTTCAAGACAAATCAGCCACAAACAGCAAGTTAACTGTCGCACGCTGCCCGGCGCTTCGTCTTCTTCGTAATCCAAGACAAAGCGCATCGTTTCAATCTCAGAAGCAGAAACGCGGCGCTCACGGGCGGGGCTTTCCTTTGGTCGCTCAACACCTACGCACGGATTTTCCTTCATCCAAAGCCATTCTTTGACGCACTTAGAAAACACATGTGACAACAGATTAAAATCGCGGTTGACTGTCGAACCAGTTACAGCCGGGCCATTAGTTCCAGATAACCTTTCATCGCGCCACTGGGCAATGTGCGCCCGCGTGATCTCATCAAGCCGCAAATCTGCAAGCCAAGTTTTTTGCCACCACAGCAGCCGCTTTTGTTCCCATAGATTGCCGGGCTTGTGGATACTTACGCGCCGCCCATATTCTGCAAGCGCTTCGGAAACCAGCCGCATGCTGCCGCCCTCGCAATAGGTGCCGTTATCAATTTCATCCTCTTTGATTGCCGCCCACGCGGAGGCTTGGCCCTTCGTGGAAAACATGGCCGTTAAATAGTGGCCTTTTTTCCTGATTTGCGCTCGCCATTTTTTGCGAACTTTATTGATTGATGCCAAGCGACTTTCCTCCGTAAGTGTGCACCACGAAAACGTACGCACAGTGCTTTCGCACAATTTGTGCACACCCTTGCTGACATAGACGGGAAGAGAAGGGAAGAAAAAAGCCGATTTAGACCCTCGCCTATAACCTGAAATCGGCTATTTTCTGCGGTTTTAGGCGTAAAAGGGAAGAGAAAGGAAGAAACGGGATAAACGGCCGTTTTTGGTAGTTGGTGCCCCCGGTCGGAATCGAACCGACACTCCCAAAGGGAACGGGATTTTGAATCCCGCGCGTCTACCAATTCCGCCACAGGGGCACATAAATATTGTGAAGAATCGTCTGGTAGAAGGCGCGCAT
>Ga0316204_10005759_pt1 | contig 19989 bp, 16 predicted proteins | sample 6monrhotite_MG_2_FD_205661 | JGI IMG/M metagenome (GOLD analysis project Ga0316204, IMG submission 205661) | Microbial mat bacterial communities from mineral coupon in-situ incubated in ocean water Damariscotta River, Maine, United States -... | ecosystem: Environmental > Aquatic > Marine >...
GTTTGAACGCATGAAGGCCGGCGAGTTTGAAGGCGGGGCACGTGTGTTGCGGGCCAAGATCGACATGAGTTCGGGCAACATCAACATGCGCGACCCGGTCATCTATCGCATCCTGCATGAAGCCCACCCGCGCACTGGTGATGCCTGGCACATCTACCCCAACTATGATTTTGCCCATGGTCAGTCCGACGCCATTGAAGGGGTCACACATTCGATCTGTACGCTGGAATTTGAAGATCACCGCCCGCTCTATGATTGGTTCATCGAAAATCTGCCGGTGCCGTCTACACCCCACCAGTACGAGTTTTCCCGCCTCAACATGACCTATACGGTGCTGTCCAAACGCAAACTCATGCAGTTGGTCAATGAGAACCATGTCGACGGTTGGGATGATCCCCGGATGCCAACGCTATCGGGGATGCGCAGGCGCGGTATACCGCCCGAGGCCATTCGTGATTTCGCCGGTCGCATCGGCGTGACCAAATCGGATGGGGTTATCGAATACGCCTATCTGGAAAGCTGCATTCGCGAGTTTCTAAATAAAAAGGCCGAGCGCCGCATGGCCGTTTTGCGTCCGCTGAAGGTGGTTATTGAAAACTATCCGGAAGGCCAATCGGAAGAACTGGACGCTATCAATAACCCCGAAGACGAAGGTGCCGGGACGCGAAAGGTTCCGTTTTCCCGTGAGCTCTATATCGAGCAAGACGATTTCATGGAGGACCCGCCGAAGAAGTTTTTCCGCCTCGGCCCCGGTCGTGAAGTGCGGCTGCGCTATGCCTATTTTGTGACCTGTACGGACTTTATCAAAAACGATGCCGGAGAGGTCATTGAACTTCGCTGCACCTACGACCCAGAGACCAAGGGTGGCAATGCGCCGGACGGACGCAAGGTCAAGGCGACCATGCACTGGGTATCGGCGGAACATGCCATAGATGCCGAGGTGCGGCTTTATGACCATCTGTTCAAGGAGGAGATGCCGGGGGCAGCCACGGGTAATTTCCTCGATGACCTAAACCCGGAATCCCTTGACGTGCTCAGCAATTGCAAACTGGAGCCGGCCCTTGCAGAACCACTGGCAGGGTCAAGGGCCGTTCAGTTCGAACGTCTGGGATACTTCTGCCCTGATCTTGGATCAGCCCCGGGCGCGCCGGTATTCAACCGCACCGCAACTCTTCGTGACGCCTGGGCAAAAGCCAAGGCGAAAGCGTAAGACCGGGTCGTTGGGTTCCGTTTGAGTCGAACAGCTTTCCGTAAACCTTAACGGACTGTACGATAACCAGCTGATAGGGGCGTGCTGAAACAGCATGCTCGTATAGGTATTGAACGGGTGGTCGGCTGGTGTTGGGAAAGTTCTTTCCGGTTTTGCGGGTTCTGAAAAAGGCGGCTGACCTCCTGATCAGGTCCGGTGAATTTGGCGCCGCTGATATTTTCCTTCGATGGTTGAACAGATTAAAGCCCGGTGACCTCGACACCTGGTCCTCCCTGTCGGCGCTGGCCTACAAGCAGGGTGCCCGGGATAAGGCCAGAGGGTATCTCACCGACGGCATCAAAAATCGACCCTTTGAAACATATCCCGCAAGCGGCCAGCCGTCTGCCCGCATTTTGCGTATTCGCGGGGTTCAGAACAGTATCTACATGCTCGGCAAAAGTCGCAACGGGGAGTATAAGGTTAAGCTACGTGGAGGGAATTTTTCGGATTTTTACCTGACGGACCGGGAGCAATACTCAGCAACCAGTTATTTTATCCTCGACCGCAACATTCTGTCGCCTGAAGATATTCCGGATTTTGACATCATCCTCAATCTGATATCCGACCCCGATCTGGAGGTGCAGTCGCTCGAGACGTTGTCTGAATTTCTCAAGACCTGCCCGGATGTTCCCGTCGTTAACCCGCCGGACAAGGTTCTGGAGACCACCAGAGAGAATAACTACCGGCGGTTAAACGGGGTATCAGGTCTGCGCTTTCCGAAAACCAACCGGTTCACGGTGACAGATGCCCAGCCTGAGGACGGTCAGAAATTTTTTGAAGCGCATCAATACAGTTTTCCGCTTCTGGTCCGCGAGACAGGAACCCAGAATGGCCGGTCGTTCCGCAAAGTCGATACGTTTGAGAGCTTCATGGACTATGTTTCAAAATGCGAGACGGAAGAAGTTTATGTCATTCAATACGAAGATCGTATGTTTTCGGACGGGGTTTTCCGAAAAATGCGGGTGTTTGTTGTCGAGGGTAAAATCTATCCGGTTGTCTGTCATTTCGACACCATCTGGAACGTTCATGGCAGCAACCGCAGGGAGATCATGCTTAATCATCCCTGGATGATGGAAGCGGAGCAGGATTTTATGGGTGATTGCCAAACCTATGTCGGAAGCCAAGCCTACAGCCAACTGGGCCAACTTCACGGTATTCTCGGCCTGGATTTTTTCGGCGTGGATTTTACCGTTCTGGAGGATGGATCCGTCCTGATCTATGAAGTTAACGCCGCCATGCGACATTCTTATGATCATGCCGATGCGTTCCCTTACCTGTTGCCGTATCTGAAACAGGTGACGGATGCTTTCAATGATATGATATTGCGAAAAGTTAATGCCGCAGGTAGATGAGCTGATCAGTCGGAATCAGAATCCGCGTCACTGTCGGATTCACTGTCGTCGTCTGAGGAACTGTCGTCGGATTCACCGGCATCGGCCTCGGCAACTGCGGACCCGGCACTGGAAACCCCCGCCGCCGTATCCGTGAACAAGGTATTTAGACTGGTTCCCAAAAGCGTCCAAGCGACCACAATCGTGGCGGCTCCGCCCGCCAATATCATGACATATTCTACCGCCGTGGCTCCGCTGGTATCCCGGCCCATCACCTTGAATAATCTTTTCAGTCGTTGAAGCATTGTCATTTTTCACACCAGAATGAATCGCCTATGGTTGTTATTAGACCAGATTTTTCACCAGCGGCATATGATGATCGTCACACGACCCTGGACCGGGCGTTATTGTGATTGATCCAGTCTCATCTCCGCCAAATTCACCTTGGCCTCGGCGCGGCCCTGCTTAATCGCCTTCTTAAACCACTCCTCGGCTAAGACCCGGTCTTTGTCCACACCTTTACCAAATCGGTAAATCAGGCCCATGGAATTCTGTGCCCGCGCGTTGCCCTGATCCGCGAGCTTCTTCAAAATTATGACCAAATCTTTGTATTCCCGAACGTTTTCCGGCCCCTCCTTTATCAGACTGTCGATACTGGTGTAGGTTTTCTTGTAGCGGTGGTTCAGGGCCTTTAGATACCACTTTATCGCCCGGCCAAAATTCTCACCTACGCCTGACCCCGACTGGTACATGAGGCCCAGGACATTCTGGGCGCGGGCCGAGCCTCTGGTTGCTGCCTTGAAATACCATCTGGCGGCTTCTTCATAATCCATTTTGACGCCGAGAGCATTGGTATACATAAACCCTAAGTTTTCCTGCGCTTTAAGATTTCCCTGTTCTGCGGACATCCGATACCATTTCACAGCTTCTACGTGATCTTCTTCAACGCCTTTTCCAAACTGATAAAGAACGCCGAGGTTTTTCTGAGCGGTGCTGGAGCCCTGGTCGGCGGCTTTGCGATACCATTTTATGGCTTCCTCCAGGTTTTGTGGAATGCCCAGACCTGTTTTGTACAGGAATGCCAGATTAGTTTGTGCTTTCTTTTCGCCTTGATCGGCGGCTTTCCGATACCAGCGCGCGGCCTCGATTTCATCCTTGGGAACACCTCGCCCAAACTGGTGGGCAATGCCGAGATCGCGTTGGGCTTTCATGTACCCCTGGTTGGCCGACAGACGAAACCATTTGGCCGCCTCTTCATCGTTCTTTTTGACGCCCAGGCCTCTTCGGTACATGGTGCCGAGATCACGTTGAGCGACCGCATGACCTTTCGATGCTGCGGAGCCGAACCATTTAACGGCTTCTTTGTAGTCTTTCTCGACGCCGCGCCCATAGCGGTATTTTACGCCAATTTCCCACTGCTCGTCGGGTGCACCAGCTATGGCGTTTATGGCGTCGGCTGGGGGTACGATGGTTCTGGGAATCAGCGAACCAGCAACCATCCATTCCGCTTCGATTTGTTGTGAAAGGGTAAGGTTTTCACGGATGTCTTCGCGTTCGGCAAAAGCGGTCGGATGGCCATTGTGATGGGCCAGCGTAAGCCAGCTATAAGCCTCAATGAGTTGGGCAGATTGTTGTCCACTGAGAAGCAGGGTATGGGCCAGATTGTACTGAGCCGTCACATTTCCCAAATTTGCCGCAGTGCGGAGCATTTCCAGTTTTTTGGGGTGATCTCCAGGGATAACGGAACGAGGTAGCTGTACGACTGTGCTGAATTTAGTTGCGCCTGACGCATAGGCCGTTCGGACGGAAATTTCAAAGCTGGCAAGGCCGTTGTTCGATTTGGCGCTATTTCGGGCACCCATATTGAGAAGCGCTTCGGCGTTCATGGCGTCATCGTTTCCCTGGCGCTCGGCTTTTGCAAACAACTCAACTGCACGGCTCAAATTCTGTTTTTTGCCGATACCGGTCAAGAAGGCGTAGGCCAGCATGTTTTGCGCCAACGGATCATTCTGGTTTGCTGCCTGACCATACCATTTCATTGCTTCATCGTTGTTTTTCTTAACGCCGACACCGTTCAAATACAGGTTTGCCAAATTCACCTGTGCGCCCGCATACCCTTTATCGGCGGCAATTCGATAAAGCTGCGCCGCCTTAGCCGTATCCGATAGGGCAGGAACACCTTGATCGAAAACTAGGCCTAACCCCAACAAGCCGTCGGCCTTTCCCTCATCGGCCAATCGTTTGAAAATTGTGATTGCACTGACAAAATCTCTGTTGTGAAAGGCTGTAAGGCCGGTTTTGGACGTCGGGTTAGCGATGATTGAGAGGCGTATTTCACGAGCCGTTTGTTGATCAAGGTCTCGACCATTGATCATCAACAATGCTCGTTTCGCCCGTTCAGACCCTTTTTCGATTGCCTGTGTGAGCCACTTTTGTGCCATGAATTTATCATTGGGCGGGGCCATGGATTGCCAATAATACAGGCCGAGGTTGGTCATGGCCTCGGCGGATCCCTCAGTTGCAGCCTGTTTGTAATACTCCTCTGCTTTGTCGGCGTCGGGCAAAATACCGGGTCCGATCTGATGAACCAGTCCTAACCCAAATGCTCCGCCAGGTTTCTGCTCGTCGGCAAGAGACTTGAAAATTGAAATGGCGGTGATGTAATCACCCGCTGAAAACGCCGCCAGACCTTTGTCGGCAATACTGTTGAAGACGGGGGCCTTTACGCTAGCGCCGACCCTGATTTCTCTCGGCAACCGGTCCAGCATGTCACCCGCCAGCGTGTATCCAGCGTCCGCCAACTTCTGCAAATTCTGAAGGGCCAGGCGATCCCCTCGGGAGGCGGCAGTCGTCAGGCTGTCGAGGGTCTTGCCGCCCCGCATCTGGCCCATCGTGGCCCACACGTTTGCCAACCTGATCTGGGCGGCAAAATGATTTTGTTTGGCGGCGAATTCATACCACTCGGCGGCTTTGTCGATATACCGTCCGACTCCGATACCGTTTTGATAAAGATAGCCGACTTTATATTGTGCGGGCGCATGGCCCTGAAGGGCAGCACGTTTGTACCACTGCCAGGCCATAGAAAAATTTGCAGGTACGCCCTGACCCGAAATATACCAGTCTGCGAGCCGTTCCTGGGCCTTAGCACTATCTTGATTGACCAGCCGCGTTAGTTCTTCAAGGGCTAGTTTCTGGTCACCGCGAGCCAGCATCTCGTCTACGGACTTGAGACTGGCATTGGCAGGAAAAATAGACCCCGCCGTCAATAGAAATGCTGTAATAAGGACGAAAGCCCGGCCCAAACACGTATTCATTGTAAATGTGTCAGTTGAAAAAAACATTATTAAACAACGGTAGCATATATTTAGGCGATCGGCTATTGAGCTGATTTCTACGTGAAAATACTTAAGGTCAGCTAATTTTTAGCCACCCTGTACCCAATCCTCGGGAAATGTACGCAGATGTTGCCGACGTCCGGATCGATGCGGTGAAGTGCAATTTCGTCGGCTGAAAGGGCGACAATTTCTCCGGCGATGGTGGCGCTGGCGTTCTGCGGTGAAACGTTGACCTGATCGCCGGGGGCCAGACCCAGCGGGTCGCCGGGGTCAGCTTTTGTTTCGGTGACCGGTTCGGCGTTACGGGCAATGTCGAGGGCGGCTAAATCGCTGAGGTCAGATGGGTTGCCGTGGCCGATGGATTTGACCCGATCTGCCCAGGCCATGAGGTTTTCGAACTGATCGAAAAATTTGTCATCGTCGGGCATACGATCTTTCAGAAACCACACCAGATAATAGGCCAGAGCGTCGGGAAGGCCGGGTTCCGCGCCGAGCATAAAGTCTCTGGTCGACAGGCGTTCGTTCATCCAGCCGAACTGGGTGCGCACGGCAGCCAGATTTTCTGTGGCGCGGGATTTTAGCGTATCGAGGTCAAAATCTGGACCGAAGTAAAGCGGCCCTCTGTCGGCCATGAATTCGGTGACGAACTCGGGGGGCATTTTTTTGGCCATTTCCACCAGGGCAACGGCCGTTACATTTTGGAACAGAGGCCCATCCGTCCATTGACCGACACCCCAGGCCATACCATGTGCGCCGCCCGGAAACAGGGTCGGTTCGGGATGGCGGCGTTCGATTTCACGGATAATACATTGTGTGTCACAGAATATATCGGCACCGATTTGCATCACAGGTGTCTGACGATATCCCCCGGTCAAAGGCATCAGGTTGGGTTTCGGCGGCAGGCGCGGGATAATCACCGAGTGCCAATCCAGCCTCTTCATGCCCAACACAACCCGAACCTTCTCGGACACCGGGGATGGCGCGTAGTGGTGAAGTATGATTCCAGTCATGAAGGGTTCCCTTGGCGTTAACCTATGAGCCGACCCAGCCTTACGGCGGATTGGCCTTTATGTAAACGTTTGGACGGCATGATCAGGACGCAATCGTCATAAGGGGTCAGGACTTCATCGTCGCCATCCCAACCCAGGATGGTGCCGGCGTCCTCGATGATTTCGAACCCCGTGTAATCTTCGGCGAAGCGGAAGGTATCGGTTTTGATCGTCACCGGTCCGGAGACCTCGATCAGTTTCTGCTCGTCTGGCAGTTCAAGGTGGTCCTCCTGGCCGAAATCGAGATCAACGACCCCTAGCAGTTTGAGGAAACGCAACGTGGTGTCGACGGTGACAAAGGCACTGTTTTCTTCCCAATGTTGCCCGGCTTCCAGCAGCAGCGAATTTTTGGGGCTGTCGGGGTTGCCGAAGTCACCATAGTCACGCATGCGTTTTCCGGCGGCGTGGCCTTCATCACTGACAATAAATTCAGGCGTTCCGAGGTCTTTGGCGAATTGCTGGCCTTTGGCATGTGGGCCGCAGATCATCAGGGCAGGCGTTTTATGCTGCATGGAATGCAAATCTAGCAGGTAGTCGACGCTATCGATAACCGGACGCAGTTCACGGGCCCGGCGGGTTTCGGCCGTATCGCGGTCTCCGTCCAGAACATCCAGTCCCCAGGTGCGGTTGAAATCTTCATCGACGAAGCGCGACGACATCGGATCAGCGGGGTCAAAATTGTGGTAAGCTTGATGGTTGGCGAAGGCCAGTGTGAGTTTGCCAACCAACGGGCGCACATCGTTCTGGAACAGGTAATCGAGCGTGATCGCGCCACACAGCTCATTGCCGTGCACTACCGCCGTAACCGCCACATGTGGCCCCGGTTCGCCACTGTCAAAGGAGGTGACATAGTCAACCCCGGTATTACCGGTCTGGTAGGGGGTAATATCCACGGGTTCCAGTTCAACCGGGTATTCGTTCGTGGCCGTCGTACTCATCTCAAAATCCTTCTGCAATGGCTTGTTATGATTTACGCGGTTTGGTCCAACGGGACACGGTATTTTTTCAACTGCTCAACAAAACTTTAGCTTAATCGAGCAGAAATGACGAAGAGACTTGAAAGTGAGTGGCTCGGGATGTCAGGATCACCCCTTGGGGGCACGAGATCGGAATAAAAACAACCGAGTCGGGCACTGTGAATTTTTTGATAGGGAGAAAAAATATGTACCTACGCAAAGCATTTTCGGCGATTGCCGTGGCGGCGGCTGTAACGCTGCCCATGAGCATCGCCGTTGCCAAGGATTTGGTGGTTGGCCTGAAGGCGGAACCATCGTCCATCGATCCGCATTATCACAATTTGACACCCAACAGTGCTTTGGCACGGGAAGTTTTCGATCGGTTGATCATGCCGGATGAAGCCCAGCAACTGAAACCCGGCCTGGCCGTATCCTGGAAGGCCATTGATGACCTGACCTGGGAATTCAAACTGCGCAAAGGCGTGAAGTTTCATGACGGATCACCGTTCACCGCAGATGACGTTATTTTCACCTTCGAGCGCGCGCCGAATGTGCCCAACAGCCCGTCCAGTTTCTCGACGTATGTCAAAGGTAAAACCATCAAGAAAATTGATGATCACACGCTTCACATCTCGACCAAAAAACCCTATCCGCTGATGCCGAACGATATGATGACGTTCTCCGTCATTTCCAAAAAGCACGGCACCGGCGCAACGACGGAAGATTATAATTCCGGTAAAGCGGCCATTGGAACCGGTGTGCTGAAGTTCGTCGAATGGGTTCCGGGTGACCGTATTGTGTATGAGCGTAACGACGACTACTGGGGCGAAAAGCCGGAATGGGACAGGATCATCATCAAGCCAATCAAATCCGCTCCGGCGCGTGTCGCGGCTTTGCTGGCAGGCGATGTTGATTTCATCGACAACGTCCCGACCATCGATATTGGGCGCCTTAAGAAAGAGCCCAAAGTTAATCTGATGTCGAGCATTTCGAACCGGGTCATTTACCTTCATCTTGACCAGTTCCGCGAAGACTCACCCTACGCCAAGGCCAATGGCGGCGGCAAAATCAAAAACCCTCTGCTTGACCAACGGGTCCGCAAAGCTATCTCGTTGGCCATTAACCGGGATGCCATTGTTGAACGGGTCATGGAAGGCGTCGCCATCAAGGCCGGTCAACTGCTGCCCAAAGGCTTCTTCGGCGTCAGCCCGAACCTGAAACCTCTGGATTACGATCCGAAGGGGGCCAAGTCCCTGCTTAAAGCCGCAGGTCTTCCCAACGGGTTCGAATTGACCATTCATGCGCCGAACGATCGTTACATCAACGATGCCAAGATCGCCGAAGCGGTGGCGCAGATGTTGTCGCGTATCGGCATCAAGACGGCCGTGGAAACCATGCCGAAAAGTGTTTATTTCAAACGCGCTTCACGTGGCGGACCTAACAAAACGCCTGAGTTCAGCTTGGTTCTGGTGGGCTGGGGCGCCGGTACGGGTGAAGCCTCTTCGCCGCTGAAATCGTTGCTTCATACCTACGACAAGTCCCGTGGGTTCGGATCGTCCAACCGCGGTCGTTATTCCAATCCGGAAGTCGACAAACTGGTTGAGGAAGCGCTTGCCACCGTTGATGAAGGCAAACGCCAAAATCTGCTGGCAAAAGCAACCGAAGTTGCGATCACCGATGTTGGCCTGATTCCGCTGCATTATCAGGTTAGTTCGTGGGCGGCCAAGAAGGGAATCGACTTCAAGGCTCGCACGGATGAGTCGACCGTCGTTTCGACGATCTTCTCGGCTAAATAAAAAATAACGGGGTGGGCGGTGCCGTCGGGTGCTGCCCACCTGTTTTTTAAGTTTATAATTTAAATCAATTCGTTTTTCAGGGGCTTGCTCCGTGTCTGTATTCATCATCCGCCGACTAATGCAAAGCGTCGCTGTCGTGCTGATCATGTCGTTTATCGTCTTTATCGGCGTCAATCTTGTCGGCGACCCGGTAGACATGCTGATCAACCCGGAAGCCGATCAGGCGGAGATCGAGCGCGTCATTCGCGATCTGGGCCTCGACCGCCCGGTTCATGAGCAGTACTGGTTTTTCCTGATGAACGCCATGAAGGGCGATCTCGGCAAATCATTTATATTTGGCGAACCGGCCCTCAAACTGATCGTTCAGCGCATGCCGGCGACCCTGGAACTGGCCTTCTGTGCCTTGTTCCTGGCGGTGACGATCGGCATCCCGCTGGGTGTTTATGCCGGCCTCAATCCGGACTCAAAGGTCAGCAAAACCATCATGTCAGGCTCCATTCTGGGGTTTAGTCTGCCGACCTTCTGGGTCGGCCTGATGATGATCATGGTGTTTGCCGTGATCCTGGGCTGGCTGCCGTCGACAGGGCGGGGCGATACGGTGCCGTTGTTTGGTATTCAGGTCAGTTTTCTGACCCTGGATGGGTGGTCGCATCTGCTGATGCCGGCGCTAAACCTTGCCTTATTTAAGATGTCGCTGGTGATCAGGTTGTCACGTGCCGGAACGCGTGAGGTTGTTCATCAGGATTACATTAAGTTCGCCCGCGCCAAAGGCATCCGCTATTCGCGCATTGTCATGGTCCATGTCATGAAAAATATCATGATCCCGGTGGTCACGGTTCTTGGTCTGGAATTCGGCGGTCTGATTGCCTTCTCCGTTGTCACCGAGACGGTGTTCGCCTGGCCCGGAATGGGGAAACTGATCATCGAGGCCATCCAGAATCTGGATCGGCCCATCGTCGTCGCCTATCTGATGATCACGGTATTGCTGTTCGTCGTCATCAATCTGGTGGTTGATGTGCTGTATTCGGTTCTGGACCCGCGGGTCCGGTTGCAGGATATCAAATCATGACCAGTGAAGCCGAAACAATCGATCCCCTGACCGAACAACGCCATGTGACCGAAATCCGGGTGGAAACCCCGTTCCAGCGCTTTGTCTCCGACTACTTCGAAAGTCGCATCGCGACGGCGGCTTTTTTTGTTTTGTTGGGCATCGTCTTTATTGCGGTGCTTGCACCGTTCATTTCGCCGACCGATCCTTACGATCTGGCTGTCGTCAGCATCATGGATTCCCGACTGCCGCCAATGTCAGAAAGTTTTGATGGTGTGATGTTCTGGCTGGGCACTGACGGTGCCGGTCGGGATATGCTGAGTTCAATTTTTTATGGATTGCGCACCAGTCTTGGCGTCGGTGTCGCCAGTGGCCTGATCGCCATGTTTATTGGCTGCTCCGTTGGTCTGTGTGCCGCCTATTTTGGCGGGCGGACGGACACCCTGATCATGCGTCTGGTTGATATTCAGTTGAGCTTCCCGGCGATCCTTGTTGCCCTTATGCTGCTGGCGATCCTGGGTAAAGGGGTCGACAAAATCATCATCGCCCTGGTCATTGTGCAATGGGCCTATTATGCCCGCACCGTCCGCGCCAGTGCGCTGGTCGAACGGAACAAGGAATATGTGGAGGCCGCGACCTGTTTGGCGCTCAGTCACAAACGTATCGTGTTTCGCCATCTGCTGCCCAACTGCCTGCCGCCACTGATCGTTGTCGTTACCGTGCAGACGGCACACGCGATTTCGCTGGAGGCGACCTTGAGTTTCCTCGGCATCGGCCTGCCGATCACCGAACCCTCCCTCGGCCTGCTGATCGCCAACGGATTTGACTATATGATGAGTGGGAAATACTGGATCAGTTTTTTCCCCGGCATCGCCCTGTTGATCACTATCGTCACCATCAATCTGGTTGGTGACCAGTTGCGCGACGTCCTCAATCCACGGCTTCAGAAGTAGGGCGCCAAATATGTCTGATGCACCGACCCTCGAAGTCGAAGACCTGCGAACTCACTTTTTCACCAAAGCCGGTGTTGCCAAGGCTGTCGATGGCGTCAGCTTCAGCGTCGATAAAGGCCAGATCATGGGACTGGTCGGCGAGTCCGGGTCCGGGAAATCGGTCACCGGATTTTCACTGATCGGTCTGGTTGATCCGCCGGGTGAAGTGGTCGGCGGACAGATCCGCTTTAACGGCGAGGATCTTGTCGGGGCGCCGGAGAAGCGTATGGAACAGCTGCGCGGCAACCGCATTGCGATGATTTTCCAGGACCCGATGATGACGCTTAATCCGGTGCTGCGGATTGATACGCAAATGATTGAAACCGTTCTGGCTCATGAAAAGGTGGATAAGGAAACGGCGCGCCAACGGGCCCGCGATGCCTTGGGGCAGGTTGGAATTCCGGCCGCCGAAGAACGCCTTAAAGCCTACCCTCATCAGTTCTCCGGGGGGATGCGCCAGCGTGTCGCCATTGCCATTGCATTGTTGAACAAACCGGACCTGATCATCGCCGATGAGCCAACCACGGCGCTGGACGTGACCATTCAAGGACAGATTTTGTATGAAGCACAGAAGTTGTGCCGTGAAACCGGTACTGCCCTGATCTGGATTACCCACGATCTGGCCGTGGTCGCCGGGCTGGCCGACAAAATCAGCGTCATGTACGCAGGCCGCGTCGTTGAGCAGGGCGCGATTGATGATGTGCTTGATCATCCCGTGCACCCGTACACCATCGGTTTGCTGGGCTCTGTTCCCGGCCACAATACGCGGGGCCAGCGCCTGCATCAGATTCCCGGCATGGCGCCATCGTTGCTGAATTTGCCGACCGGATGCAGTTTTCAGGAGCGCTGTGAAAACGTCACCGGAGACTGCGCCAAGCCCATTGAAATCAGCCAACCGGTTCAGGGGCGGAACGTGCGCTGCTGTAACCCGCAGATGCAAGGGGCATCGGCATGAGCGCAATGTTGGATGTCCGTGATGTTTCAAAACAGTTCGTCAAAAGCCTCGACCTGGCGGCCAGGATCGCCGTCAAACTGGGATCCAACGCCAGAGAAGAAGTCGTCCACGCCGTTGATGGTGTCTCGATCTCGGTTGAGAAGGGCGAAGTTCTCGGGCTGGTTGGTGAGTCAGGCTGTGGCAAATCGACGCTGGGGCGCATGGTCGCCGGAATTTTGCCGCCGACGTCGGGCGAGATCGCCTACAAGGGCAAGGCCGTTGCCGCCAAGGGAACGGTAGAAGGCGACCGCGCCGCCCTGCAAATCCAGATGATTTTTCAAGACCCGTTTGCCTCCTTGAATCCGCGCATGAGGGTCGAAGACATTATCGGTGAAGCGGCGGTTTATCATAAAATGGTTTCGGCCAACGATATGGACACGTACGTTTCAGATGTGATGGCGCGTGTGGGTCTCGACCCGGACTATCGGCGGCGTTATCCCCATCAGTTTTCTGGCGGGCAGCGTCAACGTATCGGCATCGCCCGCGCTCTTGCGGTAAAACCTGAATTCCTGGTTTGTGACGAGGCCATTGCCGCCCTCGACGTCTCCATTCAGGCGCAGGTCATCAACCTGTTTATGGATTTGCGTCAGGATCTTGACCTGACCTATCTGTTCATTTCCCACGATTTGTCCGTGGTCGAACATATCTCTGATCGCGTCGTTATCATGTATCTCGGCCGCGTCGTCGAGGTCGCACCGACGAGCGAATTGTTCGATCATGCGCCCAATCACCCCTATACCCACGCCCTGCTGAATGAAGTGCCTCGGCTGGATATGCGCGGCCTTGATTATCAGCCGGTCTCCGGTGAAATCCCCTCACCGATTGACCCACCCCCCGGCTGTCATTTTCATCCGCGTTGCCCGCAGGCGATGGCGCGGTGCAGTGCCGAGCGTCCGGCTTTACGCGAAATCGCCCCAGGCCGTTTGTCGGCGTGTCATCTGAATGACGCGGGTGCGGGTTGAGACATGCTGGTTTAGAACAATCGGATGAAATAGATGTCGTGAGCCCCGACTCTGATAGGGCCGGGGCTCATTACAGGGAATGGTCTTATCCAGAAGAGGCGTCTTTGCCAGCTGCCGCAAAGTTTTCACACAAACCACGATCTTCGATTTTGTTCTGATCCTCGCGGACACGTTGAAGCAGGCTCGTTGCGAAAGGATCGTTCGCCCCTTTGTCAAATTTCTCGAAGTTGACAAGGTCCGCCAAGGGCAGACGCGGGCGCCAGCCGGCAGACTGAAGCTCTGGTTTGTCAAAGAAATGAGAGACGTAACCAAGGCAGAGATAAGCTACAGGGATAACTCGTTTAGGGATTTCCAAAACCTGTTTCAGGCATTTTTGGTCTAGAATACTGACCCAGCCGAGACCTAACCCTTCGGCACGAGCCGCCAGCCACAGGTTTTGCACGGCGCAGACGCTGCTGTAGACATCCATTGATTTGATATGTGTCCGCCCGATGACGACAGGACCGGCGCGGTCCCTGTCACAGGTAATACAGATGTTGATCGGGGATTCGAGGATGCCTTCCAGTTTTAGATTACGGTAAGTCTCGCGGGATTCCCCATCGAACATTCCTGCCGCTTCGGAATGCGCTTTCTCGAAGAGTTTATGTACTTTTCGTTTGGTGTCTTCGGCACGAACGATTACGAAGCTCCAGGGCTGCATAAACCCTACCGATGGCGCGTAGTGGGCGGCCATCAGAATTCGGCTCAAAACGTCCTCGGGTATGGGCTCGGAGAGAAACTGTCCTCGTACGTCGCGTCGTGAAAAAATTGTTTGATAGAGTGCGTTACGCTCTGCGTCATTAAACCGATGGTCAGTTGATTTTGGATGGGTAGAAGATTCCATTTTGATTCCCCTTAATGGAAAACAGAACAACGCTTTCCATGCGCTGCTGTAAACTCTCCAGGCCGGTCTTCTGACTTAGGTTCATATTGACTTGGCCCCTTCCCAGAGTTCCCTCCAGTGGGTATGTCGCCCGGTCAATCCCCTTTACAGCGTTGGGCACGTGGCGGATTTGCACCGCCTTCCCGATTTTTCCCATCAAGGTCAAAACCTTTACAGGACACCTGAAGATACGATTAAAGCCGGTTTTGAGTGATCCGACTGGATTTGAGACTAATCACGGGAGCCCTCCAAACCAAGCTCTTTTGCCCAACTTTATACTCAGCCCCGACCGGTTTTGAGAATTCGTCTAGGGCTTCGGCGGCAGAGTTCACAAAAAAAATTTGTATCAAAATGTCACACAACCGCCGTCTGTCACATGTCGATACCAAAAGGCCCCCTCGGTGGCATACATCCGTTACATCAAACGGTTAGGTTTGGGGGGCATGAGTAATTCACACGGCATACGCACGAGGGCAGTTTTCCTGAAATCAGCGAGCCGCCTTTAAAAGGAGATCAAAATGCAAAACCGAATCGCCATGGTATCGACATTTCTGGCGGCGCTCGTCGTTTCATTGCCAACCCAGGCACTAGCCTTTGCCGAGCGCTCGGGTTACTGGGATCACGGTTGGGGATGGGGGCATATGGCCGGCGGGTCGCTGATGATGCTGCTGTTTTGGGGCGGGATTATCTTTCTCATCGTTCTCGCGGTTCGTGGGTTTGGAGGGCGTTCTCCACATGGTGATGCACCACAACGGTCTGGTAAATCGGCGCTCGAAGTCCTTGAAGATCGTTTCGCCCGCGGCGAGATCGACAAGGAAGAATTTGAAGACCGGAAGCGGGTTCTCTCCAGCTAACCCCGCGAGCCCGGTTCGGAACATGGAGCCGGGTGACCGACCCCAAGGCATACGCGACTTAGAAACCTTATTGGATTTGGAGGTTGAGACAATATTGTATACAATATTGTAAATTGCGGCGGAATTGGGAGGACGCAGGTTGACCATCGCGGAAGAACTGGCACGCCGGGCGCTGGCAATCAAATATGCAGATTTGCCGGAGCCGGCCATTCGATGGGCGGAAATCGGTTTTCGGGATACCATCGGCGTAACCCTTGCCGGATGTCAGGAACCTTGTGTTAGGATTTTGCGAGGGCTACCGGGCATTGGCAATTCAGACGGCCCCTGTCTGACCTTTGATAACCGGCAACGTTGTGATCTTCTGGATGCGGCGTTAATCAACGCGACGGCCTCTCATGCCCTTGATTATGATGACTTTGCTTCCGGTATTGGAGGGCACCCATCTGTTCCGTTGGTGCCGGCTATTCTCGCATTAGGTGATACTCATGATATTTCAGGGCATCAGGCGATTGAAGCTTACGTCGCCGGGTTTGAGGCGGAAAGTCGGTTGGGGCGCGCCGTTCATCCGCACCATTACGACAGGGGTTGGCACCCGACGGCAACGCTTGGAATTTTCGGCACTGTTATCGCGATCTCTCATTTGCTTGATTTGGGGGAAAAACGTACGGCAACTGCGCTCGCCATTGCGGCTTCGCTTGCATCCGGCATAAAAACCAATTTTGGCACAATGACCAAGCCGCTCCACGTTGGTCATTCTGTACGAAACGGCGTGATGGCGACGCTATTGGCACGTGACGGGTTCACGGCAAATTCGGAGTGTTTCGAACACAAACAAGGTTTTTTGGAGGTTTTTCAGGGGCAAGGGACGTTTGATATATCGAAGCTGTTCGATGACTGGGCGGAACCTCTGGAAATCGTTGACCCCGGTTTTGGCCTGAAGCAGTTTCCGTGTTGCGGAAGTACTCACACGGCGATCAATTGCATGATAGATCTTCGCCGAGAACATGCTCTTAAGGCTGATAAAATCCGATCTGTTCACGTGCTCGTTAACCCAAGACGGCTTCCCCATACGGATAATCCGGACCCGAAAAACGGGCTTGAAGCAAAATTCAGCCTGCCTTATCTGGTTGCCCGCGCCGTGGTCAACGGGGATGTTAATCTTGACCATTTTGAAGATCAGGCACCGGCGGACCTATTTGTGCGCTCCGTTATGACCAAGATTTCGACCGGCGCACATCCCGATATGCCGGGGGAGTCGGAAAATCAATTCGGTTCCGAAGTTACCGTGGTTCTGAACGATGGTCATCAAATTAGCCGTCGGATTGATCATCGACTTGGACGAGGACCGGACCATCCGATGAGCGATGAAGAGCTTCGGCAAAAATTTGAAAATTGTGCAGGGCGTGTCCTGCCGGAAACACAGGTGGAATTGCTGTTTCATAAATTACAAATTCTGCGGGGAGTCGAGAATACCCGCACGTTGTCGGGGATCATCGCGGGCAATGGAGACATTCATGAGCAGGCGGCCGGTTAGGGCGGTTCACATAAGGAAAATAAAATGGCGGACTATGATGTGATTGTGTGTGGGGCGGGAAATGCGGCTCTTTCAGCAGCGCTGGCAGCGCGTGAAAACGGCGCCAGCGTTCTTGTTCTGGAAAAGGCTCATGAGGATGAGAAGGGGGGAAACTCGTATTTCACCGCAGGTGGGTTTCGGTTCTCTCATGACGGTCTCGCGGATGTTTGTGAAGATATCCTGACCGATCTGTCTGATTCCGAACGCGATCAGATTGTCTTACCCAGCCACGACCGCCAGCATTTCTACGAACAGTTGATGAAGGTCACTCACCATCAAGCGGATGAGGAGCTCTCCTGGATGTTGATCGATAAATCCCGATCGACCATGGCTTGGTTACGCAGCCACGGTATTCGGTTCATTCCGATGTTCGGGCGTCAATCCTTTATCGTCGATGGCAAACATCATTTTTATGGTGGTGTAAACATCGAAGCCGTGGGTGGTGGTCAGGGTCTGGTTGAAGCGGAACTCGCCCGTGCGCTTAAAATCGGAGTTGAAATCAGATATGAGACCGGGGCAACGCGATTGTTGCAAAACAGCGACCGGCGGGTGCGCGGGGTAGAGGTGCGTGGCCCCGACGGTTATTACGAGATTACGGCCCAATCGGTTGTGCTGGCCTGTGGCGGTTTCGAATCGAACCCTGAAATGCGCACACGTTATCTCGGCCCCGGATGGGACCTTTGTCGAGTCCGGGGTACCCGTCACAACATGGGTGATGGCATTCGTATGGCCATCGAAATCGGTGCGCAGCCTTTTGGAAACTGGTCAGGTTGTCATTCGGTGGGCTGGGACATCAGTGCGCCACCGTATGGAGACCGTGAAGTGCTGGATAATTTCCAGAAACATTCCTATCCCCTGGGTATTATCGTCAATATCAATGGCGAGCGTTTTGTCGATGAAGGCGAGGATTACCGCAATCTTACATACGTCCGCTTCGGGCGGGAAATTATGGGACAGCCGCAACGCACCGGTATTCAGATTTTTGACCAGAAAACCGTCGCCATGTTGCGTGATGAATATCGTATTCGTCAGGTCACTAAGGTCGAAGCCGACACTATCGCCGGATTGGCGGATGGTCTGGAGATCGACCCACAAGCACTTGAAAAAACAGTATGCGACTACAATGCGGCCTGTCAGGGCGGTGATTACAATCCGGCGATCCTCGACAATGTGCACACCGAAGGAATTGTTCCGGCGAAATCCAACTGGGCACTGCCGATAGATGAACCGCCCTATGTTGCTTACATCACGACGACGGGAATCACCTTCACCTTTGGCGGGCTTCGGGTCAATTCAGGCACCGAAGTGCAGGATGTCACCGATCGTTCCATTCCCGGTCTTTATGCAGCGGGGGAACTGGTTGGCGGTCTGTTTTATGAAAACTATCCGGGCGGCAGTGGGCTGATGGCTGGGGCCGTGTTCGGAAAGATCGCCGGCACCCGGGCCGCCGCACATTCCCAGGATGTTAGCGGCGTAGCTTGAAATGACGGGTGATCCTGTATCCAGAACGCTTGCCAAATTCACACATGATCTGGCGTATGAGGATGTTCCAGCCGTTGTCCGTGAACGTTCGAAATACCTGATGCTCGATGGCCTCGGCATAGCGCTTGCGGCTTCGACATATCCGTTCGCGCTGACGATCCGCGATGGCCTCTTGAATTTGGGTGACGAAGGCAGGTGTTCGGTTATCGGTATGGATCAGAAGCTGAATGCCCGTGATGCAGTTGTGATGAACGGGGCTCTGATTCACGGGCTCGATTTTGACGACACCCATATGAAGGCGGTTGTTCATGCGACGGCAGCGGCGTTACCAACGGCGCTGGTTATGGCCGATAAACAGAACTCAAGTGGTCAGGAGTTTGTCGTAGCCTATCTCCTTGGAATGGAGGTGGCGATCCGAATTGGGATGGCCGCGAATTTCGGATTTCACCATCGCGGATTTCACGCGACCGGCGTCGTCGCTCACTTCGCCGCCGCTTTAATCGCCGGGCGCTTGATGGGACTTGATGAAGACGCTTTGACCGCCGCACAGGGGGTTGTCGGCAGTACGGCCATGGCCAGTCAGGAATTTGTTGAAGACGGGGCGTGGAATAAGCGCCTTCACCCCGGTTGGGCCGGGGTCGCTGGAATGACGGCATGCGCTCTGGCCGAAACCGGGTTTATTGCCCCGACGAAGCCCTATGAAGGGCGCTTTGGTCTGTTCCGTTCATTACTTGATAGTGATGAACGAGAGCTCGACTTATCGGTCATCACGGATGGGTTGGGAGACCACTGGGAAGCCGTACAGTCCGCGGTTAAACCGTTTCCGACCTGCCACTTTACCCATGCGATTGCCGACGCCGCGTTGATTCTAAAGACCCAACATAACATTGACCCGGATCAGATCACCAGAATCAACGCCAGAATTCCAGCAGAGACAATACCGGTGATCGCCGAGCCGGTCGCCAATAAACTCAAGCCCGCCAGCGATTACGATGCCAAGTTCAGTGCCCAGTTCATTGTTGCGGCAGCGCTTATCAGGGGCCGGTTTGGTTTGGCAGAGCTGGAAGAGAACGTGCTTGGTGATCCTGACATTCTCAATCTGGCGAAAAAGGTTGAATGCAGCGTTGATTCGGGTTCACCGTTCCCGAAATATTTCTCAGGTGGTCTTCATATCATAATGAATGATGGTGAAATATTTGACCACTACGAAGGGGTTAACCGTGGTGCTGGAGAAAGAGCTCTGTCGGAGGAGGAAATTGCAGATAAGTTCATCGCCAATGCAACGCTGGCCGTCAGCTTGGAACGTGCAGAGATGATCAGGGATGCGGTCACCCATGCCGACCAGCAACCGGCGGGTAACCTGATTAGGGTGTTGGGTGGTCGTTAATCCGGTGTCGATGGGGCATCCCGAAAGTGGGTCCGGTGTGTCATCTGAACGACTCGTTT
>Ga0316204_10005760_pt1 | contig 19988 bp, 15 predicted proteins | sample 6monrhotite_MG_2_FD_205661 | JGI IMG/M metagenome (GOLD analysis project Ga0316204, IMG submission 205661) | Microbial mat bacterial communities from mineral coupon in-situ incubated in ocean water Damariscotta River, Maine, United States -... | ecosystem: Environmental > Aquatic > Marine >...
AAATCACTGTTGATTTCGAGAGCTTTTGAAAAGTCAGTGATAGCTCCATTATAGTTTTCTTGTAATAACCTGGCTTTCCCCCTATTATTATAGATGATCTCCTGACTTACACCAAACTCTATTGCCTTGGAATAAGAAGATTCAGCCCCGGCGTGGTCTTCCGATTTAAATAATAGATTTCCATATAAATAATAAATTATACCGTTTTCAGATCCTAAGTTTATGGCCTTATCAAAATCTTTCTTTGATTCGTCTTGACGATCCATTTGATGCAATGATAATCCTCGAATTTCAAAGATCTTTATATTTTGCCGCTGAGCTTCAACAAGGGGTGTAAGAGCATTAATACACCCTTCATAATTCTTTAGCTCATAATTGGAAAAGCCCAGTGGTTCCAGAATAGTTAAATCTAAAGGCTCCATTTTTTGAATTTTTTCAAGGTCTGAAATGGCTCCCGAAAAATCACCTGTATGGTATCGTACGAGACCTCTAGTTTTAATAAGGGTTGCGTCGTTTTCTCCAGCCGTAAAAGCTTCATCCAGGTTAACCAGAGTATTTGGATAGTCCTTGAGTTGATAATAACTTAATCCGAGGTTTCTGGATATTTTACCGTCTTTGGTTCCGGAACGTTGCAATTGTGAATAATCTTCAATCGCTCCCTGCCATTCCTCAACCCCAAACCTGGCATGGGCGCGATTAATGCGGATGGTGGCATTGGTCGGATCAAGTTGAAGCGCCTGATCAAAGTCTGGTAGTGATCCTTTTATATCTGAGGATAGCATTTTGGACTTGCCTCTATTGTTATAAAGAAGTGCTTCTTTATATCCATTAGATTCCGCCTTGGTGTAGGCAGCAATTGCCACTGCATAATTTTCAACTCTGAAATAAGCATTGCCAAGTTCAAAGTAAGCCTCTGGGTCATTAGGATTACTATCTGTATATATTTTCAAGTCTGCGGCTGCATCACTGAATTTTTCAAGAGCATATCGGGAACGGCCACGTATTCCATATACTTCTGGATTTTTTGAGCCGGCACTTAGGGCTTTGGTTGAGCTTGCTTCAGCTTTTTCATAATTCTTTTCTGATAAATATATCATTGCCAGCATCTCATAAGCATCTGCATCCTTTTCTAATGCAGTCAACTGGTCAAGCGCAGTTTTTGCTACCTTGTAATTATTCAAATCATAGGCTAGTTTTGACACCATACCCAATACGGCAGTACTTCCAGGATTTGTTCTAGATGATTGAGTAAAGTAGGTTAAGGCTTTTTCATTATCCTGTGAGGCAATTGCATTGAGCCCCTTAAGGAATGAATTGTCAGGTGTTAAACTAGAAACCCAGGCCTTGAACTCTTTATTTACAGAGGATATGGATTGAATTACATCATTGCCGATTACAAGATTCTGAGTAGTTCCCGGAATGACCATTAAGGATCCATTAATGTTATTTCCTGAAAGCAAAGCGGCACCATTAGATTTTTTTTCACCTACAGCTTTGGACGTGGCCACACTTCCAAACCTGGGATGGTTCATAACTTTTGCAATAGTAGTTGATTTATTATTGGCACTGCGGTAATCTTTCATCGCGTAAAACTTTGCGTTTATTCCTTCAGAAAGTGGTTGATTACCAATGTTTGCAGGAGAAAAAGAAGTAGAAAGGGTATTGTCTGTTTTGAACGTTACTATTCCCGTAAGAGGCTCTTCTCCGGAAATGCGAATAAGTGAATGAAAGCTGCTATCCACCGTCATTACTCTTGCAGCTGCAGCATTTATAAAATTATTTCGCTGACTTAGTACCGTACCTGATTTGTCAATTATGGTTCCGGTAAATTCAGCAATAACACGTCCATTTTCGTTGAGTGTTTGTATTAAGCAAACAGATTTTGGAACATCCTGAGCCGAGATTTCATGTAGGGTTACTAGTATAAAGAGAAGAAAAAGGGACCTTTTCATGGTAAATTGGAGTGAATTATTGATCATTTATGCAAATATAATCCATATTCCCTAAAGGGATAAACACATGTAAGTAAACGATTATAATCGTTTTTGCTACTCAGGTGTAATCGGTTTAAATATAATTATTCAAATATTTTACTTAACTTAAGGTGAATTTATTGTAAAATAACTTCATTCCTGGAAATGTTTTTAAAATAGATGTGTTAACACATAATAATTTTATTATACTGTACTCAAGTTAGTTTTTGTCGGTAATTCAACAATTTCACAAAAATTAGACTGCTAAATTTAACCAAACAATAAGATATCGGTAATGCGGTATTTTGAAAACGTAAGAATTGTTCAACTTAATTTTTCTGTTTTGATTTATTTTGGTCTTTTATTAGTAGTTACTTTTCTGATAAATTTTGTAATTATCAGAAATTCAGTAGCGGTTGATCCTTATGAGGGTCAAATGGATAAGGAAGTTAATTAGATTAACCTGCCTTAGACACTTTTTCAGTTTCAAGCTTAAGCTCGGCTGTATTCGCAGCAGGAGCGGAATCTTTATCTACTTCATTTTTATCCTGATAGTAGTGATTGATCTTCTGACGAATTTCAAGAGGAGAAAGATTTGGAAAGAGTTTTCCATTTCGGGAAAGTGAAAGCTGACCTGTTTCTTCAGACACAATCAAAATCAGTGTATCGGTTACCTCAGACATTCCTAGTGCCGCCCGATGTCTTAATCCGTACTGGGCTGGTAAATCGTCATTTTCAGATACAGGCAATATACATCTCGCTGCTTTAATTTTTCCAGCATGAATAATCATTGCTCCATCGTGAAGTGGACTTTCCTTATTGAAAACGGATAACACTAATCTTTTAGAAATTAATGCGTCCATAATATCCCCGGACTCTGCATAGAATTTCAATCCAGAGCCTTTTGAGAATACAATTAATGCACCCGTATTCGTGGCTGCTAAATGTTTTACTGCTTCAATTACGGGGGTGATAAAAAAACCTATTTCAGCATCCCTTCTTCTAAAAAGCATCTTAAGAAAATTTGAGCGATTTACAGAGGTAGTTTTTCCAATAAGCAAAAGGAATTTTCTTATTTCCTGCTGAAACAAAATGATGGCGGCAAGGAAACCCACACCCATGAATCCACCCAATATAGCAGTCAGTAATTCCATGCCTGCAGCTTTAACTACCAGAAACATGAGCCAGAGAGAAAGAAATCCAATAAATACCCTAACTGCAACCGTCCCACGCATCAACTTGTAGACCTGATACATGAGAATACTCACAAAAAGTATATCCAGGATATCTACCCAGCTAATTTCAAGAAACCCTACGTTGAACGCCAAAATCACTTTTCTGTAAGTTTAAAAATCTGTATTGCTTCTGATGCTTCTTTCACATCATGTACCCTCAAAATTGATGCCCCGTTTTTCAATGCTACCATATGAGCTGCAGTTGTTGCATTCAGAGATTCCTGAGGATTTGTTCCCAAAAACTTGTAGAACATGGACTTACGCGAGAGTCCTACTAAGATGGGAACTTCTAATGCTTTAAAATAATTCAAATTTTTCAGTAAATCATAATTTTGATCCATTGATTTGGCAAATCCAAATCCCGGATCAATAATGAGATCAGATACACCGTTTTTTTTCAAAAAGTTAAGCTTTTCAAGAAAATAATTGGTCATTTCACTAAGGATATCTCTATATTCTGTATGGTTTCTCATGGTTTGTGGTGTCCCACGCATATGCATGAGTGCATAGGCTATATTCTTGCCTGCAATGAGAGAAAACATATCTGGATCCAACTCTCCTGCAGAAATATCATTAATCATACACGCTCCTTCATTATAAGCTGCTTCTGCAACTTTAGCTCTAAACGTATCTGCCGAAATTAGTAGGTCAGGAAACTGCTCTCTAATGGCCTGGATAGAACCCACCAAACGGTCTGTTTCTTCTTCAATAGATATGTCGACAGCTCCAGGTCGGCTGGAATAGCCTCCTACATCGATAAGAGTTGCACCTTCCTTCAACATTTTTTCAGCTTGTTGAAGTATTGAATCTTTTTCCATATACCTTCCACCATCATAAAATGAATCAGGAGTGATATTAAGAATACCCATAATCTTGGGTGTTGACAAGTCAATTATTTTTCCCCTAAGATTGAGTGTGGTTTTTTTATAAAATGGATTAACTTTCGCCTTCAAATATTTATTGTTAGTAATAACCTAATCACAAGAACATTGATCGAAAAAACAATTGGTGAATATAAAGAAGTAATCAAGGCTTGTAAAGAAGTATTTGAAAAGAAAACCAAAGACTACGGAACAGCATGGAGAATTCTTCGGCCTTCATCCATTACTGATCAGATCTATATAAAAGCGCAGCGAATACGTTCTATTCAGGAAAAGGGGCATCAGAAAATTTCTGATGATATTTATGGTGAATTTCTGGGGATCATTAATTATTGTATTCTCGGTATTATTCAGATCAATTTGTCCGATGATGAACCAATGGAAATACCGTATGAAAACCTAGAACCACTTTACGATAAATATGCAGGAGAGACTATGCAGCTATTAGAAGATAAGAATCACGATTATGATGAAGCGTGGAGGCAGATGCGAATTAGTTCAATTACGGATATAATATTAATGAAACTGATGCGAGTAAAACAAATTGAGGATAACCAGGGTAAAACACTCATATCAGAAGGCATAGTAGCAAACTATCAGGATATGATCAACTATTCTGTTTTTTCAATGATCAAACTAAATGCTGGAGAAGTACAATGAGAATTTTACATCTGTTCATACGGTTTTTTGTAGGGGGGCTCTTTATTTTCTCTGGGCTGATCAAGGTCAATGACCCAGCGGGCACTGCCATCAAACTTAAGGAGTACTTTGAAGTCTTTACTCAAGACTTTGGGTCCTTTTTTCACTTCTTTGTGCCTTATGCATTGCCTTTGGCAATTTTTGTAGTAGTGCTAGAGGTGGTATTGGGAGTAGCGGTACTGATTAATTTTGAAATGAAAAAGACTACAGTAGTCTTACTACTTTTGATTCTCTTCTTTTCGTTTCTAACTTTTTACTCTGCCTTTTTTGAGAAAGTAACCGATTGTGGATGTTTTGGAGATGCGATTCCTCTTACCCCATGGCAGTCTTTTTACAAGGACGTTATTCTGACCATACTAATTGTTTGGCTTTTTATTTTCAGAACGGATTACAAACCAGTTTATCGAAGTCTTACCAGTGGTGGCATTATGGTGTTAACGGTGATCCTAAATATCGGGCTGGCATTTTATGCTTTAGCTCATCTTCCATTTATTGATTTCCGTCCTTATAAGGTGGGGGATAATATCTATGCAAACATGCAACATACTGCTCCCCCAGAATACCTCTATATCATGGAAAAAAATGGTAAAAAGGAAGAGTTTAAAACGTATCCTTCCGATACTACTTATACATTTGTCCAGATGCTACGATTAAACCCGGAGACGGATCCTAAGATTACCGACTATGCAGTTTATGATACAGATAATAAGGTAATAACCGAACAGACATTTCAAGGAATTAAATTATTATTTTTAGTGGAAAAGGCAGAAGAAGCAGATTTGGAAGGCGTTGCTGAAATCATGAAACTGATCAATAGTCTAAATACCATTGAGGTTTTAGTGATGACTTCATCTTCTCCTAATATTTTTGAAGCTTTTCGTCATGAGGAGCAGATATCTTTACCTTACTATTTTGTAGATTCAACAGTGCTTAAAGCAATGATTAGATCAAATCCCGGTGTAATTCTGATGCGAAATGGAACGGTACTTGGAAAATGGCATTATAATGATGTACCTTCCGCATCAACGATTTATGAGCTGGCAGGGAAATAATATTTAAAATTCTGTATTTTTGACCCATGCTAAATTTCATCCTGAAAAGAATAGTCTATGGCTTCCTGGTAATTTTCGGGGTGATAATGGTTGTTTTTTTTCTTTTTCATGCTCTGCCAGGAGATCCGGTTTCGATGATGGCCGGTCAGCGGACAGACGAAGCGACCCGCGATGCTATATCCACGGAACTGGGATTAGATAAACCACTTCATGTTCAGTTTGTTCATTATATCAAAGATCTTTCTCCTGTGGCAATTCACAAGGATAATGTTCCCACTCAACAGAAGTATGAGTACGTAAAATTATTCAAAACAGATGCCGAGTATGCATTAGTCTTAAAAAGGCCTTATTTGAGGAGATCCTTTCAGTCAAATCAGCGAGTTGATGATATCCTACTAAAAAATATTGAAGCGACTTTTTGGTTGGCTTTTGCTTCCATGCTATTTGCCACAATTTTTGGAATATTATTTGGAGTTATCGCCGCCTTAAAGCAAAGTACATTCTGGGATAATTTTCTGGTCACGGTATCAGTATTGGGAATTTCAGTGCCTTCCTTTGTTGCTGCAATTATCATTTCTATGGTATTTGGCTATTATTTAAGTGACTATACTGGGTTAAACCTTACCGGCCAGCTTTGGTCGGTGGATCCTTTTGGAGGAAAGCAACTACATTTGGAGAACCTGATCCTTCCGGCAATTACTCTTGGGATAAGACCTTTATCTATAATTATGCAGCTTACCAGAAGTTCAATGATTGAGGTAATGCAAATGGACTATATTCGAACTGCACTTTCTAAGGGACTACCATTCTATAAGGTAGTATTTAAACACGCCCTCAGAAATGCATTAAACCCCGTAATCACTGCTGTCTCAGGTTGGCTAGCTTCTCTCTTAACCGGAGCGTTTTTTGTAGAGCTGGTATTTGATTGGAAAGGTTTTGGCTTTGTTACTATTATGGCTGTACAAAGCCTTGATTTCCCAGTAATCATGGGAGGGACCTTCTTTATTGCGACAATTTTTGTATTGGCAAATATTGTTGTAGATATTCTTTATGCCTTGTTGGATCCCAGAGTTAGGCTTAGCTGATATGAAAATATTTCTTGTAGGGATGCCGGGTTCAGGGAAGTCAACATTAGGAGAAGAAGCTTCCTTATTGTTAAAAATCCCGTATTTTGATTTGGATGAAGGGATTGAAAATAAGGAAGAAAAAAGTATTCCCGATATTTTTGCAGAGCAGGGAGAAAAATACTTCAGAACCCTTGAGTCAAAGTTACTTCGTCGCTTCCCGAAACTTACCGGACATTTCGTGCTTTCTACGGGCGGAGGTGCCCCATGCTTTTTTGACAATATGGGTTTTATGAATGAAGAAGGTCGTACTATATTTTTAGATGTGCCTACGGAGACTCTTATGAAACGATTGATCGCATCAGGATTAGATGATCGGCCTTTACTAAAGGGTAAATCTGAAGAGGAATTACATTCTTTCCTGGAATCTCAACTGAGGGATCGAAGAATACATTACCAGAAGGCTATGGCCGTACTTGAAGGAAGTGATCTGAAAGCTCAGGATATTTTGGATGAGATAAAGAAAAGAGGCTGGGTATAAAAAAAGCCGGCTAATTGCCGGCTTGAAGTCTTTACTCTTTTTTAAAATTTAAAACCAAGTGTAAGGGTCACCGTGGTGGATTCATTATCCAGAGCTACTAATGGAGCATTAGGATAAGGACTGAGAGATGCTTCTGTTGAAGAAGAGACTACGGCTAAATCTGCAAAGTATTCTGAGAATCTCATCCCCAAACCAAATGAAAGAGCATCAATACTGCGGTCCAGATCATCCAAACCCTCGGCTGGGTCACCCATGTGTGAATATCCAGCTCTGAATCTAAGAAACTCATATCTGAATTCACCACCAAATCTGTAATTGACCACATTTTGATAATTCTCACGAATAAAATCATTTTCAAAGGAGAAAGATTCACCAGTTGCAGAAAAACGGTTGCTTTCATAGTTGATGAATTCTACATCTCCAGTAAGGAATCCATTCTTGCCAAGAAATATAGCGCCTCCAACATTAAATTTTGAAGGAGTCCTCAAGTCAAAACTAAAAGGCAGAAAATCAATTGAAGATGAATTGGTATTGCTAGCTCCACCCGGTGGATTATTGAAATCAGTAGTCATTCTTAGTGTGCCCTGATCTTCAAGGGTTGTCCATGTGGGCGTTGTATAGCTCACCCCTAATGAAACCTCATTAATAGGTCTTACGATCATTCCAAAAGTTGCATTAAAGCCAACTCCCGTTATTTCACGTATATCAGTAAGGGTCACTGAATTAAGTATGGCATCGGTTGGAGTCTCTGTAAATACTCGTGTTGAACGATAGTTGATACTCGTAAATCCCAACCCTGCCCCTAAATAAATTTTATCATAAAAATTTGCTCCATAGGAGATATTGGTTTGATATTGAGCGCCTTCGGTCTCTATACTTTCCCGTTGATTCACAGGGAAATCTGCTTCAGGAAATTCAAAACTACGATCCACGAAGAAACTAGTGTCGCCTGGGGCAATAACTTCAAAAAATTCATCTACAAGATAGGTTTCAAATGCGAGGTCGGCAATGGAGGACCTGCCATTGTTTGCAAAATCGTCAACAGAAAATTCTGCGAGATCAGGGAAGGTTCCGGGGACCAATGGGGTAAAATTATTCAAGTCTGTATAATAATTCTGACCCTCATAAAAGACATTATTTTGAAAACTCTTAACGCGGTTTACACTAATGCCAAAGGAGCCTCCTTTAAATCCTGAATCATTACCTGAAGTTTTAAGAACTACTCCCATTTGTGGAATATTGAAATTGAGTTTAAAATCATCCTCAACATTTCCTATGTAGGTGCTTGTACTATTTAAAAAGTCAAGTTGTGTACTAAACGTAAACTCCGAACGGTTGATAAAGCCCAGGCCAGCCGGGTTGATGATTGCAGAAGAAAGATCTCCACCCAGTGCCGTAGCCGATCCTCCAATTCCTAATATTCTAGCAGTCCCTCCTCTGGAATTCTGACTGAATAGTAGCGCGAAGTCTTCATAGTTCTGGGCATTTAGTTGTAAATGCGCGCACAATAGCCCTGTGCTTAGAAGTATAAGCTTTATAAATTTCATTACTGTAGTTTTAAAGTTTGTCTAATTACTACCGTTTGGAACCTGATCTTGAAGGTTTTGACCCACTTCTTGATCCTGAAGAATTCCCGGATGATCGGGGAGCTCTCGATGGACTTGTTCTGGCTCCTGAGCTTCTGCTTCCACCTGAAGAAGAAGGTCGGTATGAACCTGAATTACTTCTGCTTCCACTGGAAGAGGGTCGGTATGTTCCTGAAGAACCTCTACTTCCACTTGAGGAAGGTCGGTATCCAGTATTCGTACCTGAAGTACTTCGGTTATATCCTGAGACTGATCTGCCAGATCTTGACGGATTGGTAAATGTTCCCCCAGAATAAGTTCTTGTGTTCGCAGATTGTACCGTTCTATTGTTGGTACTTGCCGGACGACTGTTTAGCGTACGTTGACGCTGCTGTACATCGTAAGACCTGGATCTAGCATTACCCGCTGGCTTCAAAGGAGCTTTACTCGCTTTTGAACGGTCTACGGTAGAAGCTCTCCTAATCTGGTCACTGGAATTGATCCTGGAAGAAGTACTACGAATGGTCTGGCTGCTGGCAGTTACTCCTGAAGAAGTTGTTCGAGTCCGTGAATTCGTACTATTAACGGTAGATGAAGAGCTTCTTCGATTATTTACATTCACTGCTGATGATCTGCTTTGGCTATCCTGACTTCTTGCAGTACGGTTGTAGCCATAGGAAGATCCTCTAGAATCTCTCTTACCGTATGCAACAGTTCTTGAATTATTGGAATTTCCATAATAATCACCACTTCCGGCATAGTATCCATTATTGAATCCATTGTTATATCCGGCATTGTAAGATCTATTGTAATAATATGGACTTGCATAAGCATATGCGGCAGGAGGACAATACCATGGATCATAATACCCATAACCAGACCCCCATCCGATGTTTACACTATAATATGATGACCATCCCCATCCACTTGAATATCCAAATCCAACATTCCATCCTGGCTGACGATAGCCATAGCCATATCCATTCCCATAAAATCTATATGGATTGGCATAGCCATATCGATAGCTGTAAGGATTATAAAAAGGATCGTTATAATAAGGTGAGCCAAAGGTGGTCCCACCTCCATAATAATTATTATAAACTTGAGTAGGTTGTGAACTTGCAGTTGTAGCAGGTACATAATCATCTACATAATAGTCATCTTCAGAATAAGTGCTTTCCTCAGCATATTCTGTTTCCTCTGTATTATACCGTGAAAGATATTCAGGATTTACGGTTTTAGATGCATACTCATCGTTATCCAAATTGTATTTATCATATACATCTGTGGTAGTAGGAACCTGAGTGACTTGTGCCGCTGCCCTCTCTTTGTTCCGGTCACTTGCATTGTAGTACATGTCATCCACTTCGGAGTTTTGAGCGTATTGGCTGGATGAACATCCAAAAAATACTGATCCGGTGATGGCTACTATCAAAGTTTTTATTGCTATCCTTTTCATATCGGTAAGGTTTATTTCTTAAAAGAGACCGGTTATTACTACAATTTAGCAAATTCGATCTTATTAATCATTATTCGCTTATATTTGCCGTTAAAACAGTCAACAATAACATAATAACAAATTCTGTACCAAAATAGATCAAATGAGTAAGGGATTACCAAAGAGAAGTGAAGATTATTCCGCCTGGTATAATGAAATCGTTAAAAAAGCTGATTTAGCGGAGAATTCTCCAGTGCGAGGATGCATGATCATAAAACCCTATGGATTTTCCATTTGGGAAAAAATACAAGCCGAATTGGATCGTATGTTTAAGGAAACCGGCCATACCAATGCTTACTTCCCAATATTTATACCAAAATCATATCTGAGTAAGGAAGCAGACCATGTAGAAGGGTTTGCTAAGGAATGTGCAGTAGTTACCCATTACAGGCTTAAAACGGCGGATGATGGTCAGGGAGTAGTGGTGGATCCTGAGGCCAAGCTTGAGGAGGAGTTGATCATTCGTCCCACTTCTGAAACTGTTATATGGAGCACTTATAAGAATTGGATTCAGTCCTACAGAGATCTTCCTATTCTTGTAAATCAGTGGGCAAATGTAGTACGATGGGAAATGAGAACCCGCTTGTTTTTAAGAACTGCTGAATTTTTATGGCAGGAAGGGCACACAGCCCATGCCACCAAAGAAGAAGCTGTAGCGGAGACACGACAGATGCTGGATATTTATGCAGAGTTTGCAGAAAATTTTATGGCGATGCCTGTACTTAAGGGAATAAAATCAGAGAGTGAACGATTTGCAGGTGCAGTAGATACCTATTGTATAGAAGCACTCATGCAGGATGGAAAAGCATTGCAGGCAGGAACTTCTCACTTCCTGGGTCAAAACTTTGCAAAAGCATTTGATGTGAAGTTTACGTCGGCTGAAGGAAAACTCGAACATGTTTGGGGAACATCTTGGGGGGTGAGTACACGACTGATGGGAGCCTTGATAATGGCCCACTCTGATGATGAAGGCTTAGTATTACCTCCAAATCTGGCACCTATACAAGTAGTAATTGTGCCCATTCATAAAACAGATGAGCAGCTTGCTGCAATTTCTGAAAAGGCCAATGAAATACAGAAATCTTTGAGAGCTGTAGGCATTTCTGTTAAATATGATGATCGAACTACTCATAAACCAGGTTGGAAATTTGCTGAATACGAACTTAAGGGAGTTCCGGTACGAATTGCCATTGGACCCCGGGACCTCGAAAACAATACTGTGGAAGTAGCCAGAAGGGATACGAAGGAAAAAGTCACCCAGGCGATGGATGGGATAACTCCATATATACAGGAACTCATGCAATCCATGCAAAAAGGACTGTATGAAAGAGCAGCTAAATTCCGAATGGAGATGACTTCAGAAGTAGAGGATTATGACAGTTTTAAATCTGTTCTGGAAGAAAAGGGAGGTTTTATTTTGGCTCATTGGGATGGTACTGCAGAAACTGAAGAAAAGATAAAAGAAGATACAAAGGCAACAATTCGCTGTATTCCATTTGAGTCTTCAGAGCCGGGTAAGTGTATGGTTACTGGAAACCCTTCTAAAGGAAGAGTAGTTTTTGCTAAAGCTTACTAAAATCATTGCAAATAATTGTAGATTTATGATCTTGCACAAATGACAGAATGGTTAATCATATCGGTTTTGATCCTTTTTGGATTTGGGCTACTCATAGTTGAAATATTATTTGTGCCCGGGACCACCATTGTTGGGGTATTTGGATTATTGATGGCTGGTTTTGCCATCTATTATACCTATGATACCTTTGGGGATACTACCGGATCTTATGTTCTGGCTGGATCTATGGCGGCTTTCCTTTTATTGCTTTATGTCAGTTTTAAGAAGGGAACCTGGAAAAGGCTGACATTGCAAAAAGAGATTAAGAGTAAATTTAATGAGGGGATAACCATTGGAATTGAGATTGGAGATATTGGAAAAGCGATTTCTACCATTAAACCTATTGGGAATGCCGATTTCAGTGGTAAATTTATAGAAGTGATTTCCAGAGATGAATATATTGATGCAGGAGAAGAAGTTGAAGTAATAGAGATAAAGGGAAATCAAGTTATCGTAAAACTAAAAGCATAAGCATTATGGAGAATATAATTCTAATTTTAATGGTACTCGGAGCTATAATATTTTTATATCTCTTATTTTATTTTATTCCGGTTAAGCTCTGGATTACAGCAAGATTAACCAATGTAAAAGTTGGGTTGATTGAACTTGCATTAATGAGGATAAGAAGAGTGCCCCCAAGTATAATTGTGAACTCGTTGATTAATGCTACAAAGGCTGGTATTCAAGTTACTTCTGCTGAATTGGAAACACATTTTCTTGCTGGAGGTAACGTTCCTGTTGTGATTAATGCGCTGATTTCTGCAGATAAGGCAAATATCGAGCTTGATTTTAAGCAGGCTGCGGCGATTGATCTTGCGGGTAGAGATGTGTTTGAAGCAGTTCAGATTTCAGTAAATCCTAAAGTAATCACTACTCCTAAAGTTGCTGCGGTTGCTGCAGATGGGATTCAGCTGATTGCTATAGCCAGGGTAACCGTTCGGGCCAGTTTACCTCAATTAGTTGGGGGTGCCGGTGAAGATACTATCCTTGCAAGAGTTGGTGAAGGTATTGTAACTTCTATTGGTTCAGCCGCGACACATAAAGATGTACTTGAAAATCCGGATAACATTTCTAAACTAGTCCTCAGGAAAGGACTGGATGCAGGAACTGCTTTCCAAATTCTTTCTATTGATATTGCAGACGTGGATGTTGGAGTGAATATCGGTGCAAAACTTCAAACCGATCAGGCAGAAGCTGACCTTAAGGTTGCAGAAGCCAAGGCTGAAGAAAGAAGAGCCATGGCAGTTGCAGAGGAGCAGGAAATGAAAGCCAAGGCAGAGGAGGCGCGTGCTCAGGTAATTTTAGCTGAAGCAGAAATTCCAAAAGCTCTTTCAGAAGCTTTTAGAAATGGAAACCTAGGGATAATGGACTATTATCGAATGCAAAATATACAGGCGGATACTGATATGAGGGATTCTATCTCAAAAACCTCTACTACAAAATCAACAGGCCGTAAAAAGGATAGCTAAAACAATAGTAACTTTACATAATAAGAGCTGCCTTTGGCAGCTTTTTTTATGTTCAATTTGGATCGGTTTTGCCAAAATAGGAATTTGTTTCAGGATCGTAAATAAGATCGTCATAGATGGGAGGAATTGTTGCGATTCCTTTTGAGTCGATTAGTCCATATTTTTCATTGCGTCTTATCTTGTAATATTCTCCATTAATCTCTTCAATTTCTTCAAAAAGTGTATTGACCAATACATGACCCTGATGGTCTAAAACGCCATATTTGTTCTCTTTTCTGACCTTTAAGTCACCGCGCTTCATTGCAGTAATTTCTGAATACTCCGGAGCAATAATTACTTTACCTTTGGAGTTTAGAACACCGTAGCCTTTCTTATTGAGAACTATAATATTCTCATAACTCACTGGATCAACCCATTTATAAAGGGGTTGGACTAAAATTTTTTCAGAACGATCAACTAATCCCCATTTTCCGCGGAGCATAAAGGGGATAAGATCATTTTTAACTGGCAAAATGGAATCATACCTATTAGATATCCTGAGTTTTCCTTCATAGTCTATGAAGCCATATTTTTCATTGGATTTTATACCAAATAACCCTTCTGTTGGCTGAAAAACCTGAGAAATTGTGGGATCAAGTTTATATTCTTGGTTGGTTGAGATATTATGAAGAATAAATTTTCCTTTCACCTCAAGTATAAAATGATTGCTTTCAGGAGAAAAAACAATAGAATCAAAATCAGTATGAAATATGATGCTTCCGTCCAAATCCACCAATCCATATTGCCCATCCTGATTGGTTTCCAGAACTCGTCCGATAAAAGGCTCCAATTTATTTCCAGTTTTATACACCACTTCATTATATCCATCAAGTATTCCATAACTCATTCTTTTGGTATAAATGTAGCTTCGTTCCTGAACGTAGGTGAGTGTAGTATACAATGGTAAATTAACCCATTCTCCATCCTGATTGATGAGCCCATATTGATCATGAAATTTGACCACGCTTAGTCCATTTCTGAAACCACTCACCCATTGGTAGGAATTAAAAATAATTTCAAAACCATAGGAATCGATAAAGCCCCAGTAGCTATCGTGCTTAACAGGAATCAGTCCTTCAGAAAGCAAGCCTATATCCTCATATTCATCGGTAGAGATTTTTACTCCATTCCTACTCAGTACCGACCATTTTAGATTATTTCCACTGCCTTTACCTGCAAATAATAGATTGCCCTGTCGGTTAATAGTATCGTAATGAATTGTAAAATGTAATGAATCGGTTTCTACATAATTAAATACTGAATCGAGAATTGACCTATGACCATTGGCAAATACAGCATATCCTCCTTTAAATATTTTTAGGCTATCGTAGGCAAACAAATCTCTTTTATCATTTTTTGCAGATAATAAGGTCCAAACTGGAAACTTAACAGGAGTCGTTTCTCCATTCTCAATTATGATATCCTTATAAATTGTTGGAAAGTATTCAGTGGCATTTGAATTGAGTAAACCTTTTTTGCCTACCTGCTGAACTTCAATAAATGAATCTCTAATACTAATTTCATCATATATAAACCCAGTTTTCTGTTCTCCCGCATGAGTAAATAGCGCAAATTTCTGTTCCTGATTTTCCAAGACTACAAATTGATCGTTCAAATAAACAATTGAGGCATAGTAGAATGGTATTAATAGTTGACCTTTCTCATCTAGCATACCGAATGAAAACTCTCCCTCTTTTATTTTTGAAGCGATGAAGAAATCAGATTTTGACTCAATGGAGTGAAATGCAAAGGGAACTATAATTTTATTCCGTGTATTAATAACTCCCTTTAGATCCCGATTATAAAATTTTTCTTTTACACTAGCTATAAGCCGATCTTCCTTAAGATAGTAGAGTTGATTGTAGATGGCAGGGACAATTATTTCATTGGCGGTGGAGATCAGTCCCCATTTGGATCCAAGCCTGAAACCTATGAATTCTTCTTTTACGGATAAAATTCCTTTTGACCATCCAAGTTCATCATACTTGGCAGGAATGATAACTTCACCAGCTTCATTGGTCATCCCCTGCAGATTATCCTGAGTGAATATCCTAAATGTAGAGTCCGTACCATTTGCTTCAGCCCACTGAGCCCAAAAAGCACACATAAATATAAAGAATAGGATTCTCATTAAATTGGATGAATGATCAATGGACAAAAATAGAAAATGATTGAGAGAATTAACCTTTTTGAGGGGTATCCTTTTGTTTTTCAAGGTCAAACAGGTCGTTGAGGACCTCGATCAGGTTTTCTGCATCACCACGTTTACAAGCGGCTTTAAGTTCGAGAGCAGGTAGTTTAATTATTTTCTGCATCAAATTTTTTGTAACCTTATCTACTAACTCCTTTTCATTTTCTGAAAGGTTTTTAAGGTGTCTGGCTAATTCGTTCCTACGAATTTCCTCTAATGCAGTTTTTAATTTATTTATGGTAGGAGAAACGATCATTTCCTTACTCCATTCTTCAAAATCAGAAATATTATCTTCTATGATTTTCTCTACCAGAGGAACTGCTTCCAGTCTTTTAGTTAATGCCTCAGAAGCTTTAGATTCCAATTCATCTACATTATAAACGATTACTCCTGGGATATTACTGATTGATTTTTCCACACTTCTGGGAACGGACAGATCAAGGAATATTTTATGGGAAATCCCATTTTCATTCAAAATATTTCGATCAATTAAGGGCTCCTCTTTATTTACTGAGGAAATAATTACATCAGCAGTCTGAATGGTATTTTGCAGCTTTGAAAAAGGTATATAGGCAAAATCACACTCTTCGGCAATGGCCAGGGCCTTAGCAGGAGTACGGTTCATTACAGTGACGTCGTCAATTCCATGATCCCGTAAATTTCTACATACATCGCTTCCCATCATGCCTGTACCAATGACAACAACACGGGGGTCTACTATTTTTTTTATTATATCTGCCGTTAAATCTGCTGCGAGGTATGAAATGGAGGCAGATCCGTCACGAAATGGGGTTTCCTGTACTACTTTTTTATGGGTATAGAAGATTGTATGCATCAATCGATGCAGTAAGGGTCCAGATAGATCCTTATCGGCAGATTGCTGATAGGCTTTCTTTACCTGATTGGATATTTGCATATCGCCTACCACACTTGATTCAAGTCCTAAGGAAACTCTGAACAGATGTCGAACGGCATCCTTTCCTTTCAGTAGCTTGAAATAGTTTTGGATAATTTCCTTGTTATTGATGCTCTTGGCAATAGCCAGAAACTTCAAAACATCTATCTCGCTGGATTTCTCAGAGCTAAAGTAGATTTCAGTTCTATTACAGGTTGAAAGTATCAGAAGGTCATTTAAGTCAGTATATTCCTGCAATTGATTCAGCAAAGCATTTGATTCCTGCTCATTCAATGCAAACTTCTCCCTAATCTGGAGAGGAACATCTTTGTGTGTTAATATAAGTGACTTAAAGTTTTCAGTCATAGAACCGTAAAATTAAAACGATCTTCTTACAATACGAAATATACTAAAGAAAAGTGACGCTAAATTTCTAATTTAGATTATTTCCAAATTTTACGAATTTGTTTTGGCTTAAAAATGATCTAAATCATTATTGATTATAAAAATTAAGTATTTAAGAGCGGGATATGCACTGATTTCTACTTCAATTTTTTAGAAATTCAGGTGTGATTAACCGGTGGATAAATATCTGCAGAGATTTTTTTGCAGTGAGCAGACAGGAAGCAAAGGGAGTTTTGGTACTAATGGGACTTTCCATAATGATTTTGTTCCTTCCAGCTGTAACACCTTCTCATGATGAAAAAACTCAATATAGCCCGGGTATTTTGGACAGTCTTTATTCTGTTTTGTCATTAAAAGTACTTAAGAAAGATCCAGTTAAACCTCAGGTAATAAGACAAAAACTGACCTTCAAGGGATTTTTATTTGATCCGAATACGATAAGCCGACAAAAATTGTTAGAAATGGGCCTAAAACCATTTATAGTGAAAATAATTATTAATTATCGTTCCAGCGGTGGGGTATTTAAGACCAAAAGTGATCTGAAAAAGATATATGGACTTGATGAAGAGTTATTCAATAAAATGAAGCCTTATATACTCCTCCCTGATACATTAACCAGATCCTTCCCTGTGTTAAGGAGTAAAGAAAAACGGAAGCGTTGGGTATCTATTGATCTCAATATGGCAGATACAAGTCAGTTAAAGACTGTATTTGGAGTAGGAAGTATATTAGCTAATCGAATTATACGTTATAGGGACTTATTGGGAGGATATTTGGAAATGAAGCAATTGCAGGAGGTGTATGGCTTGCAGGATTCGGTAATTTTTAGAATCAGTGAGAAATTTTTTATTAGTAAGACAGGTTCTTTTAGCAAATTAAATATCAATACTTTTAAAGCCTCGGAGCTGGGGAAACACCCTTATATTTCTTATTCGCTGGCACGTCAAATAGTGAATTATCGCGAGATTCATGGAGAATTTGAATCAGATTCCATATTAATGCAGTTACATACTATATCAGATTCCCTCTTTCAAAAATTAAAACCATATATTAGGAATTGAATCGCTTCGTTTAGTTTATAAAAGCTGTATAAAAATATTAATTATGCTAAATTGAATAAAGGCCGACCATGAATGATGTGTTGAAAACTTATCTGAAAAAGCTGACAAACCTGTCGTCCAACAACAGGTCTCTTTTGCTTTTACGACTGATTTCAGATCAGTTCATGGATATTCATGCATTTAATTTTCAGCATAATCGTCCTTCCTTTCAGATCATTGAGGACCTTATTGCCTCAAAGAAAAAAATTGAATTATGTCCACATGTTGACAGTCGAGATGAAGAAGGAAATCAGCTCAGTAGGAGACTCAAAAAGCTCCAAAGAATGGATCGTTTTATCTTTGAAGAGCGTGGAGCCAGAGATCTTTATGTTGGATGGCCATTTATTAGAGGTAAGTTTTCTGATGGATCAATGATTCGCTGTCCATTATTATTTTTTCCGGTGACTCTTGAGTTAGTGGGCAATAATTGGCAGCTCAAAATGCGTCCTGATGTAAATATCACACTCAATAAAAGTTTTTTGCTTGCTTATTCCTATTTCAATAAGGTTTCTATTGATGATGAATTAGTAGAGCGTGTATTTGATGATTTTGAAAAGGATTCAAGGATTTTCAGAACGTCCTTATATGAATTGCTTAAGGAAAGTCCCGTAGAGTTAAATTTTAATCAGGAGAATTTTATCGATACGCTTAGTGATTTTGAAAATTTCAAGAAATCTGATTTTGAATCCACGACCGAAAATGGTGTTTTAAAGCTCTATCCAGAGGCGGTATTGGGTATTTTCCCACAGGCAGGGTCCTATTTGGTCCCGGACTATGTTAATCTTATTGAAAATGATAAGATAGAGGACATCGAATCCTTTTTTGATCATTTGGTTCAGGAGGATGCGGAGCAGGGGTTGACTCATTCTTCTTATTTTTTTAATAAAGTAAAGGAAGAACAAACTTTCACCCCTTTTTCCATGGATGCCCATCAGGAGAATGCTTTAAAGGCAGTAAAGAGGGGAAACTCTGTGGTTATTCAGGGTCCTCCGGGTACCGGAAAATCACAATTGATCTGCAATCTTATTTCAGATTTTATGGCACGGGGTAAAAGAGTATTGTTGGTTTGTCAGAAACGAGCAGCTCTTGATGTGGTATACTCACGGCTGAATGAGATCAATATTAGTGACTTTGTAGCATTAGTCCATGATTTCAAAAATGATCGTAAGGATATTTACGAACAGATTGCCTCTCAGATCGATAGTCTTTATGAGTATAAAGTTAAAAACAACAGCCTTGATATTATCCAGCTTGACCGAAAATTTTTACAGGCAAGTCGTAAAATTGATCAATTAACTGAGGATCTCGAAGAATTTAAGCAGGCCCTTTTTGATGAATCAGAATGTGGAGTTTCTATTAAAGAGTTGTATCTGACGAGTTTAAAAGACTATCCTTCCATCAATATTAAGCAGGAATACCGACAATTTAATTTTAATGAGATGGCTCAGTTCATCGGAAAATTAAGAGATTTTACAGCCTATGCCCGATTATTTGATAAGGAGGATTATGTATGGAAGGAAAGGCAGAGTTTTGCAGGTTTTGGTATTGCTGAATTAAATCGAATTATTGAAGCTTCAAATGATGTAGTGAGTTATCATGAGTTACTCAAAAAGGAAACTAAGGACATTATTCGAATTCCACTTGATTTTGAAAGCTGTGAATATATTCTAGATAATAAGGATAAAATAGGGGAGATGCTTGATCTCCTTAAAGGGAAAGTAGTTTATGAGTATTTTCAATATATGTCACCTTTTGAAAAAGGGGTA
>Ga0316204_10005761_pt1 | contig 19984 bp, 17 predicted proteins | sample 6monrhotite_MG_2_FD_205661 | JGI IMG/M metagenome (GOLD analysis project Ga0316204, IMG submission 205661) | Microbial mat bacterial communities from mineral coupon in-situ incubated in ocean water Damariscotta River, Maine, United States -... | ecosystem: Environmental > Aquatic > Marine >...
ACAAGCAAGATGGCGGCATCGCCGCAGGTAAGGCATTCGCCGACACCTATACAGCCCAGCGCTATCACAAGCCGATGGATGAATATTCGGAAGACTGGGATCTGTCTGGCATGGAAGAGGACATAACGGCGCTTTACACAGTCGGTATGGGCATTGTGCAATCAGATGTCTGGCCGACCTGGTATCCTGGCAATGAGTTTGAAGCCATCCGGCAAGCGTCACTCGCCGAGCGGGAGCAATAGGCATTGCTGTCCTATCAGCACGGCTATCATGCGGGAAACCAGGCAGACGTGCTCAAGCACGCCATCCTGCACGCCGTGCTGGCTTCGGAAGCCGAAGCCGATCGCCAATTGCTTTATGTCGAAACGCATGCTGCCCGAGGATTTTACGATCTGGGCGGCAGCCAATCCCAAAAGACCGGCGAAGCTGAACGCGGTGTCTTGGCCATGCCCAAAGTCAAACAAGCTGCCAGCGCCTTGCGCCCCTGGTTACAGCACGTCCAAAGCAAAGGTCCGTCTTCCTATCCTGGGTCGCCTGCTTTGGCCTCTCAACTATTGGGCAACAAGGCGCGGATGGTTCTGTTCGAGCTGCATAAAGCAGAACACAAAGCCCTGACGCAGGCTCTGCAAAACGACAAACGCGTTCAGATCCGCAAGGAAGACGGCTATCGCGGCGCCCTGCGCTTACAGCCGAGACGCGGTGAGAATATGCTTCTCATGCTCGACCCAAGTTATGAGACCGACGCAGATATGGACGCACTCGCCAATTGGGTGCCGCGAGCGATGCGCAAATGGCCGAAAGCGCAATTCCTCATCTGGCTACCTCTATTCGCAGACGGCCGCGAGGAAGAATTCGGCGAATTTCTGGCTGGCCTGGACGAAGGCTTTGTCGCTGGCAGTCGCTGGAGTCGCGACAGTGAAGATCCTTCCGCCCTGGAAGGCTCAGCGATGATCGGCCTTCGCGTTGGCGGCGGTGCGGCCCGAAAGTCGTTTGCAATCGCAGCGGAATTGGACAAACTGTGGCGGCAAGGATCGCAAGATTAAACTGCCAATGGAGCTATGAGTTGAATTTGTTCTTTCGTCGCATCTGGGTGCTTCTGGTCGCAGTGTTCTCGTCAAAGCGCGCGCCGCTGAATCGCGCTTACATTCTGAACTACCGAGTATGGCTCACTGATCAGGACATGTTCATGCACATGACCAATAGCCGCTATCTATCCTTCAGCGACCTTGGACGCCTCAACCTGCTGATCCGAACCGGACTCGCAAGCGCCTTGCGCAAGAATGACTGGCAGCTCGAAATCTGCGGCCAGACGCGTACGCTGACCCGGATGCTAAAAGCGCCGCAAGCGTTCAAGATGATCTGCGAAATTGATGGCTGGACCGACACGCACATCGCGTTCAATCACGTCTTTCGACGACGCGGCAGCATTCATGCTGCTGTGAACACTCTGATGCAGGTCGCGGATAAAGACGGCAATACGATTGCGCCGCAACGCTTGATAGACGCAATTAGCTGGATCGAAACATCGCCAGAGCTCCCTGAATATTTCGCGGCTTTGGCACAAGAAACAGGCGCTTCCGCAGCCTGACCTCTGGCGCCACCTCAAGAACAACTGAAAAACGAAACAAAGTATTTGCACTTTTTAATTGTGCGAATACTTGTTTTACTCTATTCTGAGCGTGCATCTAGAATCGGGGCCTGGAATGAAAAGCAACAATCCACATTGGACATTTTACGCAGAAGTTCTGGCGCGATCCCTAAAAGACCTTGAGACCGTTTGTGCGGCCGCCCCGGGTACATCCGAGTTCAGTTTCCTGCGTTCCGAATCTCCTGCAATTGTTGTCGAGGCGCGCGAGGCTCTCACTGCGCTCGAAACTTATCTGCGCGCTTTTGATGGCGCCGAACAATCGCCAAGCGTGAAACCGACGCAGCATTAGTCAGCGCTACGTCAAGCTTGATTAGAATGCTGGCTGGGCACACAGTGTCGTCAAAACGGAGACGACCATGGCTAAGCAGCATCTGATCACCAAATCTAACTTGCGCGCAACGCAGTGGCACGACGCCGCGCCGCAGGCATTGGCCGACGGCGAAGTGCGCCTTAACATCGATGCCTTTGCCTTGACTGCCAATAATGTGACTTATGCGGCATTTGGCGGCGCGCCGATGCATTACTGGAACTTCTTTCCCACCTCAGACCAGAGCATGGGCCGCGTGCCGGTCTGGGGATTCGCAACAGTCGCCGAATCCAAAGCCGAGGGCGTTGAAGTCGGCAAACGGCTGTATGGATACTACCCGATTTCAGAAGAGCTTGTTGTCGCACCGATGAAGACGTCAGCGCGCGGCTTTTTTGATGGCGCTGCGCATCGTCAGGGTCTCGCGCCAATTTACAATTTTTACAGCTTCAACGACACCGACCCCTCCTATGTCGATGGTACCGAGCCACAGCAAATGCTCTTCCGCCCGCTTTACATGACTGGCTGGATGATTTGCGATAGCTTGATGGAGGGAGACCCGAAGCCCGAAGCCGCAGTGATTTCTAGCGCCTCGTCAAAAACCGCGATCGCCACCGCGCACGGCCTACAAAGGCGGGGCGTCAAAACCGTGGGCGTGACCTCTCCGCGCAATGTACAATTTGTCAAAGATACCGGACTTTATGACGACGTCCTCGAATATGACCAGATCGCATCGTATCAGGCTTCTGGGAAAACCGCTTATGTCGACTTTGTAGGCCGCCCAGAATTGACCAAAATGGTGCACCAAACCTGCGGCGATCATCTCGTCAGAAGCCTGATCATTGGCGCCACAGACTGGGAAGACAATCGCGTACCAATTGCAGACACGCCTGGCCCGCAGCCGGAATTCTTTTTCGTTCCCGACTATGCTGCTAACCGCGCCAAACAATTGCCTGCCGGTGAACTTGATCGTCGGACCGGCGTTGACCTTGTCGACTTCTATCCGGCCTCAAAGAAATTCGTTGCGGCCACGCCGGTCAAAGGCACTGCAGCGATTGAGCAAGCTTGGCTCGATTCCGTTGAGGCGAGCGTTCCCGCAAACAAGGGATTGGTCTGCGAGTTTTAAGACTCGCGCGGCCGGACAATGAATGCGGTTTCAGAAACCGCATCTTCGTATCGACCATAGCCGCGGGCGCTGATCGCATCTGACGAGACACCGTAAGCCAGCAAATAATCGCGCACCGCGGTGGCTCTCTGCTGGGATAGATCGAGACCATCGCCAACGCCTTCCATCGCACCGACCCGGACAGCGATCTCGATCGCGTGGTCTTCGCAGATGAGGGCCGCGCCGGTCACAGCATCCAGCAGACGTGAACTTGCGCGTTCGACGATTGCTTCTCCGGCCTCGAATGCCACATCGCGGCCATCCATGACCTGATTGAACGCAGCCTGACAACTGGCAAGTTCTGGAGCCGTGTCCAGCCCGATAAGCGCCGTGCCGACTGGGTCTGCGGCATCCGGCAAAGCAATCGCGTCTACGACAATGTTTACGATCGCGCCCGATTCCAGATCCGATTCTACGGCTGATCGGCCAATACGATATCCCGCCTGTTTGTCGTCTTCACTACTGGCCGCACCGACAAGCGTCGCCACATTGCCGTTGATCACAACGCTTAACCAACGCAACCCATCTTCCTCGGCGAGCTCTTGTGTCAATCGGATCGCAATCGCTTCTTCGGCAGCGCGCACTTCCATATTGTTGACCACGCGCTGAACCAATGGCCCCGACACCGCATCTGCTTCGAAAACCGATTTTGCGGCGATAAACGCGTCGGAACGAGAGGCCTCGTCCAGAGCCAATCCGGAGACCACTGCCACTTGCCCGTCCCAATCCAGAGAGACCCAGGGATATCCCATGCCGGCAAGCGTTGAGCCAATTCTTCGTGCCGTTTCTGGCGGGCGCTCCTGATTGTCGACGTCGCGTTGCGTGACACTCGTCAGGCGGCCGTCAACGAACTGGAAATATTGCCCATTCGGTATGTCGACACACTGGCTAATGGCAGAACTCGGCGCATCCGAAGATTGCCCACAGCCAACGACCAGACTGGCAAGCATTAAAATGACCAGATTCTCCGGTCTATTCCGCATCTAACGCCCCCGTTTAATGCAACAAATTTAGTGACTTGATGCGGGTCTATTCAAGTTGAACATCAAAGTCGATATCAAGGTCGGTATTCTTCGCCATTCTTGATCACGAGTCGCACTGATTTCAGTGCCGCAACAGATTCAAGCGGATCATTGCGCAGCACAACCATGTCAGCGAATTTGCCCGTTTCGAGCGTGCCGATCACGTCACCCATCTCAATATGTTCAGCGGCGGAAACTGTCGCCGTACGGATCGCCTCTTCCGGGGAATAGCCAGCTTGCACCATGAGGTCGAATTCTTCGGCATTGTCGCCATGTTTGGAAACACCGGTATCCGTCCCGAAGGCGACATTGACTCCGCCCTGGCGAGCGCGGCTCAGCATATCCAGCATAAGCGGACCGACAATCGCGGCTTTCTCTCGGGATGGGGCCGGCAACCAGGTCTCTTCCGTCCAGCCAGTCACAGTGACGCCTGCCAGAACAGTCGGGACCAGAGTTCCGCCCGTTTGCTTGAAGACCTCAATCGTTTCATCATCGAGATATGTGCCATGTTCGATAGACTGAACGCCATTGCGCAGCGCGGCTTCAATTCCGCCTTTGCCATGCGCGTGGGCAGTCACTTTGCGGCCCATCATTGCAGCGGTATCGACAATTGCGGCAATCTCGTCGTCAAAAAATTGCTGTTCCAAGCCAGCTTTCGTGTTGGACAGCACGCCGCCTGTTGCAGTGATCTTGATAACATCGGCTCCGGCGCGGATGGCTTCGCGTACAGCGCGGCGACAATCGTCAGCGCCATTGCAAGCATTCGGTCCTGAAAACACGCGCGTCAGCGCGGGTGAGAAGCCATTGGCATCGCCATGTCCGCCCGTCGGCGTAATCGCTTGTCCAGACGCCCGGATGCGGGGGCCGGGAACTTTCCCTTTCCGGATCGCGTCACGTAGCGAGAAGATCGCCTCATTCGCGCCGCCGACATCCTGAACTGTGGTGAAACCCGCGAGTAAAGTCGTATAGGCGTGCGAGGCCCCTTCCAGCGCCGCATCAACGTCGGAGTCGCTCAGGGCTTTCATCCGCGATGTCGGCGAAAACTCGCTGAGCAAATGCACATGGCTGTCGATCAAGCCAGGCAAAACATACGCATCTCGCAGATCAATCACTCGAACATCATCCGGCTGATCTTTGAAGCCGCGCTCGATCTTGACGATCTTACCGTCTTCGATCGTGATTGACCGGTTTTTCAAATAGCCATTGCCAGGTACGGCGAGCAAATTTCCCGCTTCGATAACGGTTTTCGTCTCTTGCGCCTGAGCGCCGCCCATCGAGGCAATAGCCAAGGCGGCAATCGCACTCCATTTTTTAATGTGTATCACTCTGCTCTCCCATTTGGATCAATTAGGCGCGGCTCGTTGCGTTCTGCAAGTCCGTATGGTGAATCAGCCTTTGATTTGCCAAAGTTTTTACCCATCTTAGAGAAACAGGACAAAGGAGATGACATGCGATCATGGGTTTTGGGATGGCTGTGCGGTATTATCATCGCACCCGTGGCAACGGCACAATCGGCAATAGAGTTCGACCGTCCGGACGCTGAGACAGATCGCCTGGTCGAGCAATGTCTCGATACGGACGGGGTCTCGATGCTCGAAGGGACAGACGTGATTTGCTACAATGCCGCAATCTTTCCAGAGCAATTCCTCAAGCTCAACGCCCTACCCGAAGCCAGTCGCATCATAATTACCAGCCCTGGCGGCAATGTCGCCACGGCGCGCGGCATGAGCACCATTCTGGATGATCGCGGCGAGCCCGCTGTGATTGCCGGCCAGTGTATGTCGGCTTGCGCTATGGTGATCCTGCCAGGCCTCGACGAAGTTCATATCCATAATAGCGCGCATATCTCTGTCCACGGGATCACAATGATGGATTTCCGCACTTGGTGGGGCTGGCAGAAAGGCGATGCCACACCGCCTCCAATGGCGCTGATGGCGGCGCAACTCGGCTATGACTTTGGCTTCATGATGCATCGCAGCGGTGCTCAACACATGGAAGATCATCTTCAAGGTCAAGGCATCGAACTGGGCTATATTCAGGACATCAGCGATCAAATGCTTGACGCCGCTCTTGAGCATGATTGCCGGGTCGATCCAAAAGACTATTGGGGAATGTTAGACGCGGACCACATCACGACCTATCTAGGCGATCGGATCACCCACATGGAAGCGTTTGCACAAAGCTGGGATGATCCGAACAATAAAGTCTACAAAAAGATTACGGACCCGATCGCGCCGCAGACTTACATCTTCAACTCCACGCTTTCAGAAGCTGATTGCTAACAAGCGGACAGCGAGGCTACGCGAGCAACTCTTTCGGATAGTCCGCATAAGAGTGCTTCAGGACACCATGATTGAGTAGGGATTCTGCCATCTGTGTCTTGCCTGACGCATCAAAGATACGCGTGCGCGTCCAGTAATTCTCGGTTCGCCGTCCTTGTGCGAGGGCGACGATTTCGCGGCGGATCAGATAATCCTCACCGACAAATAGAGGGCCATTGAGATAGCGGATCTCGAGATCTGCGAATAAGCCAATCACTGGACCCTTGCTTGGAAACCCAGCTTTGCGGCTGGAATACTCAGCCAACACACTGACCATCTCAGTCGGGATGATCGCCCGCCCCCAGGGAGACCCTGACGCATCATCATACCAAATCGAGCGTTCAGTGATTTTCTCCAACTTCTCCGTCAGCGAAAACGGATAAAGCGCGCCCATATTCTGATCCGCTGCCATTGATACTGGCTCGTCTTCGCGGCCTGTCATGCCAACGTTGAGGTCGGCCAGGATCACCAGATCGCCAGCCGGGCGCAGTTTCGCCATCCGCGCTTCCAACAGGGTTTCGCCATGGTCTGGACCAAGCGTTGCCGATGCTTCCAGCACCTGCGTTCCGTCGGCTTTTTCAGCCCAGCATTCGGCACGTGTTTCGGAAACTGGCTTCACGAAAGCCCTGACCTGTTCGCCCTCGACCACCATGTTCTTATAGTGACAGGAAATACAGCCGCGCTCGAACCAGTCTTTGCCCCAAAGATGGACCAGGAGTGGATCAAACTGACTAAAATGCGTCGGGCCTTCAATTGGTCCTGCGCGGAACCCCAGGCGTTCGGCTTCGGCGTCGTCATGGATCGATTTATGCCCGCCATATTCCTGCTCGAGCAGCATATTGGCTGGCGCGCGCAGCGGTCCGCTAAGAACGCCTTCCTGGTCCGTGATCGGCGTTTCGAAGCTCATCCTTCCATCCCGGCCTTGCGGGCGCAATCAGCTGCGAAGGCCGCGAGCGGGGCAACCCGTGCTTCCATTGTGTCTGCCGAAGCATTTGACGCGGTGCCATCACGCACACGACCAACAATCCCCTGACAAATCGCCGCCAGACGGAAAGCATTATAGGCAAAATAATAGTCAACTTCCGGCAGGCCATCACGGCCAGTGTGCTGGCAATACAGCGCGGTGTATTCTTCCATAGTCGGAATACCATACGCTTTCAGGTCTTCGATATCGACCAAGGCCCCACGCGCCGGATCAGAGCTCGGCATCACCCAATTCATCAAGTGATACGTAAAGTCGGCGAGCGGATCGCCGAGCGTACAGAGCTCCCAATCCAGTACCGCGATCACTTTCGATTCTGTTGGATGCAGCACCATATTGTCGAGGCGGTAATCACCGTGAACGATGGTTGTCTTGTCGCCGGCTGGAATATTCTTTGGCAGCCAGTCGATCAATGCGTCCATATCTGAGATTTTCTTGGTCTCGGACGCAACATATTGTTTCGACCAACGATGGGTCTGACGTGCGATATAGTCGGCCTCCTTGCCGAACCCCTCAAGCCCGGCGGCGCGCCAATCGACATTGTGCAGATCTGCGAAGGTTTTGACCTTGGCTTCATAGATTGCCCGGCGTTCGGCTGGGTCCATGCCCGGCAGCGTGCCGTCCCAGAGTATACGGCCTTCGACGCACCCCATGACATAGAAGATCGTTCCGACAACGCCTTCATCCATACACAGCCCATAAGGTCGCGCGACCGGGAAGCCGAGCGGATACAACGCATCGATCACTCGAAATTCGCGGTCGACCGCGTGTGCAGATGGCAATAGTTTACCGGGTGGTTTGCGGCGCATCACATAAGTCTTGCCGCCTGCGAACAGTTTGTAAGTCGGATTCGATTGCCCGCCTTTGAACTGTTTGACCGTTAGCGGGCCTTCAAAGCCTTCGACATTCTCAACCATCCAGGCTTCGAGATTGGCTTCATTGAACTTGTGCGTATCAGCGACATCTTTCGTGCCGGTGAACATTTCCTGCGCATTGCCGCTATGTACCATGCAGTTTCTCCCGGGGCGTTTTGCTTCGATTGTCTGTTTAGCAAAGCGTGCAGCGGCGACAAGTCGGACGCAGGGTTAGGCCTGCGCGCGAAGCGCTTCAATCGCCGTTTTCGCATCACTTGCACGCGCAACAGGCACGAAAATATGGTCGTGGTGAAATGCCGCCACCGCATTGCAGGGAATGCCGGCGTCCGCCAGCGCTTCGGCAACTTTAGCAAGGAACCCAACGGCCTGCAGGTCCGAATACACACTCAGCTCGAGCCAGGCCCATTGATTATCTCTCGGCGTTTCATCGGCCGCCGATGTAATCACTGTCAGGCCTTCGGCCTCCTGGAATAGCATAGCAATATCACGGACTTCGCGCAGATTGACTAGGTCGCTCCACGACGACTGGTCGGATGGGATCGATTCAAACCGCCATACGCCGTCGCGGATTTTCACGGTCAGGCTCGTCAGTAATTTGGAGAGATCCCGTTCCGCCACTATTTCAGCGCCCGCCAGCCGATATCCGTGCGATTAAAGCCTTCAGGCCAATCAATCTGGTCGACCCCGGCATAGGCGCGATCAACAGCCTCACGCAAATCTCCACCCGTCGCAGTGACACCAAGGACCCGCCCTCCAACGGCAACAATTTTGCCATCGCTATCGGTATCTGTTCCAGCCTGAAAGACGGTGACGCCATCGACGGCATTGGCGCTTCCAATACCCTGTATGATGGAGCCTTTTGGATAGGATTCAGGATAACCATTGGTCGCCATCACAACGCATGCACTTGGCTGAAACCGGTTGATACCCATGATATCAGCAATCTCACGATGGCCATGCACCAGGCCGCCTGTGGCGCAAGTCAGGAGCGCGGGCACAATATCACCTGGCAGTCCTGCCATCAGCACCTGGCATTCAGGATCACCAAAACGGGCATTGAACTCAACCACTCTCGGTCCCGACTCAGAAACCATGATCCCAACATAGAGCACGCCCTGATATGGCATACCCTGTTCCGCCATGCCGGAAAGGAGCGGTTCGACGATAAGCGTTTGGACCAATTCCATGATCCGCGCTGTGACAACCGGCGCTGGGGCATAGGACCCCATACCGCCTGTATTAAGGCCCTTGTCGCCATCGCCGACCCGCTTGTGGTCCTGGGCGGGCGGCAGATAGATCGCCCCCTCTCCATCCGTTAGAATGAAGATCGAGGCCTCTTCACCGTCCATGAATTCTTCAATGACGATTTCAGTCGACGCATCACCGAACTTGCCGGTCATCATCGCTTCGACTTCATTTTCCGCCTCTTCGAGGTTGTCACAAATCACCACGCCTTTGCCCGCGGCGAGGCCATCGGCCTTGATGACGTAAGGCGGTTCCATGGTTTCCAGGAAATCCAGCGCTTCGGTAAGATCGGTGAATCGCCCATAAGCAGCGGTCGGAATATCCAGCTGCTTCATGATGTCTTTGGAAAAACCTTTTGAGCTTTCCAGCTGCGCGGCTTTCTCACTCGGTCCGAAAACGTCGAAACCACGCGCCCGAAGCGCATCAGACAAACCCGCTGCGAGCGGCGCTTCTGGACCAATGACAATCAAGTCGGGAGAGACTTGCAGAACCAGCTCCTGCATCTTGTGCAGATCCATTGGGTCGACATCAAAGCATACCCCGATCTTGTCCATGCCCGGATTACCCGGGACGCAAAAGACTTCGTCAACAATCTCGGATTGCGCGATTTTCCAAGCGAGGGCGTGTTCGCGGCCGCCCGAACCAACAACGAGTATTTTCATGGCGCCAGCCCTTGCACCCTGGGGCCGCCGGGATCAAGGGCTCAATACAACATTGCACGATAATCGGGGTGCTTATCTGCCATATCGGCATAGAGCCAAACCATGCGATCGAGGAACCAGAGCTTGCCGCCCATGATCAAGGCAAGCCCCAGCAAAACCGGCCAGACTTCGAACTGCCACAGTCCCCAGACCAGAGGCAAAATCCCGATACCCGAGATCACGCTGAGCAAAATCGCCCAACGCGCATGGTGGGTCGGGATCGATACGGCTTTTCTATTCAACCAGACGCGCTCGCCGATCACACCGCGCGACATCCAATTATCCGTGCTCTTAGGTTTTGGAAAAACGCGTGGATTGATCCAGACCCAGATCAGCAAGATTGCAATAATGGCAAGACTTGCCCAGCCAAACCAGGCGCGCGACCAGATCGCCAAAGCCAAAGCCGGAAGGATCGGCACCCGCGTCCAACCGCTCCATGGATTGGCGTGCCGGGCCCAGATTTCGGGGCTCATTGCCATGCTCTTTTCTGTGATTGCGCCGACGTCCATAAAGCGATCTCCTCGTCTTCTACCCCTATAGTCGCGGTGACCCGCCAAAAGGTTCAGCCAATTCTCTGGTGACGGCGAATGCTCCCCCGGCTAGAGTTGAAACATGGCTGATTCACCCAACTCCAATTTGCCCGAACTTTCGGTCTCTGAACTTTCGCAAGCGCTGAAGCGAACGATAGAAACGGCTTATGATCATGTCCGCGTGCGCGGCGAATTGGGGCGCGTGACGATAGCCCGGTCGGGTCACATGTATGCCGATCTGAAAGACGATAAGGCCGTACTGAGCACAATCATGTGGAAGGGCCAGGTTTCGCGCTTGCCATTCCGGCCCGAAGAAGGGCTCGAAGTCATCGCCACAGGCCGGCTGTCCACTTATCCGGGCCGGTCTAACTACCAATTAATCGCGGATAGTTTGCGTCCAGCCGGTGTCGGCGCGCTGATGGCGCTGCTTGAAGAGCGTAAGAAGAAGCTCGCAGCAGAAGGCCTATTTGACGATCACCACAAGAAAGCCCTGCCCTTCTTGCCAAGAACCGTCGGCGTTGTGACATCGCCGACCGGCGCTGTCATTCGTGATATTTTGCACCGAATTCAAGACCGGTTCCCCGTCCGTGTCATTCTTTGGCCCGCGCTCGTCCAAGGCGATACGGCAGCGCCGCAGATCGTTGCGGGCATTCGCGGTTTCAATGCAATGCCAGATGGCGAGCGTCCCGATGTCCTGATCGTCGGTCGCGGCGGCGGTTCGATTGAAGACCTCTGGCCGTTCAATGAAGAAGACGTTGTCCGCGCCGCATTCGAAAGTCAGATCCCGCTCATTTCAGCGGTGGGCCACGAGACGGACACCACTCTGATCGATTATGTCTCTGACGCCCGCGCACCAACCCCGACGGGTGCAGCAGAAATCGCCGTACCTGTGCGTTCCGATCTCAAACTACAAATCGACGATTTCCAGCAACGTCTCAAACGGGCGCTGGTACGATACATCAAGCGCGGCAAAGAACGCCTCATTGCCAACAGGCTTCCGCCCGCGCAACGACTCCTGGAGACCAAGCGCCAGCGCTTCGACACCGTCGCAGACCGACTGCCGCTGGCAATGCGGACTATGGTGGAACGCCGCCGCGCCAAACTGGATGCGCTCAGCGCGGGTCTCATCAGCCCGAAGCAGGTTGTGCGCGAAAAGCGCGGAAAACTGGACAACCTATCGGCACGGTTGAGCGCAGGACTGTCGCAGGCCGCTTCAAAAAAACGGATCGCTTTCGCCCGCACAGCTTCGCGCCTGCGACCGGAGCCGCTGGTCGCTGACACTCGTCGCGCGAGATCGTCACTCATCGACACAGCGCGCCGCGCCCGCCCGGCGCTCGACCGCATCCTGTTGACCAAACGTCAGAGCTTTACATCTCAGGAAAAGCTGCTCGAAACACTGTCATATCAAGCGACGTTGAAGCGCGGCTATGCGATCGTGAAAGACCCGTCCGGCAGAGTCCTGCGCTCGGCCGAGCAAGTCGCAAATGCCAAGCAAGTCGATCTGACACTCGCGGATGGTCAGGTGACACTCGCTCCAACTGGCGGCGTCAAAGCCACAAAAACTACACCACCGAAAAAACCTGCACCGAAGAAGCCGTCAGAAAAACCAGACGGGTCAGATCAAGGTAACTTGTTCTAGACGACGATTGCCGCTGCGGAGGCCCTACTCAGTCGCCGCATTCTGTCTATGCTCACCTCAAAACCAAATGGGAGGATGAGCCGAATGGCGAAGACGATCTTGAACTTTGGCGATCTGCTAGACGACAATGGCGCACATTTGGGGGCGGGAAATCCAGCCCTGATTCATGGCGACCGAGTCGTGTCCTGGCCAGAGATGACGGCGCGATCAAACAATGTCGGTCGCTGGCTTCTCGCCAATGGCGCCAAGATCGGTGACAAGATCGGTTTCTACATGCGCAACCAGCCAGAATATGTGGAAGGTCTGGCCGCTAGTTTCAAAGCTCGCCTGACGCACGTGAATGTCAATTACCGCTATCTCGATGATGAGCTGGTCTACATTATCGACAATTCCGATAGCACTGTCGTTCTGTATGATATCGAATTCCGCGACAATGTCGTGCGCGTCAAAGATCGCCTCCCAAACGTCAAAATCTGGGTCGAAGTCGGCGGCGGAGCTGACGCGCCGGATTTTGCGGTCGCGTATGAAGGCCTCGCTTCGAATGGCGATGGTGCAGCGCTCGATATTGAACGCTCACCCGATGATCTGATGTTTCTCTACACAGGCGGAACAACCGGCATGCCAAAGGGCGTGATGTGGTCACACGGGATCTGGCGTGACTCGAACCTGGACGGGATGCGCCGCATCTACGGTGCCGCGCCAGAGAATTGGGAGCAGCACCGCGCTTTCGTCAATGAAACTGGTCGCCACAGCCGGCAACTCCCCGCCTGCCCGCTCATGCATGGAACAGGTCTGTTCACCGCACTGGGGGCATTCCTGAACGGCGGCGCAATTGTAACACTCGAAACCAAAGCAAAATTTCTCCCCGACGAACTTTGGGGGACTGTCGCCCGCCACGGCGTCACAGCGATGGCGATTGTTGGCGATGCGTTCGCGAAACCGATGCTGAAAGTGCTCGAAGAGGCGCCAGCTAGATACGATCTTTCTTCTGTGGCCAGCATCACCTCATCCGGCGTGATGTGGAGCATGGAAGTCAAACAGGGACTGATCGAACATATCCCGCAAGTCGCGCTGATGGACAGCTTCGGCGCGTCCGAAGCGGTTGGCTTCGGGATGTCAGTGACCACAGCGGAAGGCGTCTCTGAAACCGCGAAATTCGAGATCGGCGAACATTGCAAAGTCTTCTCCGAAGATGGCCGCGAGATCGCGCCAGGATCTGACGAAACAGGCCTGATCGCCCGTGGGGGTTCAGTCCCACTCGGCTATTACAAAGACGAAAAGAAAACGGCTGAGACATTCCGCACCATCGACGGCGTGCGCTACGCCATTCCAGGAGACTGGTGCAAAGTCGCTGCAGACGGCACACTCACTTTGCTGGGCCGCGGATCCAATTGCATCAACTCAGCGGGCGAGAAGATCTATCCCGAAGAAGTCGAAGAGGCTCTGAAAGAACATGACAGCGTTCGCGACGCGCTGGTCGTTGGCGTGCCCGATGACAAGTGGGGCCAGGCCGTCACCGGCGTGGTCGAACTAGCAGACGGCGCCGCGGCAGATGAAGATACGCTTCGCGCTTTTGTCCGCACGAAACTCGCGGCGTACAAAGCGCCAAAGCGCGTCCTGTTTTCGCCTGACTTAAAACGCGCCCCGAACGGCAAAGCGGATTACAAGACCATCCGCGCCTTTGCCTATGATCAGCTCGGGATCCCCAGCGAAGCCTGAATCACGCCCTCTAGGAGATACCCATGAAACTCTACAATTCCGTCGGACCCAACCCGCAAGTGGTTAGAACCTTTCTTGCAGAGCGCGGCATCACCCTCGATATGGAAGATGTGGACATCATGGCAGGCGACAATCGCAAGCCAGAGTTTCTGCAAGTGAACCCCGCCGGTCAATTGCCAGCTCTATTACTTGATGATGGCTCGATCCTGACCGAAATTACCGTGATCTGTGAATATCTCGACGAGACACAACCCGGCACGTCGTTCATGGGCGAGACGCCAGAGCGCCGCGCACACATTCGCAGCTGGACACGATGGGCGGACCTGAATGTCTGCGAACCACTGGCCAATGGATTTCGATTTTCGGAAGGCCTGCCACTGTTCGAAAACCGCATGCGTTGCTTACCGGAAGCCTCTGACGGACTGAAGGCGTGCGCTCAGGACAAACTCGCCTGGCTCGATGGCCAGCTCGAAAGCCGGGCCTTTCTCGCGGGTGATCAATACTCGTTGGCAGACATTCTACTGTCGACGTTTCTGACGTTTGGCGAACAAGTGGGACAACCCCTCAATCGCGACTTGAAAACACTATCGGCCTGGTATGATCGGTGCGTGTCGAGAGACAGCGCTTCGGCCTGAGTGGCATTTGACCTAACCGGTTTATGCCGTCGCCTGGCGCGAGACAGCCACCAGACAGCTATCAGAAAAGGCTACCGACAAGACGCGCTCCAATTCAGATCGCCAGATTGGGTTCTTCTGAAGTTGCGCAGGAATAAGCCGTGGCAGCGCACCAAACGCATCAATCAAGCCTGCTTTACTTCCGCCGCCAGCGGTGATGGCTCGCGACAATTCTTCGGCGCGCGGATCGAGCAACTCATAAATAGTGCCGTCATCTCGACGACCAGCGCAGTATCGAATCCACATTGCTGCGGCAAAAGCAAACGGGCGAACAGATTGCCCTGCGTCCAGTGCATTGAGCGCCGGCGTAAATATACGCTGCGGCAGTTTTTGTGATCCGTCTGACGCAATTTGGTAGGTTTCATGCGCGATCGAAGGATTGGAGAACCGCTCCAGAAGCGCTTGGGTATAGTCTGAAAAATCAATCTGCGGCAGCGGATCCAGCAATCCCGATGCCGCCTTCAAGTGTTGCCTGACGAGTAGCGACAAATCAGGGTGGCTCATGACATCCCGCACGCATTTGCAACCACACAAGAAGCCCGCATAAGCGATCATCGAGTGCGCGCCATTTAGCATAGTGAGTTTCATTTTTTCATAAGGCGCAACGTCGTCGACAAACAAGGCACCGCCCGCTTCCCAATTCGGGCGACCTGAAACGAAATTGTCCTCGATCACCCACTGCAAGAACGGTTCTGTTTCTACCGCGGCTGTGTCTTCGCACCCCGTTTGTAGGGCGGCTTCCCGAAACGTCTCGGGAGTTGAGGCGGGTGTAATCCGATCGACCATGGAAGATGGGAACGCAATGTTGTCACCGATCCAGTCGGCGAGTTCGTCATTTCCGATCATTCGCGCGAAACCGACAACCCCGCTGCGCAGAAGAGCGCCATTGTGCGGTAGGTTATCGCAGGACATTAGCGTCAAAGGCGGACGAGCATCGTCGCGCCGTCGCTTAATCGCAGCCACCAATAAGCCAAGCACGCCTTCTGGCGACTCTGGCTGACCGAGATCGGCGGCGACGACAGGGTCAGATCGGTCGGGCAGACCTGTAGTGCGATCTACCCCATACCCTTTTTCAGTTACGGTAAGCGTCACTACCCGGATACCGGCAGCACAAAGCGCCTCAAGCGTTGCCATCGCATCCGCAGCAATGACCCGCTCAATCGATCCAATGACACGAGCGCTTGTTCCCGAGGGCGCACGCTCCAGAAGTGTGTATAGCCCGTTCTGCTCGTTCAATTTTTGCGCCAACGCCCGCGAGCGCAAGCTCACTCCAATGATGCGCCAGTCGCCGCCATGCTTCGCGATTGCCGCATCAGTCATGACCGCTTGATGGGTACGGTGGAAGGCGCCGATGCCGAGGTGAACGATGCCTGGTTTGTGGTCTTCCGGGCGGTATCGCGGCGCGAGCGCTGGACCGCTCAAATCGGCGATATTGGTCAGGCACTTCATGATGACGAAGCTCGGCCAAAAGTCACAAGCTCAAAGAGTGGAAATAACATCAAAATTGGTCGGATCATGTTTCTTTTGGAACGCGCCGCGCGCGTTTCCTCTTTCGCTAAAACCAGAATGGGTTACCATGCCTGCATACCAATTGGTATAGACAAAAGGTAAGCAGTCATTTAGTCGCTCGGGTACTCGTCGCGAACAAATTCGCAGCAACACAGTGAAGGTCAGAATACCGAACGATGGCGCTTTCTTCTCCCTCGCTTGCGGCTTCAAATTTTGCGAAGCAACCGAACGCTGAAGCGCCCCTGGAGGTCTGGATAGATTGGTTCTGGAACGCGTTTTTGCCGAGCTGGATCAAGAATGCGCACCATCCGAAGCAAATTGGCTTTTACGACGCACTGGATGAGGCCGGCAATCCCAATGAACCTGCTCGGCGGACGGTTCTGGCGCAGGCAAGATTGCTCTACACTTTCTCTCATCTTGCATTGCTATCCGACAATCCAGCCTATCACGAAGCAGCGAGCAGTGCGCGAGAAGCAGTGCGCGCATTTCGCAAAGCGCCTGGATTATATTGCCTCGCCAGAACATCAAAGGGCACGCCAACCAAGGATCCCAAGGATCTTCGCGCGCGAAGCTATGATCAAAGCTTTGTGATTCTCGGTCTGAGCACCTGGTTGAAGCTACATCCCGAAGACGAACCGAATGAGTTAGAAGCCTGCTGGCAAGCCCTGGAAACCCACCTCACTGACCCTGCTACCGGTCTCTTACTCGAGCATGATGATGTTGAGCACGCGAGTTCGTTGTCTGCACCGCGGCGCGCGCAAAATCCACACATGCACAATTATGAAGCGGCGCTGCAGGCATTTGAAATGACGGGAAATCCGGTATGGTTGGACCGCGCCGCCATCATGCGCGCCAAGGGGCTCGTCTATTTTTTCGACGATGCAAGCGGAACTATTCGCGAGTTCGTCGCGCCCAATTTGGTGCAGCTTTCCGGCCGAGACGGACAGTATCGCGAGATCGGACACCAGTATGAGTGGGCTTGGCTACTCTCTCGCGAAGCAGATTTCAGCGGATCCACGTCAATACGTGCAATTGCCGCCCGCCTTCTTAGCTTCGCAGACACGCATGGCATTGCCCCATCCGGCGCAATGAAAGGCGCGGCGTTTGATGCCGTGTCCAGCAATCTTGATTGGCATGAAGAGACATTCCTGCTCTGGCCGCAAACGGAAGCCATCAAAGCCCATGCGATCCGCGCTCGAAAATCCGGGCACGCCCAATCAGCTATTGATCTCGCCTCGCTGGTTTTTCGAAACTTTTTTGCAGGCCAGAAGGTCTTCGCCAATCAAATCGATGCCAATGGCACCGTGATCTGGAACGAGGCACTGAGTCGTTTGCTCTATCACGTGGTGCTGAGCTTCACCGAAGGCGCTCGAGCTGGACTATGGTCCGGTCCGAGACGCGACCAAAAGAATAATACGGGGTCTGGAGGAAACACAGAATGTCATCAACAAAATCCGGCGGTCTAAAACGAACGCTCGCGCTGTTCCTGCCCGGGATCTTTCTTCTCGGTTTCAATATTGGAACCGGCAGTGTCACGACGATGGCCAAAGCAGGGGCCACTTATGGCATGACCTTACTTTGGACCGTGGCTATTTCCTGCGCCGCGACTTATGTAATGATTTCAGCTTATGGACGCTTCACTCTGGTGACCGGTGAGACCGCCCTGCAAGCCTTCCGAAAACACATCCATCCCGCAGTTGGTATATTTTTCATCGTCGCCCTGACTATTGGTGTTTGCGGCAGCGTGATGGGCGTTATGGGGATCGTCGCTGATATCAGCTATGAATGGTCCAAGACCTTCACGGACGGTGGGATCAAGCCGATCTATTGGGCTTTGCTCTATATGGCGTTGATTTACGTCATCTTCTGGGATGGGCGAACAGGCGTCTTTGAGCGGGCATTGGCGGTTATGGTGGCCATTATGGGCGCGTGTTTCGTTCTGAATTTCTTCATGCTTATGCCGCCGCCGATTGAGTTGCTGAAGGGCCTGATCCCTTCCATTCCCGCCCTTCCGGATTCGTCTGGTCAGGGACCGTTCATTCTGATCGCCTCGATGGTCGGAACCACTCTCTTTTCAGGCCTCTTCATTATACGCACAACGCTCGTCAAAGAAGCCGGGTGGCAGATCGAGGACGACGCTCAACAGCGACGAGACGCCCTGTTCGCCACGGTCATGATGTTTGTCATCAGCGCCTCCATCATGGCCGCCGCTGCCGGCACACTTTATGTGCAAGGCGTCGGCTTGGAAGTTCCCGCCCAGATGATCACCCTGCTGGAACCAATCGCGGGACCGATCGCAGTCACCGTTTTCGCTATTGGTATAATTGCCGCAGGTGTCTCCTCGCAATTTCCGAACCTTGTCATGCTGCCCTGGTTGATCTGCGACTATCAAAACATTGAACGCGACATGACACAGACCCGGTTTAGGGTGATCGTCTTCCTGATGTCTTTGCTCGGTCTTGTGGTGCCTCTTTTTGCGGCCCGGCCGGTTGTCGTATTGATCCTGTCACAGGCCTTCAACGTTGTGCTGCTTCCGGCCACAGTTGCTTGTATTCTATATCTCGGGAATCGCTCAGATTTGATGGGCGAACATCGCAACAGTTGGTTGACGAACCTCGCTCTAGCCGGAATCTTTCTCTTTTCGCTGGTGGTGGGGTACATGGCGTTTCAAGGATTGATGGGGATGCTGCGCGGTTAATTGCAGTTGGACAGGGATACTATTGATGCGAGAGTCTTGGCGATGGTTTGGACCAAATGATCCGGTTTCGCTGGCGGAGATCCGCCAGACCGGCGCGACGGATATTGTCAGCGCACTGCACGATATTCCGATTGGCGCCGTTTGGCCTCGGGAGGCTATCAAGGCTCACAAAGCGCTGATTGAAGCAGAAAACGCGGCGATGGCGCCGCTACACTGGACTGTGGTGGAAAGCATTCCCGTCCACGACGACATCAAGCTCGCGCTTCCTGGCCATGAGCAATATGTCGAGAACTGGATCGACACTCTCAAAAATCTCGCATCAGAAGGCGTGAAGACGATTTGCTACAATTTCATGCCCGTTATCGACTGGACACGGACGGACTTGAAACACCTCACGCCGAACGGCGCTTACACTCTGCGATTTGATCAAAACAAGTTTGCCGCTTTCGATCTGTTCATTCTAGATCGCGAAAATGCAGAACAGGACTATTCACGAGCTGATATAGCCCGCGCAAAAAGCGCGTTTGAAGCGATGAGCGAGGCGAATAGAATTGAGCTGACGCAAACCATAATCGCTGGCTTGCCTGGTAAAATGACGGATGCGTATACGCTGGATGATTTCCGTATGGCCCTCGCTCGATACAAGAATGTCGACCACGCAGCGCTCCGCAAGAACCTGTTTTCATTCCTGGACGCTGTGTCCCCTCAAGCGGAACAAGCCGGCGTCAAACTGGCCATTCATCCGGATGATCCACCATGGGATATGTTTGGCCTGCCCCGAATAATTTGCACGCCCGACGATCTGGATATCCTGTTCAATGAAGTCCCCAGCCCAGCGAATGGGATGACGCTTTGTGTGGGCACTTATGGTAGTCGCCCAGATAATGACTTGCCTCAAATGGCGCTCGACTATGCGTCGCGCATCCACTTCGCTCACTTGCGCGGCGTTTCG
>Ga0316204_10005764_pt1 | contig 19972 bp, 20 predicted proteins | sample 6monrhotite_MG_2_FD_205661 | JGI IMG/M metagenome (GOLD analysis project Ga0316204, IMG submission 205661) | Microbial mat bacterial communities from mineral coupon in-situ incubated in ocean water Damariscotta River, Maine, United States -... | ecosystem: Environmental > Aquatic > Marine >...
GATGCAGGTGGCCTGTGGTATTTTTCGTTGTTGAGGGATGTAGGTCCATGACTGATCTGCCAGAAGAGAGTTCGAAAATCGTGTCCATACTGGACTATCAACCCGAGATGGGGTTTGCCCCCATCGCACAGGTCGAAGCCTATTGGGAGGCCCTGCGCGCCGGGCGGCTTTTGCCCAAACGCTCTGAGGTGGACCCGCGCGGGCTTGAAACCAGTCTTGAGAACGCCTTTATCCTTGAACGCATCGCGCCGGGCATTGCACGCATCCGTATCGCAGGCAGTCATCTGGGGGCCTTGATGGGCATGGAGGTGCGCGGCATGCCCCTGACGTCACTGCTGACCCCGGATGCGCGGGCGATCCTGTCGGAACAGATCGAAGAGGTCTGTCAAATGCCAGCGGTCTGCACCCTCCGCCTGTCTGCCGATGACAGCGCAGGCAGGCCCGCACTTGAGGCGCGGATGCTGCTGTTGCCGCTCAAAAGCGATCTGGGTGATGTCAGCCGGGTGCTGGGTTGCTGGGTCACGCAAGGCGAGATCGGGCTTGCCCCGCGCCGGTTCGAGGTGATCACGCACCAGATGCAGCCATTGCTGACGGGCAGGCCCCTGAGACCATTTTTGCCGCCACCGGCCCCCGCGCCGCGGCCCAAAGCGCCTGCGGGGCAGGCAGCCCCACAAACGGGCGTAACGCGCGGACATCTGCGGCTGGTGTCGTCAAACGATTGATCTTAAACGCCAAACCACCCCAATGCGGCATAGGCTGCAAAGCCGATAAACATGGTTGCTATCACATGGTTGGTCAGCAAAGCCGCGATCAAAGCAGCGCCCGCCGCCACCCAAGTGATCAACGGTTGACCTGCCAGCGAAGACGCCACGAGCGACACCACAATCAGCCCCGGCAGATCATCCAGGATCCAGGCAAAGCGTGAGGCCCGGATCGCATCCCCTGCAAACAGGCCAATCACCCGGATCGCAAAGGCAGCCATGGCCAGCACCGCGATCAATATCCAATGAGAGCTGGTCATCCGCGCCCTGCCCCCCTTTGCCTGATCAGATAGGACGCGATCAACCCCGCAAGCGCCCCGGCCACAATCGCATAGGCCTTGGGCGCCTCAAGCAGCACGACTGCACCGGTTACGGCAAAACTGGTGATCCAGGGCAGCAATTGCGCATGGCTGCGCCAAAGCCCCCGCGCCATCGCGATAAAGGCAGCGGTGAAAGCAAACCCGAGGCCGAATTTCTCAAGATCCGGCAGCGCCGCGCCGATCACAGCGCCCATTGATGTTGAAACAGTCCAGACCGTGATCATCACGAGGCCGGAGCCGATCAGAAACCGAAACCCGACGCCCGGATCATGGGCCCGTTTGGCCATGGTCAATGCCCAGTTTTCATCTCCTGTGATGTGGATCGCCATCAAGCGCACCCGCAGGGGCAAGCCCCTGAGCACCTCGGACAGGGACGCGATGATCCCGATATAACGCAGGTTCAGCGCCGCCCCGGCCAGTGCTGCACCCAACACCGCACCGCCGGTGGCGAATTGTTCAACCGCCACGATCTGCGACGATCCAGCGTGGACAAGCCCGCTCATCAACGCCACGCCCCACCATGGAAATCCGACCTGCGCGGCCAGCAATCCAAAGGCAAAACCATAGACCGCCGCACCCGCCGCCAAGGGCAATATTGCAAAAGCACCGTGTTTCATACGCCCCAAGTTATGCGGCCCCGGCGATCTATGATAGTTGTGTTTTTGCGGTTATGTGATGCACTAAGATCAATATGTGCCACCAAATGAAAGACGTCAGTCATGGACAAATCCGACCTCAAGCTGTTGGCCTTGCTGCAAAACAACGCCCGAACCACCGTGCAGGCCATGGCAGACCGGATCGGCGCGTCCACCGCATCAGTCCAGCGCCGCCTTAGAATGCTGCGCGAGGGCGGTGTCATCAAGAAAGAAGTGGCCGTGCTGGACGCGCAAAAACTGGGGTTTGATGTGACCGCCATCGTGTCTGTTGAATTGGAACGCGACCGGCTTGACCAGATCGATGCCTTCAAACGCAAGGCGCGGATAGATGCGCAGGTTCTGAACTTCTATTGCATCGCCGGGGATGCGGATTTTGTGATGGTGGTCGTGGCCAAGGACATGCGCGACTATGAGGCCTTTACCCACAGGTTCTTTTTCTCTGACAAGAACGTGCGCAAATTCCGCACCTCCATCGTTGTTTCCACCGAAAAGGCAACATTGGCCCTGCCGATTTGACCACAAACAAAAAGGCCCGCGTGCAGCGATGCAAACGGGCCTTTTTCTAAGTCATGCAATCAGACCTTAGGCTGATGCTTTCTCCGATTGGCTTTCGCGCCGCGCCGACAGCTCTTCTGCCACGAGAAAGGCCAGTTCCAGAGACTGGCTGGCGTTCAGGCGCGGATCACAAGCGGTGTGATAACGATCTGACAGATCTTCATCAGACACAGCTCGCACGCCGCCGGTGCATTCGGTCACGTCTTGGCCGGTCATTTCGAAATGCACGCCGCCCGGCACAGTGCCTTCAGCGCCATGCACGGCAAAGAATTCGCGCACTTCACGCAATACGGAATCAAACGGGCGGGTTTTGTAGCCGGTCGAGGATTTGATCGTATTGCCATGCATCGCATCACAGGTCCAAACCACGTTGGCGCCCTCTTCCTGCACGGTTTTGATCAGACGCGGCAGGTGTTCACCCACCGATCCAGCACCGAATCGCGCGATCAGGGTCAGACGCCCCTCTTCGTTGTCAGGATTCAGCGTTGCCATCAATTTCTTGAGATCTTCGCTGGTCATCGTGGGGCCACATTTCAGGCCAATCGGGTTTTGCACACCCTTGGCAAACTCCACATGTGCGCCGTCCGGCTGCCGCGTACGGTCGCCAATCCAGATCATGTGGCCGGACCCGGCCAGCCATTTACCTGTCTGGCTGTCCTGACGGCACAGCGCCTCTTCATACTCAAGAAGCAGCGCCTCATGGCTGGTGTAGAACTCCACCGATTGCAGGGTATGGGCGGTTTCTGCGGTCACACCGGCCGCCGCCATAAAGTCCAGCGTATCGGAAATGCGGTTGGCAATTTCGCGATACTTTTCGGTCTTTTCGTTGTCGGTAAAGCCAAGCGTCCAGCCGTGCACCTGATGCACATCGGCATAACCACCTGTCGAAAACGCACGGATCAGGTTCAGCGTCGCTGCCGCCTGTGTATAGGCCCGCAGCATCTTTTCCGGGTTCGGAATGCGAGATTCTGCAGTAAAATCAAGCTCATTGATGATATCACCGCGATAGCTTGGCAGCTCAACGCCATCAACAACCTCGGTCGGGGCCGAACGCGGCTTGGCAAATTGCCCGGCCATGCGGCCCAGTTTGATCACCGGCACCTTGGCGCCGTGGGTCAACACAATCGCCATCTGCAACATCACCTTAAATGTGTCGCGGATCGCATCGGAGCTGAACTGTTCAAAGCTTTCGGCGCAATCGCCGCCTTGCAGCAAAAACGCCTCACCGCGCCCTGCGGCCGCGAGGTTCTTTTTCAGACGACGCGCCTCTCCGGCAAAAACCAAAAGCGGATATCGTGCCAATTGTGCCTCAACCGCATTCAATGCGGCCTGATCAGGGTAATCAGGCATCTGGATCCGCGGTTTCGCGCGCCAGCTTGATTTGCTCCAATTGGTCATCGTCTTTTCTCCGGTCTGTTGCGCCACTGTTAGCGCGATCAAGAAATCTTTCTATACAAAAGCTTGGCCAGAGTGACCAGAACTCAAATTCGACCTCTTGACGAACTGCGCAACGCGTGAGCAAAGATTACGTCAGGTTATGTCGCAATTACGTGGTATAACCTCGTGAATACCCCAAACAAAGGACGCCGCGATGTCAGACCCGCGCTCGGCCACCCGCACCCCCCCCAATGAAGACAAACCTATGCGATTTGTCTTTGTTCTGCTTGAGCAGTTCAGCATGTTGTCCTTTGCGACAGCAATCGAAAGCCTGCGCATTGGCAACCGGATGGCGGGTAAGACCCTCTATACATGGCTTGTCATCGGTGAAGGGGGCGAAAATGTCACCTGTTCTGCGGGCACTGTTTTTCAATTGGACGATGATTTGATTGATCTGGCCCGTGACGACAAGGTCATGGTTTGCAGTGGCCTTGACGTGCAAGATTTCACCGGCAAGCGCGTGCTTGGCTGGCTGCGCCGCGAGGCCCGCAAGGGGCTGGTGATGGGCGGTCTTTGCACAGGTGCATTTGCGCTGGCCAAAGCTGGCCTGATGGATGGCAAACGCGCCACGATCCATTGGGAGAATCAGGACAGCTTTTCCGAAGAGTTCCAAGAGGTCGAGCTGACCAAATCGGTCTTTGTTGTGGACGGCAACCGCCTGACCACGGCGGGCGGCACGTCGTCAATTGATCTGATGCTGAAGTTGATCGCGGATGATCAAGGCGAAGATCTGGCCAATGCGGTGGCCGATCAATTGATCTACTCCTCGATCCGCACGGACCAGGACACCCAGCGTCTGTCAGTGCCCACCCGGATCGGCGTACGCCACCCCAAGCTCAGCAATGTCATTCAGATGATGGAAGACAACATCGAAGAGCCGATCAGCCCATCGATCCTTGCCAAAGAGGTCGGCATGTCCACGCGGCAGCTTGAACGCCTGTTCCGGCGCTATCTGAACCGCTCGCCCAAACGCTATTACATGGAATTGCGTCTGCAAAAGGCCCGCAACCTTTTGATGCAAACCAATATGAGCGTGATCAACGTGGCGCTGGCCTGCGGCTTTGCCTCACCGTCGCACTTCTCCAAATGCTACCGCTCGCATTACGACACAACGCCTTACCGCGAACGCGGCAGTCACGCGGCGCGGTTGTCTTTCTAGGTCAAAAACGGTCCATAATTGGTGTGCTGTTTGAATTCAGCGCGAAATTGATCACCACCAGATCATTTTCGCGCTGATGCAACAGCGCGTAAAAGTAGCAATAGCTTTTGCCTGTCCAATACATCCGCGCCTCTTGCGACACGCCGCCGCCCAGATCCTGTCGGTTGAACACCGTGCCGCTTTGAAAATTTGCAGACCAGATGCCGTCGAACTGCCGTTGCAGGCTGGCGATCTCTTCTTTGGTGTATTCGTCGCGCCCACCCAGACGTAAGATCACCTCAGTAAAATCGCGGGTGCTGATATGCTGGTCTACAAAATGGGCATAGGCCGCATAACCGGGAAAAACACTGTCCGTTTCCTGCGCCCGCAGCGGCAGGGCGGCAAGGGTGAACAGGACAATGGAATATAGAGTAGCGCGCATGGCGGACCTCAATTTTTGGGTACAATGCGGTAAACGCTACCCTGCCCGACCGAAATAAACCAGATCGCGCCGTCCGGACCTTCAACGATGTCCCGCACGCGGAGGGTTTCATCGGTTTTGATCTGTGCCACCTCTTTCAGCGGATCACCGGCCAGCACGGCGATATGATCGAATTTGAGCGATCCGACAAAGAAATGCCCGCGCCATGCGGGAAATTGCGCACCCGAATAGATCATCAACCCTGACGGAGCGATGGACGGATCCCAATAATACGCAGGCTGTTCCATGCCGGCCTTGGCCGTGCCCTCGCCAATCTTGGCACCGGAGTAATGCCGGCCAAAAGAGATAACCGGCCAGCCATAGTTGGAACCGCCCCGCACGGCATTCACTTCATCGCCGCCACGCGCGCCATGCTCGGCCACCCATAAATTGCCCCTGAGATCCAACGCCGCACCCTGCGGGTTGCGGTGCCCGTAAGACCAGATTTCCGGCAACGCATCGCCCTGCCCGAAAAAAGGATTGTCCGCTGGCACCGACCCGTCTGCGGCAATCCGGATGACGCTGCCATTGTGGCGGGTCAGGTCCTGTGCCGATGGCCGGTCGCCGCGATCTCCGATGGTCAGAAACAGGCTGCGATCTGGGGCCTCCACCACGCGCGAGCCAAAATGCCGCCCGCCGCGACTGCCTTTCTTCATCGCGAACAGCTCTTTCACCTTTTCCAATCGTGTGCCATCCGCCGACAATTGCGCCGAAGCAACCGCCGTACCGCTGCCGCGCAGACCCTGCGGTTTGGCATAGGTCAGATACAATCTGCGACTTGTGGCAAAATCGCGGGCCAGGGTGATGTCCAAAAGACCGCCCTGCCCGCGCACCGCGACCTTTGGAACACCCGTGACAGAGATGCGCCTTTCGCCATCATAATAGATCAAAGCGCCGCCCCGCTGGGTCACCAAAACGCCGCCGCCGGGCATCGGTGCCACCGCCCAAGGGGTATCAAGACCGTCCAAGACCGGCTCAATCGGATAAGAAACCTGCCCATATGCGGCGGTTTGGGCGAGTATGAGCCATCCCGCACAGAGCAATTTCGCGAAGAATCCTTTCAGGGCATCCATAACGCACCTCCGTTTTTGAACATCTGTCCCGCATATCGACCATTTCAAGCAATAAATTGTCGTGAATTGATATGCAGACAAGGACATTGCAGCATCTGCAATCCGTAAAAACCGCTTTTCTTTTTCAAGGCCTTTGCCTAACCTTTGCGCCGAACGTTACGTTCCAACAAGGGAGATACCTCATGAAGAAGATGCTTTTGGCCACAACGGCCGCGGCTCTTGTGGCGACAACGGCAATGGCCGACGGCCACGCAAAAGAAGTGAAACTGGGCGTTGAATTTGGCTTTACCGGCCCGATTGAATCGCTGACCGGTCCAATGTCTGCGGGCGCTGAGCTGGCGATGAAAGAAGTCACCGACAGCGGCATGCTGCTGGACGGCGCAAAAGTCACATCCATCCGCGCAGACAGCGGCTGTATCGACAACGGTCTGGCTGTGGCCTCTGCCGAACGTCTGATCGCCGAAGGCGTGAGCGGCATCATCGGTGCGGATTGCTCCGGTGTGACCGGCGCGGTTCTGCAAAACGTTGCCATTCCAAACGGCATGGTCATGATTTCGCCTTCCGCGACATCCCCAGGCCTGACCACAATGGAAGACAACGGTCTGTTCTTCCGGACATCCCCATCGGATGCACGTGAAGGTCAGGTTATGGCAGAAATCCTGCAAGAGCGCGGCGTCAAATCCATCGCTCTGACATATACCAACAACGACTACGGCAAGGGTCTGGCGGACGCCATCGAATCCTCGTTCAAAGCGGTTGGCGGCGAAGTGACCATCGTAGCGGCGCACGAAGACGGCAAAGCGGATTACTCTGCTGAAGTTGGCGCACTGGCATCTGCTGGCGGTGATCTGCTGGTTGTTGCGGGCTACCTTGACCAAGGCGGCGCAGGGATCATCAAAGCGGCGCTGGATGCAGGCGCATGGGATCAGTTCGGTCTGCCAGGCGGCATGATCGGTGAAAACCTGCCAAAAACCATTGGTCCAGACCTGAACGGGTCTTACGGTCAGATCGCCGGCTCTCAGGGTAACGGCATCGAGACCTTCACCAAGATGGCCGAAGCCGAAGGTTTTGACGGCACATCCCCCTACGCACCAGAAGCCTATGACGCAGCAGCGCTGTTCCTGATGGCGATGCAGGCGGCAGGGTCCATGGATCCGGCTGACTACAAAGACAAGATCCTCGACGTGGCCAACGCGCCAGGCGAAAAGATCTATCCTGGTGATCTGGGCAAAGCGCTTGAGCTGATCAAAGCGGGCAAAGACGTAGATTACGTTGGCGCCTCCGCGGTTGAGCTGATTGGCCCCGGCGAATCTGCGGGCACCTACCGCATGATCGAGATCAAAGACGGCAAAAACGAAACCATCGGTTTCAAATAAGCCCTCTTCGACCACAAAAAACACGAGATGCAGCCCGGACACTCCGGGCTGTATCTTCATAAGGGGACCGGCCAACAAGGCCGGCACGGGGAAAACATATGATCGTCGTTGACGACCTGCACAAACACTTCGGCGGCTTTCATGCCGTGGACGGGGCAAGCCTGTCCATCGAACAAGGTTCCATCACCGGGCTGATCGGCCCAAATGGCGCCGGAAAAACCACTCTTTTCAACGTGATCGCCGGGGTTCTCAAGCCGACCTCTGGCCGCGTTTACATGGACGGGGAAGACATCACCGGGATGCCCCCGCACGAGCTTTTTCACAAAGGGCTATTGCGCACTTTCCAGATCGCGCATGAATTTGCCTCCATGTCCTGCCGCGAAAACCTGATGATGGTGCCGGGCGGACAATCAGGCGAAACGCTGTGGAACACATGGTTTGGCCGCAAACGCATCGCGGATGAAGAACGCGCCCTGAGGGCCAAGGCCGACGAGGTGCTGGAATTCCTGACCGTCGAACATCTGGCCGACCACAAGGCGGGTCAGATCTCTGGCGGGCAGAAAAAGCTGCTGGAGCTGGGCCGCACGATGATGGTGGATGCCAAGATCGTATTCCTCGACGAGGTCGGCGCGGGCGTGAACCGCACCTTGCTCAACACCATTGGCGACGCGATCATCCGCCTGAACAAAGAACGCGGCTATACCTTCGTGGTCATTGAACACGACATGGATTTCATTGGCCGTCTGTGCGATCCGGTGATCTGTATGGCCGAAGGTCATGTTCTGGCCCAAGGCACCCTGGCCGAGATCAAAGCCAACGAACAGGTCATCGAAGCCTATCTTGGCACCGGCCTCAAGAACAAGGCGCAGGTGGGCGCATGATGCGGCCCACCATGACGGCAGCACAGGCTGCCCCCCTCACCAAGTTGGCCACAACGCCGCTTGTTTCAGCGCATTTTCAAAAGGATAAAACGCATGAGCAGTGATCCTTACGACGATCGCGGCAACAAAGACGCCTCGATCACCAACCCCAAAGGCATGGGCAGCCAGATCCCCAAGTCCAGCGGCACCAGCTTTTCCGCGCCGGGCGGTCCCTTTCTGATTGGCGACACAATGACTGGGGGCTATGGCAAAGGCCCCGACATCCTGCATGATTGCACCATCGCCGTGGAACAGGGCGAGATCGCCGTGATCGTTGGCCCCAATGGCGCTGGCAAATCCACCGCGATGAAAGCCGTGTTCGGGATGCTGGATGTCCGGTCGGGCAGTGTGCGGCTGGATGGTGAAGACATCACCAACCTCAGCCCGCAAGACCGCGTTGCCAAAGGCATGGGCTTTGTCCCGCAAACCTCGAACATCTTCACCTCCATGACGGTCGAAGAAAACCTTGAGATGGGCGCCTTCATTCGCCGCGATGATTTCAGCGATACCATGGCGCAGGTTTATGACCTGTTCCCGATCCTCAAGGAAAAGCGCAAGCAAGCGGCGGGGGAATTGTCCGGCGGGCAGCGTCAACAGGTGGCCGTGGGCCGTGCCCTGATGACCCAGCCCAAGGTTCTGATGCTGGATGAACCCACAGCGGGCGTGTCCCCCATCGTGATGGACGAATTGTTCGACCGCATCATCGAGGTGGCCCGCACGGGCATTCCGATCCTGATGGTGGAACAGAACGCCCGCCAAGCGCTTGAAATCGCTGACAAAGGCTATGTTCTGGTTCAAGGCGCTAACGCCTATTCCGGCACCGGCAAAGAACTTCTGGCTGATCCGGAAGTCCGCAAATCGTTCTTGGGGGGCTGAGCCATGGACCTACTCAACGCAATCGTCGCTTTCCTCAACTACGTCTTTGTGCCTGGCGTCGCCTATGGCTCACAACTGGCGCTTGGCGCTTTGGGCGTCACGCTGGTCTACGGCATCCTGCGGTTCTCGAACTTTGCCCATGGTGACACCATGGCACTGGGCGCGATGGCCACTGTGCTGGTCACATGGCTGTTTCAGTCCTGGGGCCTTTCGCTGGGGCCACTGCCAACCGCCCTCTTGGCCCTGCCCTTTGGCATCGGTTTTGCCATCCTGCTTTTGCTGTTTACCGACAGAACCGTTTACAAATTCTACCGTGAGAAAAAGGCGAAACCGGTGATCCTTGTGATTGTCAGCCTTGGCATCACCTTTATCTACAACGGTGTAACCCGGTTTATCATCGGGGCGGATGACCAAAACTTTTTCGACGGTCAACGCTTCATCATCTCGGCGCGGGAATTCAAAAAAGCCACGGGGTTGAGCGAAGGTCTTTCGTTCAAAACCACCCAAGGCATCACCATCATCACCGCCATTATCGTTGTGGCGCTGCTGTTTTGGTTCCTGAACCGCACCCGCGCTGGCAAGTCCATGCGCGCCTATTCAGACAATGAGGATCTGGCGCTGCTGTCGGGGATCAACCCCGAGCGGGTTGTGATGATCACATGGATGATTGTGGCCACACTCGCCACCATCGCAGGGGTGCTTTACGGACTGGATAAATCCTTCAAACCCTTCACCTATTTCCAACTGCTGCTGCCGATCTTTGCAGCGGCAATTGTGGGCGGTCTGGGCAATCCCATTGGCGCCATTGCAGGCGGTTTTGTGATCGCCTTTTCCGAGGTGACGATCACCTATGCGTGGAAAAAGATCCTTGTTTATCTGATGCCTGACAGCCTTGAGCCCAGCGGGCTCGTGCAGCTGATGAGCACGGATTACAAATTTGCGGTCAGCTTTGTGATCTTGCTGATTGTGTTGCTGATCAAACCAACCGGACTGTTCAAGGGGCAATCGACATGAACGAGACGCTCAAAAACACGATGCTGTTTGGCATCATCGCACTGCTGATCATCTATGTCGGCTTTGTGCAAAGCTGGAACTCGGCGCTGCTGATTGTGGCGATGGGTCTGATCTCATCCATCATGGCGCTGGGCGTGAACCTGCAATGGGGGTTTGCGGGCCTCTTTAACGTCGGTGTCATGGGCTTTGTTGCCCTTGGCGGGCTGGCAGCCGTCCTGATCGGGATGCCGCCCACCGAAGGTGCGATGCGTGCGGGCGGTTGGAACGTGGTCGGGGCCTTGCTGCTGGGTGCCGGTACGGTCTTTGCCGCGATCATCCTTGCCAAGACATTGGCAAAGGGCTGGTTGCGCAATCTCGCCGTGATTGCCATGCTTGTGATCGGTTTCTTTGTCTTCCGCGGTCTGCTGGATCCAGCGGTGGAGCTGGTGGAAGAGATCAACCCGGCGCAAACCGGCTATCTGGGCGGTCTTGGCCTGCCTGTGTTGCTGGCATGGCCTGTGGGGGGTCTCTTTGCGGCTGCTGCGGCTTGGATCATTGGCAAAACAGCCCTTGGCCTGCGCTCTGACTATCTGGCCATTGCGACCCTTGGCATCGCCGAAATCATCATCGCAATCCTCAAAAACGAAGACTGGCTAACGCGCGGCGTGAAGAACGTGATCGGCGTGCCGCGTCCGGTGCCCTATGAGATTGATTTGCAAGGCAGTGCAAGTTTTGTCGAACGGGCGGCCTCGTTCGGGTTCACCCCGGTTGAAGCATCCACGCTTTGGGTCAAAGTTCTTTATATCCTGCTGTTTGCGGCGGTTCTGATCATCCTGATGTGGCTGAGCCAACGGGCGCTGCATTCCCCTTGGGGCCGGATGCTGCGGGCGATCCGCGACAATGAGGTCGCCGCCGAGGCGATGGGCAAAGACGTCACCGCACGGCATTTGCAGGTCTTCATCCTTGGCTCCGCGATCTGCGGCATTGCCGGCGCGATGATGACCACGATGGACAGCCAGCTAACCCCCGGCACCTACCAGCCGCTGCGCTTTACCTTTCTGATCTGGGTGATGGTGATCGTTGGCGGATCGGGCAACAACCTTGGCGCGGTTCTGGGCGGGTTCCTGATCTGGTTCCTTTGGGTGCAGGTCGAACCGATGGGCCTGTGGTTGATGAACCTTGTCACCTCCGGCATGGCCGAAGGATCGGCGCTTAAGGCGCACTTGTTGGAAAGCGCGGCGCACATGCGTTTGCTTACCATGGGTCTGGTTCTGATCCTGGTCCTCAGGTTCAGCCCACGCGGTTTGATCCCTGAGAAATAAATCAGAAGGCCCCGCAAACTGCGGGGCCTTTTCTTTTGGCTGACGGATACCGGCCGATGCCAGGACCGGCACGGCCCTATCGAAAGGTTTACAAATGAGCGGTTTGGTCTTTGTGGCGGTCATCGGCGCTGCCCTCCTCCATGCGGCGTGGAACGCCTTGGTCAAGGGAGGGGCTGACAAAACGCTCAGTATGGGTGCCGTTGTGATCGGGCATCTTCCCATTGCGCTTGTGGCACTTCCGTTTGTGCCGCTGCCAGCCGCCGAAAGCCTGCCATATCTTGCGGGCGGGCTCGTGCTTCATTTCGGGTATCAGCTGTTTTTGCTCCAGTCGTATAAAATGGGCGACCTGACGCAGGTTTACCCAATTGCGCGTGGCTCTGCCCCGTTGATCGTTGCGGTTTTCTCTGTGCTGGTTCTCGGGGTTCACCTTAACGGGCTCGAACTCCTTGCGATTGCGATCATTGGCTTGGGCATCATCAGTCTGGCACTGGTCAGGCAAAGCGATGGCCAGCAAAACAAAAACGCCGCCGCCTTTGCTTTGACAACCGGCGTTTTCATTGCGTCATATTCCTTGGTGGACGGGGTCGGAGCGCGGATTGCGGGCACCTCCTTGGGGTTCTATTGCTGGCTTTCATTGGGCAACGGGATCTTGATGATTGCCTATCTCGCGGCCAGATCACCACAAACCCTGCGGGCAATCCCCCGGACCGGCCTGCCCATTCTAGTGCTTGGTGGCGGCGCGTCCTTCATCGCCTATGCTGTTGTTACATGGGCCTTCACCCAGGCGCCGATCGCATTGGTTACAGCGCTGCGAGAGACAAGCATTGTCTTCGCCCTTCTGATCGGAGTGTTCTTTCTGAAAGAACCGCTGAACCTGGTAAAGGTTTTCTCAACTTTCTCTGCCCTGCTTGGCGCGATCTTATTGCGGTACGCAAGATCGTGAAAATTCTCGCCTTCTCCGACCTGCACCGCGACAAAGATGCCGCCAATGTGATCCTGTCGGCCAGCGTCGAGGCCGATATCGTTGTCGGCGCGGGCGATTTTGCGACCAAGGGAACAGGTGCAAAAGACACATTGGATATTCTCGCCCAGTGCCGCGTGCCGCTTGTCGTGGTTCATGGCAATCATGACGCGCCATCCGAGATCGAACACATCTGTGGCCAAGCGCAAAACCTGCATTATCTTCACGGGGCAGGAATGACTTTGCGCGGTATTTCATTCTTTGGATTGGGCGGCGAGATCCCGTCCAGAAATACATTTCCCTGGAACGCCTCAGAGACAGAGGTCAATGCCGCAAAGATGCTGACCGCTTGTCCGCCAAACGCGGTTTTGATCACCCATACGCCGCCATTTGGCGCGGCTGATCTGCAAAACAATGGCATTCACGAAGGTAGCATTGCAATCCGGGATGCAGCGGAAAACCTCGCGCCTCAGTTGCTGCTGTGCGGGCATATCCATCACGCCTGGGGGTCACATGGCAAAGTCGCATCGACACCGGTTCACAACTTGGGACCAACCATCAACTGGTTCGATGTATGACCATAAGCCTGTGAAATAGGATCAAAGCGCCTTGGCCGGTTCGCCCCCGATGGTTATCCATCTCAAATCTCCGGTAGGTTCAGCACCTTCACGCCGGCTTCATCGCTGTCAACAAAACCGATGGATCCGTAATACGCCAACCCGGCTGCATTTTCCGTCCCGATCTGCGCTTCCACATGTCGCAATCCCGCCACCAGCGCCACTTTGATCGTCTGCCCAGCCAGCCTTTTGCCAACCCCGCAACGCGCCGCAGAGGGGTGAATATGGGTGCCGATGATGCCCCATCCCTCCGGTGTGCCATAAGGGTTGCCCAGCGTCGCCAATCGCAAGGATTGAAAGCCGATCACCTGCCCGTCAACCTCGGCCACCGTGCATTGGATGCGGTCGGGATGAGTGATGTAATGGCCCATAACCTCCTCCGCATCCCCTGCTGTGCGCCGTTTTCCAGCGGCCTTCAAGGCAGCCAAGACATTCGAAATGCCCTGCGCGTCATCTTCCTCCGCGGGGCGTAAGATCACTTCAACAGTTTGGTTTTCCATGGAAACTATTACCGCCCTTTGAATAGGCCGCCCAGAATACCCCGCACGATGCGGCGTCCGGTTGTGCCTTTCAATTCCTTAATCACCACCTGCGCCACGGCTGCGCCGAACCCCTCTTGCGACTTGCGGCGGGGTCGCCGCGAGGTGGAGCGGGTCACGCCCTTGCCCGCATAGCGCCGGGCATTGTTGAACTCGCGCAATGCTGGCGTTTCCACTTCTTCGGCCTTCTCTTCCGCCTCGGCCGCCTCTTTCGCGGCGTCATCGGCCCGCTTGCGCAAAATCTCAAAGGCGGATTCGCGATCCAGCCGCTTGTCGTATTTGCCGGACATCGGCGACGCGGCCATCACCCCTGACCGTTCCATCGGCGTGATCGGGCCAAGCTGCGAAGACGGCGGGCGGATCAATGTCCGCTCAACAATGCCCGGCACGCCTTTCTTTTGCAGAAAAGACGTCACTGCCTCGCCCACACCGACCTCACGGATCGCCTCTTCGGTGTCAAAACGCGGGTTCTCACGATAGGTTTCCGCCGCCATGCGCAGCTCTTTTCGGTCTTTGGCCGTAAACGCCCGCAAGGCATGCTGCACCCGATTGCCAAGCTGGCCCAGAATATCGTCGGGCACATCCGCAGGGTTCTGGGTGATGAAATAGACACCAACTCCTTTGGACCGGATCAATCGCGCCACCTGTTCGACCTTATCCACCAGCGCCTTGGGCGCGTCATCAAAAAGCAGATGCGCCTCGTCGAAAAAGAACACCAGTTTGGGTTTGTCCGGATCGCCGACCTCTGGCAGTTCCTCGAACAATTCGGACAGCAGCCACAAAAGGAAGGTTGCGTAAAGCTTGGGCGCGGCCATCAGTTTGTCCGCCGCAAGGATATTGATCGCCCCGCGCCCATCCGCATCGGTGCGCATCAGATCGCTGAGGGCCAGCGCCGGTTCGCCAAATAGATCCGCCGCGCCCTGGTTTTCCAGCACCAGCAACCGCCGTTGGATCGCCCCGACCGAAGCAGCAGAGACATTGCCATAGCGCAAGGCGAGATCCTTGGCATTTTCCCCAATCCAAACCAACAGGGCTTGCAAATCCTTCAGATCAAGCAGCGCCAAGCCGTCTTCATCCGCGACCCGAAAGGCGATGTTCAAAATGCCTTCCTGCGCCTCTGTCAGGCCAAGAAGCTGCGCCAGCAACAACGGCCCCATCTCGGACACCGTTGTCCGGACAGGGTGGCCTTGCTTGCCGTAAAGATCCCAAAAGGTGACGGGGAATGCCTCATAGCGGTAATCATCAAACCCGATCTTTTCAGCGCGACTGGTGAAGGCGTCATGCAGTTTATGTGCCGCACTGCCCGATTTGGCGAGGCCGGACAGATCACCTTTGACGTCGGACAGGAACACCGGCACACCCTGATTTGCAAACCCTTCGGCCAGAATTTGCAAAGTGACTGTTTTACCGGTCCCTGTGGCCCCTGCGATCAACCCGTGGCGGTTGGCATAGCCAATATTCAGGAATTGTTTGGTGGCGTAGTCTTCGCCGCCGCCGCCGATAAAAATGTCTTGCGTCACTGTAATACTCCTCAGGCCCGGCCGGGCGTCCGTTTGGAATGAGCATACTTACTTAACCTTTTTGCGCCACTGTCTAATTGTTCCGCTGGCAAAGTCCTTTTGCGGCGGAACATCCTCCCTGTCAGACTGGCCGCACCTTCGGGTGCGGCACTTTTTCCCGCTATGGTAGTGGTTTGAGAGCATTGGAAAATATTCAATTTTCCCTGTTGACCCGCGCACGCCCCTTTCGTAACGTCACGGCAATAAGTCGGCCCAGTCCGACGGGTAGAACCAAATGCAAAAAGAGGATGCTTCGCGTCCTCTTTTTCATTTTACGCAATGCCTTGAGATCAGCGGGTTCTTGCCGGATTATCAACCCCAAACCGACCAATCGCCACTGACATTGCCGCACGGGCGTGGTATTGGGCGGCAACTTAACAAACCTGGAATGATCATGAGCAATTTTTTCAAAGCGCTGCCGCTCTGTGCAGCATTGGCGTTGATCGCCCCAACCGGCGCATTTGCGCAGACCACAACCGAGACGAAACCAGCCGAAGCGACCACATCAACGGCAGATCAGGTCGAAAGCCAGCTGAGCCTTGGCGAAGATGCCGATGTGGATCCTGAACTGGGCAAACCCTACACCAAAGAAGTGATTGGTGCGTGGGAAATGCGCTGCATCAAGACCGAAGAAGAAGTCGATCCCTGCCAGATGTATCAGCTTTTGGATGACGGCGAAGGCGCACCCGTGGCCGAAGTTTCCCTGTTCCGCCTGCCCGGATCCGGTAAAGCCGAAGCGGGCGCAACCATCGTTGTGCCTCTCGAAACCGCATTGCCCCAGCAGCTGACCCTGTCGGTGGATGGCGGCAAGGCGCGGCGCTACCCCTATGCGTTCTGCAACCCGGTCGGGTGCTACGTGCGTCTGGGCCTGACAGCGGCGGATATTGCAGCGTTCAAAAAGGGCAACGAAGCGGTGGTGACGATTGTGCCTGCGCTGGCGCCTGACCAGAAGGTTGAGTTGAAAGTGTCCCTTGACGGGTTCACCGCCAGCTATGGCAAAGTGTCTGTTATCGAACAATAAAATGCCGCATCCGGGTCTGTATGCACGGCGCGGAATTGTCTGATTTTCAAAAAGGGGCTGCCTGATTGGCGGCCCCTTTTCCATGGTGTTTAGCTGTGCACAAAATGCACCTTGTCAAAGGTTTGACGCCATTCTGATACCTCTGACAAAACCCCCTCTCCGCGCAGTCCTGCAGCGATCAAACCTGCCAATCTCGGGGCGTCTGCCTCTGTCATGCCCCAGCGCACAATCTCAGGTGTGCCGATGCGCAAGCCGTTCAGATCGCCCTCAACCGGATCAACAGGCAGCCCGATCCCGCAGGCCAGAAACCCGGCTTGCCGCAGTGTTTTGGATGCGGCTTGCCCCCCACCAAAACCCTCTGCGAGAACCGCAAATTGATGGGACTGCGTGGCCCCGCCAGCACCGGTAAAGACCGGCACGCCCTCCTCCTGCAACGCCTTTGCCAGTGCCTTGGCCATGGCAATCATCTGTGCGGCGTATGCTTGCCCATGATCACGCCAATCCAGCATTGTCACCGCCAAAGCTGCCGATTTTGCCGCATCAAAGTTGGCTGTCATCCCGGGAAAAGCGATGGTATCCAAGGCTTTGGCGATTTCTTCATCATTGCTCACGATCAGGCCGCCTGCGGGGCCGCCGAGGCTTTTGTAGGTGCTCATTGTCATCAAATGTGCGCCTTCCGCCAAGGGATTTGACCATGCTTTTCCCGCGATAATCCCGCATTGATGTGCGGCATCAAACAGCACCTTGGCCTCCACCTCGTCCGCAATAGACCGGACCCCGGCAACGGGATGTTCAAAGAGGTTCAGACTTCCGCCAATGGTGATCAGTTTGGGCCGCTCCTTCAACGCCAATGCCCGCAATCCATCCAGATCCACGGTGTAGCCATCCGCCAACACGGGCGCCTCGATAATCCTCAATCCATATAGGCCGGCGCAGCCCGCGTTGTGGTGGGTCACGTGCCCGCCAATGGTTGCGGGCGGCACGATGATGGTATCGCCGGGTTTGCAAATCGCCATGAAGCCATAAAGATTTGCAATTGCGCCCGATGGCACCCGAATTTCTGCAAAGTTTGCGTCAAAGACCTCGGCACATAGGGCGGCAGAAATCATCTCGATCTCTTCAATAGCCTCAAGCCCCATCTCGTATTTGTCTCCCGGATACCCCAAAGACGGCCGCGAGCCGAGACCGCTGGCCAATAGCGCCTCTGCCTTGGGGTTCATCACATTGGTGGCAGGGTTCAGATTGAAACAGTCCACCTCGTGGATCTGTTTGTTGCGCTGCACCAAGCGTTCGATTTGCGTCATCAGCGCCTCTGAACTTGCCTGCGTTGTCTGACCCGCAATCTCCTGCATCCGTGTTTCACATTGGGCCGGAACCCAGTTTCGTTTGGCCAAAGTCATTTCCAAGTCCTTTACTGTTTGACCCAATGTGCGCGGCACAATTGGACAGCGCAAACCAGTTTTGCTATTTCTTGCCCTAGAAAAACTAAGGCTATTGAAATGACTGTCCGACCCCCGCGCCCAAAGGGGCCACCCTTGACTGCGATGCGCGCGTTTGAAGCGGCGGCGCGACTGGGTGGATTTGTGGCCGCCGCCGAGGAATTGAATGTGACCGCTGGCGCGGTGTCGCAACATATCAAGGCTTTGGAAGGCTGGGCCGGTGTGGCCCTGTTTCATCGCAGCGCCCAGGGCGTTGTGCTGACCGAGGCAGGCCGCACCTTGCAACCCAGCTTTAGATCAGCGTTTGATGCGCTCGCCGATGCCACCCACGCGCTGCGCAATCTCAGCGCGGAGGTCGAAATTCATATCGCCGCTTTGCCCAGTGTGGCGCAGCTATGGTTGCCGCCTCGTTTGGGCAAAATCCGAAGCCATTTCCCACAGCTAAAGTTTTCGGTCACCGCGATGGAAAAACCGCCCAGCCTTCGGCGTGATCTGTTTGATATGACACTCTTTTTCGGCACTCCGAATACCAGCGACACATGCATCACTCTTGCCAAAGACGAGATCACACCGGTTGCCGCACCCGCGCTTGCCGCCTCAATCCGCCAAGCGGAGGATCTGGCCGGGGCAACGCGGCTTCAGGATCGTACTTGGCAGCAGGACTGGCCGAATTGGTGCGCGGCCTCGGGGCTTCAGATTGATGATCCAACCGATGGGCCGGGCTATTCGCTTTATAGTCTGGCGGTGGAAGAGGCCAAATCAGGTGCGGGGGTTTTGATGGGGCATCTGTGCCTGATCGAGACCGCGCTGGACAGCGATCAATTGGTGCCGCTTGGTCTTGAGACAATACCCACCGGCCGCACCCTGATCCTGACCCTGCCCGCCGCAAAATCACGGCGGCCGGTTCTGGAAGAAATCGCTGATTTTCTCAGGGCTTAACCCGGTTAGACCCGCCGCAGCGCCAGCACCGCATTCATGCCGCCAAAAGCAAAAGCGTTGCTGAGCGCCACATCCACCTTGGCCTCGCGGGCCGTATTGGGCACCACGTCCAATGCGCATTCCGGGTCCGGTTCCTGATAGCCGATGGTCGGTGCAACCACCCCATCACGCAGCGCCATGATGCAAGCCAGCAATTCCACCGCGCCGGTACCGCCAATCAAATGACCATGCATGGATTTGGTTGAGGACATCATCAGATTGTCAGCATGAGGCCCAAATACATCCGCCACGGCAGCGCATTCGGTTTTGTCATTGGCCGCGGTGCCGGTGCCATGGGCGTTGATGTAACCCACCTCTTCGGGGTTGAGTTTTGCATCCTGCAATGCCCCTGAGATCGCCCGCGCCGCGCCCGCCTTGGATGGCATCACGATGTCGGAGGCGTCTGACGACATGGCAAATCCGGCAACCTCACACAGGATATCCGCCCCGCGTGCATGGGCGTGATCGTAGTCTTCGAACACAAAGATCCCGGCCCCTTCGCCCTGCACCATGCCATTGCGATTGGCCGAAAACGGGCGGCATGCATCGCGGCTCATCACGCGCAATCCCTCCCATGCTTTGACCCCGCCAAAGCACAACATGCTTTCTGATCCGCCGGTCACCATCGCGGGCGCCATTCCAGAGCGGACCATGGCAAATGCCTGCGCCATCGCGTGATTGGAGGAGGCACAGGCGGTCGAAACGGTGAAGGACGGCCCCTTGAGGTTGAACTCCATACTGACGTGGCTGGCGGCGGCATTGTTCATCAACTTCGGCACCACAAAGGGATGCACCCGGTTTTTGCCCTCTTCATAAACCGCGCGGTAATTGTCATCCCAAGTCGATACGCCGCCCCCTGCCGTGCCAAGCACCACACCGGATTTTGCGGACAATTCACCATGAAAACTGAGGCCCGATTGGGCAATCGCCTCTTTCGCGGCGGCCAAAGT
>Ga0316204_10005765_pt1 | contig 19967 bp, 22 predicted proteins | sample 6monrhotite_MG_2_FD_205661 | JGI IMG/M metagenome (GOLD analysis project Ga0316204, IMG submission 205661) | Microbial mat bacterial communities from mineral coupon in-situ incubated in ocean water Damariscotta River, Maine, United States -... | ecosystem: Environmental > Aquatic > Marine >...
TGTGTCTATCAGGGATACACATCTGCTATAAAGGTTTAAGCGGACATTGGTGGCCTGACATGGAATTAAAAAGGGGTAGTCACAAATGATAATCATTTCATATGTAAGTACTTCTTACTTGTCACCGCCGCTTTAAACTTCTTTAAACTTACTTTAAGCTTATTATGTCTAGCTTCACAAAGGATACAAACACATGGAACTATTGAATAAAAGTGATTCTGAAATTCTTGATATTGTAACTCCAATTAATTCGAAATATGAAACGCGATATAGTGTGTTATTTATCTCTAACAAATTGGCCTTTATGCCATACACCAAGTAACGTATCTTTATAATAAATATAACACTCGTTTTTAGCCGATTTGGTGTTATTTATAGCCTTCTCTTTAGTCGGGTGTGTCGATGATACCTGATCACCTTTGTGTTTCACTTTGTAGTCTTGTTTTCTATAATCACCCAACAAATTAGCTAATATTTTCGATACTAAATATCCCCCATCCCCTCCGGTTGCTTTAAATATCTTGTATACACCATAGAAAATAGCAGCCCATATAATTCCACCCAGAACAAGTGCCATAAAATTCCCAACGTCTTTTACAAATTGTGAGTTAATTACGGAATCAACGAGACTCATAAGTAATACGAGAAATAGTAAGGAAAAAAGAGCATATCCAGTATATTTGAGAAGCATAAAAGAAATTTTTTGCGGGCCGCCTTCAATCAGTTCTTCAAAGTTTTCTATTTGTACTACGTAAGTATTAGCGAGTTTGTCATGTAGGCTTTGTTTGTTTTTCGTAAACAGCATCATAAAAAAGCCAATACCAAGCGTTAGAACAGATAGTAACTTTCCAAAAAATCTCCCTACAGAGTTAAATAACGAAAGTCTATTTCCATCGGAATTGACAACTTTTATTTTCATTATTGTCTTTCCTAAAGTCCCTTGTAAAAAGGAGCTTTCCAACAATATAAAGTAAAAAAGTGCCGTTACATTTATGAAAGAAAACAGGCTTCCCTCATCTAAAGTCTGCACCACATAAGTTTTCGAGACAAAAAAGAGCAAGGCGCCTATTAATGAAACAATAAAATAGTCAAGAAAAAGCGCAAATAACCTTTTTCCAATTCCACTATAAATTACACCTTCCATCATATCTCTCTTTTATTAATTAATTTTCAAATACTTTTAAGTCTTGACACATGTTGACGTGCGTCAGGGCTAGGGGGTGTGTAAGTTACTATAATCTAACGTAAAATCACAGTATAAATTTAGTTTTAATGTCTTAAGTTTCTATTTAAATGTTCTAAATAGAGCTTACAAGTGACATAATTTGTTATAATTATGTGCCATTCATATGTAGATATTTGGGTTTAGAGTAAAAACTCATAGTTCAATTAGTGTAGTGTTGGATAGATTTACTCCGACCCTAAATATTGTACTATCCACGTTGAATTAAAATATTTGTCCTTTACAAGGTGAAATTAAATGAAAAAATTATTATTAATTAGTCTCATGATGTTCAGCTTCATAAATACAAGTCAAGCTTCTAATTCATCTGCTCGAATAGATGGTATTACTGATTTTCTTATAGATAGAGCAAACGAAAGCTATTTTTATATATTTGAAAATAAGATGAAAAATAATAAGGAATTCTCATGTTATTTTCCTGAAACATATAGTTATATCAAAGAGGGAAATCTAAAGGCTTTAATTAAAACCAAAGATATATTTAGTGAAACGCTGGAGAGTGACTTCAAACTACTGAATGTCAGGGCAGTAGCGTTTGGCATCAATAAATCAATTGATTTCAATAACATTGCGATGTCATCGACAGATGAATATGCAGAGATATTACGCTATCTTAAAATAAAAATTGGCACGGAATATTATTTATTAAGCAATATTCCTCTTAGTGCTAGTAAAGATGAAAGAGCTATCATTAATGGGTTCTATACAGGATTTAATGATGTGAGAGATGAGATGCTCAATTTTAATAAGAAGTTATCTGAATTTGGAAACACTTGCTCACAAATAACACCTACTAAAGAAGACTTTATTACTGAAGTTAAAAAACTCGAAGACACTTATAAAGGATTAGATAATTGGCTTGATCATATAGATAAATATAAGCATAAAATCACTATTGATCATGAGGCGATAGATAACGATTGTAATGTCAATCCTAATGAAAAAATTTGTGGAGTTAAGGCCAGGATATTTAGTGAAATAGTTCCAAAGTTAAAAGAATCATTTAAAAAACCAATCGTTAAAGCCGCAGCTGGTATTGTTGTGTTGAATAAATACATTAAAAATATAAAAAAACGCACTACTTATACAGGAAAAGCTGTAGAAGCATTTAAAGTAATTAAGGAGAATAAACTTGAAAGTAAGCCGGCACTTAAAAAGTTAAAGCATTATTCATTATTTATTGCCCAAGTAGCAGATTCAGAGAGCTCAGATCAGGTAGAAGGGCTATTGAAAGAATATACTTTACCAGTAACTAGTTTTTTATCTAAAAGAGAACCAGGTGAAAATACATTATTTATAAGTTCATATTTTGGATATGCCGCAGGTGCAGTGCTTAACGACGATGATGTACCATCTGATAATGCTACTGGTTTTTATATTCCTGTAGGGTTTGAGTACAGCAAAGGATTACAGAGTGGCTCTTCAATAAGTATTATGTTATCACCTGTTGATTTTGGTTATCCTGTTAGTCTTAAGATGAATGGTGAAGTAGAAGATGTACAGTTCGATGAAATTTTTGCACCTTCAATTAGTTTTGCATATGGTATAAAGGATTATCCTGTTAATGTAGGACTTACGTTTCAGAAGGGTCGTACGTTTACTCTACAGAATATGGAAGAGAAACGTATCATGCTTTTCCTGGCATTTGATATGCCTTTATTTTCATTTTGAACGGATGGTCTTTTAACTTATAAAATAAGTGAGGTCAGATCCCAATTATTTCTAATATAGTTGACCCCACTTAATTTTTAGTCAGTATCTATAAACCAAAGAACACCATATAAGTCACGGGGATAACTACGAGTGAAAACAAGTTTATTTAACACAAATGAAATATCATAATTTAATTATCTTATTGCTATTGGCATTCTGTTGCGATATCTATGCAACTGAGGACTCTCAACTAGACAATGGTCGCTCATTACCACTGGAATGCGATGCTATTGCTGGTTCACAAGAGATGTTATGCATCATTATGACAGAGTCTGCATACGGACCATTCGATGATGTTATCTTTTATTATTTAGATAAAATGGATTCTATGACTTACCTTGGTAGCCACAGTGATGGTGGAAGTACGTTTGCAGGCCTTGGATTCTCATCGGGCGGTAAGTACCTGTGGATAGGCTGGGCCGAAGAAGGGCATCCGTATTTTGAATTTTATAGCACAAATGATTTTATTAAGCAGGGAACGAGCGCTTCAATGCGCTACGTACTACATGACTATTATTTTAACCAGTTTGAAACTTTTACTGATGCAGGAATCGTTACGTATTCTCAGATTGATGACAATTCTGAAGATCCTATAAAAGACACTGTAATTCCTGATGGAACTACCCTAGCCCTAACGAACAAACAATCAAATTTAAACTATATCAAACTAGATATAAACGAAAAGCATTAAACTGAGGCATTTCTATGTATTTGACTACAATATTAAGAGTAGTAATGCTTAGTGTATTAATTATAATCCCGGCACTCATGATGAGTGCTTGCACTATACCGGTATGCTGCGCTCCAGTAATAGATGAAACACCCACTCATAAAACAGAAAAGTAAACTTTTACTTAGCAAGCTTCATTTTCAGACGTAACACGATTTCTTCCATTATTTTTTGATTGGTACAAAGCTTTGTCTGCACGTATAAATAATGAGTCTGCGGTATCTGTATCACGCCTGAATTGAGATACACCAAAGCTACAGGTTAATGGTATGCCATTAGGCATTGATGCTTGTTTAACTTCTGTACAGAGACGTTGTGCAATTTGACTAGCTTCTGTTAGTTCTGTTCTTGGCGTTAATAGGATAAATTCTTCACCACCATGACGGGCAAATATATCGTATGGACGTTTAATATCGGTAATTAATTTACTTAATTCTATTAATACGTTATCACCGATTTGATGGCCGTGTTGGTCGTTGATTTTTTTAAAAAAATCAATATCGATTATTATGATGGAAAATACTGCTTTTTCAGCTATCCAGTCGTTTAGGATTTGTTTGTAGTGTCGGTGATTGTATGCATTTGTTAATGGGTCTCGTATAGAAAATAACTTTAGTTGCTGATTTAATGAAATTATTCTGGCTGTCATTATTCCAAATAACACGCCTATCACACCAGGTGCTATAAAATATAATGGCTTTAATGGCTTTAATTCAAATGTATATGTCATTTGTAAATACCCAACTATGCAGGTGAATGCCAGCCAAGATAAAATAGATTTTAGGTAAATTATAAATGGGGTAGGGGGGGATAAAGTAGTCATTTGATCGTCACATCTGCCTTATACTTGATATCAGTAACATTATAGTCCTTTTAGATTATAATGTCTGGTTAAGCCTATGCAATCATTACTAGGCGTTAGGTAGAATAATAGATGTCGAATGTAATCTTAAAAATAACATGAAATACTCCTATGAATGTAAAGCATAAAGTAAAATACTATTCACCAATGGAGGAAAGTATTAATGTCGCCTCTCATGCTTTGGGGTTTGTATTAAGTATTGTTGCTCTTTTACTTTTAATACGTCATGCATCTTTAAACGGAAGTGCTGTACATATTATTAGCTTTTCAATTTTTGGCATTAGTTTGATGATTTTATATGCAGCATCCACACTTTATCATCGTGCAAAAACCCTAGAATTAAGAAGTAGGTTGAGGGTTTTCGATCATGCATCTATTTACGTACTTATTGCAGGTACTTACACACCTTTTGCACTTATCACACTAAAAGGTGATTTGGGATGGGTTGTTTTTGGTTTGTCATGGGGAATAGCTACGGTAGGTGTAATTTTAAAACTATTTTTTACCGGTAGGTATAGTTTAATATCCACCTTAATGTATCTATTTATGGGATGGATGATCGTTTTTTTTATAAACCCGTTAATGGATAATTTATCAGGCGGAGGGCTTACCTGGTTGGCTGCTGGCGGATTATCATATACCATTGGAGCAATCTTATACAGTATAAAGAAAATACCATTTAATCATGCTGTTTTTCATATTTTTGTTTTACTAGGAAGCACTGCTCACTTTATATCCGTTTTCTTTTATGTTTTACCTTAGAAAAATAAATAGAATTAGCCTAATAGATTATGATTGTAATAAATAGGTTGCTTGCTGATCAAAAATTCTTCCGCAACTCGGTAGTAATTTTACCATTGATTTCCTTGGTACTATTGTTCATCTCTGACTATTTTCAAGCGGGAGTGTTTTTTATGTTAATCTTTCTTTGCTATATAAGATATTTCGAAAGAAGATTGAAAAGTACTACAAGAGCCTATCAATATATAATTATGCAGGACGGCTTAGGAATATTAGTTACTACTGATAATGCTGATGGGTAAAACACAAAGTAAACACCATTAATTTATTTTGTTCCGGCATGTAAAATATTACCACTAATTATCATTTATTAATTGTACTGTTATATGAATTTGTAAAGGTTAGTAATATGTCTGAAGAAGATATTAAAATTGAAAAAAATAACTATCCGGCAATTATCTCATCACTGAAATCGCCATTAAGTGTATTTGGTTTAGCCATGCTTGTCTGTAATGCTGTTTTTTCAATTTCAGCTGGCATTATGGGCAGTTTGCCTGCCTTCACCTATTCGATACACACATTCCTGGCTATCGTTTATTCGTTTATAATTATTGCAATATGGAGTCCACGTTCGTTGTATCATCCTTCTGAATTAGCAGGTATGGAGAACCAATTACCGGATATTAAGCATTCAAGGATAATAATAACTATTGTTCTACTGGTCTCGGTTTTCTCTTATGCTGGATACCAAGTATACAAAATAAATCACCCATTAAATAATTCGATTACAACTGAGAATAAAAATTTACAGGAATCAATGAAAACTGAGAATCATTATCACTATTACAAGACTCATTGAGTAATTGGGCTAATGTTAAATATTATATTCAGGAGTATGTAATGTCAGAAGAGAGTGTTTCTATAAAAGTAAACATGCAAGGTAAAAATATTCTTGTGGCCTATCTCCTCTGGTGGTTTTTGGGTTGGGCGGGTGTACATCGATTTTATTTAGGTCGTGTAAAATCTGGATTGGCACAATTACTACTGGTCGTTATTGGCTGGGCCACGTTTATTTTTGTCATTGGCTATGTGCTACTTGTTATCTGGTTTATCTGGTGGGCACTAGATGCGTACTTTACGTATAAAATGGTTGCAGAAGAAAATGAAAAGCTTGGTGTAGATGTTTCTAGTGTGTCTTTCTCTAAAAATGGCAGTTCTTCAAGTGATATAGATCAGCTTGAAAAACTCTATAAGCTCTATGAGAAAGGTGTAATTACAAAAGAGCAGTATGAAACAAAGAAAAGTACACTTATTTGATAAGTAATGAGGAAAAGCCTTATATGTTTGATGACTTAAGCAGGTAGGCATAAATTTATTATGTGTGATCTGAATAGTATTGGCTATAACGACTGGTTTACAAGCCGTGCGGATGATGAAAAAATTTCCGCTCATGGTGTTGCTCGGGTAGTTTCTGTCCATAAGGATAGCTACACCGTCACAAAAGGTGGAGATGTGATATTTGCCGAGTTGTCGGGAAATCTCCTTTACACTACAGAATCTGCTAGCGATCTTCCTACTACGGGTGACTGGGTGTATGCTGACTTTTACGATGATGATAGCCATGCAATTATATATGGCGTGTTTCCAAGAAAGACGTTGCTGAAAAGAAAGGCCGCAGGAAAACTCGTTGATTTCCAGTTAATAGCTGCAAATATTGACGTTGCTTTTATTATTCAATCTTTGAATGATAACTTTAATCTACGCAGATTAGAACGCTATTTAGTTATGGTGAATGAAAGCGGAATTGAGCCTGTTATTCTACTGAGTAAATGTGATCTTATATCAAAGGATGAGCTTGATGTCATTAAACAAAAAATATTCAGTATAGCCCCCCAAACTAGTGTAATAAGTTTTAGCAATTTGAGTCATGAGAATATTGATTTAATTAGCAATTTGCTGGAGAGTGGGTCTACATATTGCCTTTTGGGATCATCTGGCGTGGGTAAAACGACCCTACTTAACAGCATAGTAGGTAATGATGTATTTCAAACCAAATCTGTCAGTAAAATACAAAGCAAGGGCAGACACACTACAACAAGTCGTCAATTAGTTCGCTTGGATTCTGGCGCAATGATTATAGATACACCGGGTATGAGAGAGCTTGGTAGCCTATCCGTAGATGATGGCTTAGATGAGACTTTCTCAGAAATATTATCACTTTCACAATCATGTAAGTTTGCAAATTGTTCCCATACAAACGAAAAAGGTTGTGCGATTTTAACTGCAATAGAAGCCGGTGATCTATCTGAACAACGTTATCGAAACTATTTAAAAATTAAAAAAGAGTCTGATTTCAATCAAATGTCATATTCTGATAAAAGAAAGAAAGATAAAAATTTTGGTAAGCTTATAAAGGAAACAATGAAGAACAAGATACGATAGAAATAACAGATGAATCCATAAGTGGGATTAATTTTACATTCACAATTTCACCAGTATCAATACAATCTATATCTATATCGAGATTTGATTAATACCCCTCAATTATACATCTGGCATATCTCATGCTAACAATAAATTATGTTTAAATTTTTTTACTCATCAGTGAGTAATATATCTTTTCTGATGCATATATTCTGTATATGAGCTGTAGCTGAGCAATATTAGTGCATTTATGAATCTATAAGCACAGCTATGGTAGCTCGACAACTATTGAGGCACCATAATGAATAAAGTAGGAATAGTTAAAGAGATTTGGCGTTATCCGGTTAAAGGTATGGCAGGCGAGCAAGTTGAACAATGCGCTATAAACTCAAATGGAATAGAGGGTGACCGAGTATGGGCACTACGTGACATTGTTCGGCAAGAAATACAAAGTTGTAAGTTTAGGCCTGAGTTACTTATGTGTACTGCTTCTAGTCGCGTAGGACAATCTGATTCTCATGTTGATATATCTTTACCTGATGGCACTATCTTAGGAAGTGATGATGACAGCATACATCAATCTTTATCTGATCTCGTTGGTTATAAATCATCTCTTGAATCACTACAGCCGATTACTGATTTAGATTTTTATCGTAGATATAAAAAGGATGCTCATACTTGGCTTGATGAACTTAAGGCGACATTTATGCGAGAACCAGGTGAACCCTTACCTGACTTTAGTGACTTTCCTCAACAAGCCATAGATTTTGTTACCGTGCCCGGTACGTTCTTTTTAGTGACTCCATTTCATATAATCACAACGGCAACGTTGAATTATATGAAAAAATTACTACCAGAATCTGATTGGAATGTTCATCGCTTTCGACCAAACATCATTATTGAAACTAATAATACTGATGAGGGTTTGCTCGAACAACGCTGGGTAGGCAAGTCTATGAAAATATCAAATACCGATATTGCTTGTACAGCAACTGCTCCGCGCTGCGGTGCCGTTACGCGGGAGCAGATTAATCTTAAGTTTGATAAGTCGATGTTAAGGACAATTGTTAAAGAAGCAAATCAGAATCTGGGAATCTATGGCAATATTACTAAACAAGGCATATTGAGTGTGGGAGATACAGTTTATATAGATTGATTGTTGCTATAAATTGATTTACTTTGAATAAATGTTGTATAAATAATCGTTTAATCATGTTTTAACACATGGACACTAATTAATAGTCAATATTGTTATGAAAGCAATTGTTTACTCAGAGTATGGTTCTCCCGATGTACTTCATATTGAAGACATTGAAAAACCAGTTCCTGAAAATCATGAGGTTTTAATTCGCGTTCATGCTGCTGAGGTGACTAAGGCAGATTGTGAAATACGTAGTTTTCATTTTGCGGTTAAATGGTTCTGGTTGCCGTTTCGTATTGCCATGGGCCTGTTCAAGCCAAATAACCAGGTACTGGGCGGATACTTTTCCGGTATTGTTGAAGCGACAGGTAAAGACGTAACTAAGTTTAAGCCAGGTGATGAAGTGTTCGGATCTACACAGATTAAGTTTGGTTCTTATGGCGAATTCCTATGTCTACCTGATAACTACACTATTGTACCTAAGCCACAGAACATGAGTTTTGTAGAAGCTGCTGCTGTACCTTTAGGTGGCTTAAATGCACTTCACTTTATGACTAAAGCGAATATTCAAAAGGGTGATAATGTTTTAATCAACGGCGCAGGCGGTAGCATTGGCACCTTTGCGATACAAATTGCCAAGGCAATGGGCGCCATTGTAAGCGTAGTTGATAGTACGATTAAAGAGGACTTATTGCTTAGTATTGGTGCTGATCACTTTTTTGATTATATGAATGAAGACTTTACTAAAAGTGAACAGTCCTATGATGTGATATTCAATATGGTTGCCCATAGCTCTTATTCTGAATGTATTAAGCTACTTAAACAGAATGGCCGATACCTGATTGGTAACCCACGTATTTCCGATATGATACGATCAGTATTCACATCTAAATTTACAAATAAAACTGCCAGCTTTGCATTCGCAGGTGAAAAAATTGACGAATTATTAGAACTCAAGCAGATGATCGAGGCGGGCAAAATTAAATCAATCATTGATAAGGTTTATACACCTGAACAAGCTGCCGATGCTCATCGTAGAGTTGAAACGGAACAAAGACTTGGTGTGGTTGTGATCAGTATGGATACATTAAATTAAGTATACAAATTACTATGCATAGAACTGAACCCACTTATAACGACCAACTTAAGAGCATTAAGGTATGAATCCTGATTCATTATTAGCTTCATCAAGTATGATTCTTAACACAGGCCTAATTCTCGCAGCGTTATTTGGTATGTATTATCTACGTAGACCAAAGATGCAAACTAGTGAGTCCTGGCAAGCAACTTTAACGCCATTGTCATCAATTATTGGTAGTGGATTTCTTATTATGTCACCACTATTGGCTAGTGTTGTTGGTGGTCTATCACCAGTTGCCGTTATCGGCATTGTAGTGCTGGCATATGCCATTGGTAGTGTTATACGATTTAACATCTTACATGTAGAACCACGCATAAAAGCGGGCACCTTATCTATTAAAACCAGTGAAATTGAATACCTCGGTGATATAGCGCTGGTTCTAGCCTATATGGTTGCAGTCGCATTTTACTTATCATTGCTATCATCTTTTTTGTTCAGTTACCTTGGTATAGATAATCTCGATGCTGAACGCTGGGTAACTACGATAATAATTTTATTTATTTCTGTTATAGGATATACACGAGGACTAGGTGGATTAGAAAAATTAGAATCCATCTCAATGACTGCTCAGCTTTCCATCGTGTTGGCATTAATGTTAGGTTTGTCTGCTTTTTCTTATCTCTTTTATACGTCGGGGCAAACTCTAAGTTTCGATTATCCAGAGCGTGATTTTAGTACTCAAATACGAATACTCGCAGGTGCTTTACTTGTAGTGCAAGGGTTTGAAACATCACGTTTTCTCGGTGAACGATACAGCTCAGAAATACGTATTGCGACGATGAAAAAAGCGCAAATTATTTCAGGTATTCTATATGTAGTTTCAGTCATTCTATTTTTACCAGTTGTTCAATATCTAGATCTTCATAATATTCAACTGGGTAAAATCGTTGATGTTACTGGCCTTGCAGCCATCATATTGCCATTTATGTTAATAGGTGCAGCGCTATTGAGTCAGTTTAGTGCGGCCGTCGCGGATACAAGCGGTGGTGGTGGGTTATTATGTGAAAGTAGTAGAAGGAAACTTTCATCACGTGTTAGTTATTTAGGTATTTCAATTTGTGCAATTTTACTTGTTTGGGCGGTAGATTTAATTGAGATCATTACACTTGCTTCGCGTGCATTCGCCTTTTATTATTTTCTACAGACATTATTGGCACTGAATTTTTGTTATAGGGATTGCTCGCCTGAAACTAGAATGACGCTATGGACTCGTATATTGTTCATTACACTTGCCATAATACTTTTGTATATTATATTCTTTGCAATCCCGGCAGAGTAGATGGCAATAGTATTTAACTGAAAATCATAGAGTGATAGATATTGTTGAATATTCAATGGATATAATGATCGGTAAAAAAATTAAGATTTCAGGTATGGTTTTGCAAATTGTAGCTGATGCGGGAGACAGATGGGAAACTCGAAATACAACTACTCGTGAAACCATTTTTATGGAAAAAACGATACTTCAAAATGCGCTTAGACTGGCTATGGCAGAGGTTATTTCTGACAATAATAACAGAATATAAATAAAGCTCGGCGAAGTTTAATTTCATCGGACTCTACCATTCTGCTATTCTATTTTACTCTTCAATAATCAGCTTATTACTTACTTCATCAGGATTATCATGCTGCCCAGGGAAGTCTTTTGCTAGAATCTCACCACATTCACGAACTGCTATACAGATGCCTTCGCTAAGGTCATTTGTTTTTATTGAAGTGATCATGTCATCTACAATGGCTTGCCAGGTATCTTTAGGTACTTTTGAATTGATGCCTGCATCGGCCAGAATTTCTACGCGATGTTCAAGCAGGGACACCATAATAAGAATCGCTGTATGATCTTTTGTGTGGTGCAAATTATGTTCGTAGAATGCCTGTAGTGCACGCTGATTAACTTCTTCGTCAATTTTATCACTCAGCATAAAAGGGCGTAGGATCGCGCCAATATTACCCAGGGCATAACCCAGGTATAAACCTGGAATTTGGGCATAAAGTATCCACATTGGGTCGTAATCACCTAGAAAGAAGTAAGCGAGAAAACCAGCAAGTAAAGCACCCGCTACAGCTAGTCGCCAACGAGCACCTGCGTAATCATCACTTTGTGTAACAATCATTGGCACAATTTCACCCGTGGTATGCTTTTCAGCTTCGAGTACGGCCTGTGAGACTTTGTCGCGGTTGGCTTGTGTTATTTCAATCATATTATCCTGCTCCTACCAGCTTCCACTCGCGCCACCACCAGAGAAACCTCCGCCGCCACCACCGCCGAAGCCGCCCCCACCAAAACCACCGCCACCACGGCGACCGCCACTCATGGCAGCCCCCATTAGTAATCCGCTCAACAATGCACTGCCAACGCCACCGCGTCTTCTTCGGCCAAATAGGGGGCCTATTAAAAACATACCAATAAACAGTAGATAACCAAGTCCGCCACTGCTGTTCTTTGTTTTACGTAAACGTGGTGCAGGAACGTCTTCTAACTTTCCGCCAACGCTCTCTGCAATCATGCCCAGGCCGACGAGTATGCCTGCACCGGTTTGCCCTTGTTTAAAAAATGGAATGATACCTGTGCGTATAATGCGACCGGCAATAACATCGGGAAGCTCACCTTCGAGGCCACGTCCTACTTCTATTCGTACTTTTCGGTTTTCTGTAGCTACTAGTAGGAGTACACCGTCATCCTTTCCTTTGGCTCCGAGTTTCCATTTATCAACGACCTTTATGGAATAGCCTTCTATGGTTTCATCTTCCAATGAAGGTACGACGAGCACTTGAAGTTGTGGACCATATTTTTGCTGAAATTGTAATAAGCTAGATGCAATTTTTGCCTGATCACCACGACTCAACACACCCGCAAGATCAACCACCGGGCTGCTGTGTTTAGGCACTTCAAGAGCTAATACCGGGCTTACCCATAAGGTGCCCAGTAAGCTCAACAGAATGAGTGTTCTAGCAAACATTAAAAGTTAATTTGCGGTGCTTGCTGTACCGCCGCTTCGTTTTCAACTGTGAACTGAGGCTTCTTCTCATGATTAAGAAAGATAGCATTAAACCAGGAAGTAGGTGGCACGGTTACGAGGTTGTTGAATTCTTTAATGGTTTGGATGTAACGATTTCTGGCAACTGTTATACGATTCTCCGTGCCTTCAAGCTGTACTTGAAGATCACGAAAATTTTGATTTGCCTTGAGGTCAGGGTAGCGTTCTACAACCACCATCAACCTTGATAAAGCTGAGCTTAATCCCGATTGTGCCTGTGAGAACTTACTCATCGCTTCAGGGGTTAACTGGTCGACACTAACCTGTGTTTGAGTAGCTTGTGCTCGAGCCTCTATTACAGCAGTGAGTGTGTCTTTTTCATGTGCGGCTGAGCCTTTTACGATATTGACCAGGCTAGGGATAAGGTCTGAACGTCGCTTATACTGGTTGAGTACTTCTGACCATGCGGCTTCAACTTCATTAAGTGCCGTTGGAATGCTTTGTATACCGCAACCTGATAGGAGCAACGAGCAAATAAGTATGGCGTAAGTTGCTGGGTTTAGAGTTGATTTTTTCATATGCGTACCTTAGCAGAAAGCAGCAGTTAACATCTATTTCATTTCAAGAGATATTTGGCCTGCCGTCTTTAATATCATGAGTAATAAGAACTTTAGCGAGATTAAAATTTGATCACTCGCATGATTTATATAATGATACAACATCATATAAATCCATCAAGACGATATTTAATGTTTAAAACACTTAACCAAACAATTAATACTGAACTGAATAGCCGTATCATATTTTTGTGCTTTGGCTTTGTAATCACATTTAATAGCTGGGCTGTAGAGGAACAGTCAGATGCTGTTGAGCTTAAAACTGAGAATAATTACTATGATGAAATGGTTTTATTGAGACCTAATGAACCAAATATTCTTGGATTTAGAAAAGACGCTAATGATGGCTGGTTTCTCGATATTAAACTTTCCTTGAAATACCCGATTAATCATGACGGCCTATTTAAAGATAAACATGAACGAAATATATTTCCATTTTGGTCGTTTGCATTTACCGGTACATGGGCTCAATACATGTTCGATAGGAAGTCGTCTCCAGTTATCGCTAAAAGGTATAACCCTGAGATATTTACTCGCTGGTGGTTACGCGATAAGCATAATTATATTGATGTTATGTATGGTCATGAATCAAACGGGCAAAGTATTGGTAGCTGGGATACTTATAATGTTAAACAATTAGAAATAAGCAGTATTGATGACCCTGAGTCGGGTGATAATATAGTAAATGCTAGGGATTATATTTCACGTGGCTGGGACTATATTGGATTCACATATAAAACCCGTAACCCTTTGGATATATATTTTTTTGAGAAGCAGAAAAAAGGTAACTTCTTTTATGGAAAAACCTTAACAACCTATATGAAATTTCGTTACTTTCTTAAAGATGGTTTGCTTCAAGGTGGAAACGAAGATTTCAATCCTTGGGAAGTTTTTGGTCCACAATGTATAGACGATGAAAATAAAACAGACTGGACATCTGAATGTCATCAGTTAAATGACAAGTATTCACGTGATCGTTATGACGGTTTAACATTTATTTTTAAAAACGATACAGACTATGGATCGGTATTTAAAGGTATTAAAACAGCATTGATCTATACCACAGGCTATAAGGATGCATTTGAAAATAGTACAGTGCGCTTAGAGCATACACTTAACTATAATAATTTACCGATTATGATTTGGATGCAAACAGGTTATAATAGTGATTTAGTTGATTATTATAAGAGAGTTAAAAGTTACGGCATTGCACTAGAGTTGCGGTATTGATTTTTAATTTACAAGGAGTGATAGAGTGACTCGATATATTATTACCTACTTAGGCGGGGATTAATCTTCCACACCGGAAGAAGGTAAACAACATTTTGCTAAATACCAGGATTGGTTGGGTGCAGTGGGTAGTATCGCGGTTAGCTCCATGAATCCATATAAAAGTACTAGTAATGTCAATTCTGATGGTTCGGTTTCGCTGGGTAGTTCTACGACTATGTCAGGTTTTACAATTATTGAGACTGAGCCTTTAGAGTCAGCAATCGTTATTGCTAAGGCATGTCCATTTTTGGATATTAATGGTTCGCTTGAGGTGTCTGAGATAATTGATATGCCAGGTTAATGTTAACAATATATATTTTCAACAAATTGCTGTTGTATTTTTTTGACTTCGTCTAAATTAGAAATGAGTGCATCTACGCAGTTTTGATCGAGCACTTCTCCCGCTAGTTCATTAAGTTTACTAATTGCCTCTTCATTGCTCCATGCTCTTTTATATGGGCGCACGCTTGTCAAAGCATCAAAGATATCGGCTACAGCAACTATACGCGCCTCTAATGGAATTTCTTCACCTTTTTGTCCGTCTGGGTAACCATTACCATTCATTTTTTCATGATGATGTTCGGCAATATTTCGCAACATATCTTTATAGTCGATATTACTTAATCCGAAATCTTCTAAGAGCTCATCAATTATTTCACGGCCTATAGTTACATGTGTATTCATAATGCTTTTTTCGGACCCATTGAGTTTTCCGGGCTTTAATAAAATATTATCAGGAATACCTATTTTGCCAATGTCATGGAGTGGTGAGAACATAAATATATGCTCGATATAGCTATCGTCCAGATTATATTTTTCGGCTAATTCTTTAGCAATTATACGGCTATATCGTGACATTCTATCCAGATGACTACCAGTTTCTGGATCTCGTAAATGGGTTAATTTATTCGTTGTCTTGATAGCTGCAGACAATGTTTTAATAGCGGTTATTTCATTGATTACCATTAATGAAATCATATGTGCATATACATCAATTTGTTGTAGATTATTTTCAGTGAACACATCTGTTTCATAGGAATTGAAAAATATAAAACCGATGAACACTCCATTGTTATACATAGGGAGCGTATAACTAGCTGCATAGCCTTGTCGACCTATGCGTTGAGTGTGTTTGTTTTTACTGTTTTCATAAGTAACTAAATTGTTAATTACTCGAGGCAAACCTTTATCTAGTAAAGATTTTAGCGATGGCGCATTATCGAGTGATGATTCGTAATGTTCTAGCGGATTGTCTTCATTGCTGCTGTGTAGATATGTTTTTAATATATTGGTTGCAGGGTCATACAAAGTAATGGCAATACGGCATACAAAAGGAAACTGTTCGCTGAGTGAGTTGTGAGTCGCTATCAGTTTATTACGTAAAGATGACGTTTTGTGTATGTCTGTAAGTGAATTTATATGTTCAGTCATAGTGTGCGATTTTTTGCAGGCTTAAGACATTATAATAGTTCAATATAGATGTTTTTTATGATCCTCTACATGTTTATTAACTATTATCATATTAAGTTTTTCTTATATTTACTTTAGTCGAATTATGTATTTAAAATATCGAGCGCAATGGCTTCGGCCGCTTTAATGCCATCTATGGCCGCTGATAATATACCACCTGCATAACCAGCACCTTCGCCTGTAGGGTATAAACCAGTTGTATTTATACTTTGCATATCTTTGCCACGTTTTATACAAATAGGCGAAGAGGTACGCGTCTCTACGCCAGTTAGTATGGCATCGGCCATTGCAAATCCTTTAATTTTTTTATCGAATGCGGGTATTGCTTCACGAATGGCAGCTATTGCGAATTCTGGTAATGCCTTTGATAAATCACCCAGTACTACGCCGGGTTGATAAGAAGGCGTTACGCTAGCCAATTCAGTTGATGGTCTATTGTCTAAGAAATCACCAACTAACTGTGCGGGTGCGTGATAGTTTGATCCACCAAGTTTATATGCTAGCTTTTCAAGTTTTCGTTGCAAGTCTATTCCAGCGAAGACATGATCAGGATAATCCTGTTGTGGATCTATACCCACAACTATTGCAGCATTGGCATTGCGTTCTTGGCGTGAGTATTGCGACATACCATTGGTCACAACACCACCGTCTTCTGATGTGGCAGCAACAACCTGACCACCTGGGCACATACAAAAACTATACACTGTACGCCCGTTGGGGCAGTGATGTACCAGCTTATAATCGGCTGCACCCAATATAGGGTTACCAGCTTCTCCGCCAAAACGTGCTTTGTCTATTACAGACTGAGGGTGCTCGATTCGAAAGCCAATGGAAAAAGGCTTGGCTTCGATGTATACGCCTTGATCTAGCAACATCTGGAAGCTGTCTCGTGCACTATGGCCAATAGCTAAAACAATATGACGACTTAACAGGGTTTCTCCGCTATTCAATGTAACGCCGGTGATATTACCTTTAGATGTATCGTCACTGGAAGGCTCACGATGAATTGTTTCGACTTTACTATTAAAGCGAATTTCACCACCCAAACTGATGATTTCGGCACGCATAGTTTGCACCATTTTTACCAGTTTGAAGGTCCCAATGTGCGGCTTACTTATGCTGAGTATTTCTTCAGGCGCACCGGCTTTAACAAACTCGGTTAGTACCTTGCGACCGAGATGATTTTTATCTTTAACTTGACTGTATAATTTGCCATCTGAAAATGTGCCTGCACCGCCTTCACCATATTGCACATTTGATTCTGTATTTAGTTTGCCTCCACGCCACAGCTTCCAGGTATCTTGAGTACGTTGCCTAACGTCCTGCCCACGCTCTAAAACAATGGGTTTAAGGCCCATTTGTGCCAGCACTAGAGCTGCAAGAATACCTGCTGGCCCAAAACCTATAATAATAGGGCGTTGCTGATTACCCGTTGGGAAATCGCCACCAGCTGTGGCGACAAACTTATAGCTAGTATCCGGACTTTTCCTTACGAATGATTGCTCGGAAAACTTCTCTAAAACGGTTTCTTCTATACCTTCACTAAGTACGACATCTAGCTGATATATCAATAATATATTGGACTTTTTGCGTGCATCATAGCTTCGTTTATAAACGCTGAAACTCTGTATATCATCAAGACTAATCTCAAGCGCATTAGCAATTGCATCCGCTATATCACCATCCTGATGATTAAGGGGCAGTTTGATCTCATTAAGTCTCAACATGGTAAATTCACTTGGCGGGTACTTGGAAGGTATCAGGTGGTAATGCGACTGCTAATTTTAACATAGCAATAGCTTAACGGTGCATAAAGTTGATTTCATTACTATACCTACACGCTCTTATAGCACTATGTAAATTAGCTACTTAGTTGAATATGTGACTACCTTCACTATATAAAATGCTTACATAGGTAAAATTCATACCATAAAATATTAGTTATCAATTATGGAGCACCCCATGCGTTATTCGTCAGTATCACTAGCCATGGCCTTATCGGTATTCACCAGTATCGCGAGCGCAGATGCACTAGGCCTGTATGTAGGCGGCGGTATGTGGAACCATGATCCAGATGGCGCGTTTGGCACCGTAGGCGATAGCAATATTGATACTAAGTCGGACTTAGGATATAGCGAAGACAGTGATATTTACTTATATGCCGCATTTGAGCATTTTATACCCATGGTACCTAATCTCCGAGTTGAATCAGCTTCACTAGAGCATGTTGGTTCAGCTACTTCGCTTATCTTTAATGGTGTTTCAGTATCTGGTGACTCTTTAACTGCTCTGGATACTATTGACACAATTGCTTACTGGCGTCTATTAGATAATTGGGTGAATTTTGATCTTGGTCTTAATGTGCGCAAGATAGATGCTGATTTCAGTATTGATTCAGAATCGATATCGGTTTCAGAAACCATTCCAATGCTATATGTAGCTGCGCAGTTCGACTTACCTTTCACAGGTCTTTCTGTTGGTGCTGATGTTAATCATATTAGCTACTCAGGCATTAAATATCAGGACGTACGATTGAGAGCATTATATGAAGTAGGCGTTATTGGTTTTGAAGCAGGAATCAAAACAACGACTATCGAATTTGATGATGTAGACAACGTCAATGCAGATTTAGAGTTTACAGGCCTAATGGCTGGGGCATATCTTCATTTCTAAAAATCCTGAATTGCAGCTAACAAGTGAAACTTGTTGTTTGAATAACTAAATTACACTTTAAAGCTTCTCAATCAAGACGCTGATAAGTAATCCCAAAAACAGTGTCTTAATTTAAAATCTTCACATTCAAAGGGTCATATCCGGACCTTGTGCCTTCTGCTATAATTCGCGCCTTAATTTACCAGTAATGAGTTTACCTATGTTCAGTTTAGGGTGTAAAAATCGAGTTTGTGTTCAAAATGAGGTGTTATCCGGTTTAACCGTAGCACTGGCCTTGGTACCCGAAGCAGTGGCTTTTGCTTTTGTTGCAGGCGTTGAACCTTTAGTTGGATTATACGCAGCCTTTATGGTGGGTTTGTTGGCATCCATTTTTGGTGGCCGACCTGGAATGATTTCAGGCGCTACAGGTTCAATGGCGGTTGTAATGGTTGCCTTAGTTGCTAATCATGGAGTTGAATATCTATTTGCCGCTGTAGTACTTGCAGGCTTAATACAAATTCTCACCGGTATATTAAAGTTAGGTAAATTTATTCGGATAGTGCCTCACCCGGTAATGCTAGGTTTTGTAAATGGTTTGGCCATCGTTATATTTTTAGCGCAGTTACAACACTTTGAAGTTGAGGTAGATGGAGTTACCCAATGGATGACTGGCGAACCAATGATGATTTTTGCAGGACTGACCATCTTGACCATGGCTATCATTCACTTCTTACCTAAATTAACTACAGCGATTCCATCATCGCTTGCGGCTATTGTTGTTGTATCATTTATGGTGGTTGGTTTAAATATCGATACAAACACAGTAGGTGACTTAGCATCTATTGAAGGTGGTTTACCACAGTTTCATATTCCCGAAGTTGCTTTTACATTTGAAACCCTAAAAATCATTTTCCCATATGCCTTTGTTTTAGCGGCAATTGGTTTAATTGAATCACTGCTTACTTTGACCCTAATCGATGAAG
>Ga0316204_10005766_pt1 | contig 19960 bp, 5 predicted proteins | sample 6monrhotite_MG_2_FD_205661 | JGI IMG/M metagenome (GOLD analysis project Ga0316204, IMG submission 205661) | Microbial mat bacterial communities from mineral coupon in-situ incubated in ocean water Damariscotta River, Maine, United States -... | ecosystem: Environmental > Aquatic > Marine >...
ACGCTTCACCTCCGCATAACAGAATACCTCTACCTCTGATCGATTATGCGCATCTAAAACCGGCTCGAAAAAATGACTCACTGCATGTTGACGTAAATCAGGCGAAACGTAGCCAATCCGTAAGCGCTTATCCGCTTCATTCCCAAAATCATTGCGCCGTACATCGTCAGACCACTCATGCTGAAATCCTTCAGCACGCCCCAGATCGCCGTGCACGGCATCCCAGTTTCTTGACTCTGACAAGAGCGCTTCCTCGCTCACCAACACATTATAACTTTGCACAAACAACAAATTACTGTGGGCATGCACGTCATCTGCCTGATAAAACAATGCCTTTTTCAAGGCTCTCAGCGCACCCGTAAAATCTGCCGTGTCCTGTAAAGCAGTCCCCAAGTTATTCCATGCCTGAGGCAAACCCGGTTTCAATTGCAGAGCACGCTCATACATCTCAATCGCTTCTGGAAATTTATTCAACGCCTTATATGCGAGCCCCAGATGCATATGCGAAACAGGAGAATTAGGTTCTTTAGCAATAAGTTGCTTTAAGATAGCAACTGATTCTCCATTGTCGCCGCGCTGACGCGCAAGCACCCCCAACAACAGCAAAGCATGATGATACTCTGGATCCCGTTGCAAAATTTGACGACATTTCTTTTCTGCTTCCAGCAGCTGGCCAGCCTGCTGGCACTTAAACGCTGACATCAAGTCAGCATCAAGAGCATCAGATTTAGGCTTCGCCATGAGACTCCTTATCAGAAGTCGTATCGATAGTGATCACACCACCTTGCTGCAAAGCCTCAAGCAAAGGTTGTAAATAACTTGCATAGCGCTGCCAAAGTTTTACAGAACTTCGATATAGCGGCTTTCTCACCTGAGTAATACTATGTGTTGAAACGATTCTTGATGCTTCATAAAATGTCAAACACTTATCATCCCAGCTCAAATCACAAAACTCTAACAATTTACGTGTTTCAGCCTCTTGATCAGAAATCAGGTTTTCGTAACTGAGCTCATGAATTTCATCAGGAAACAGTTGATGCCAATAGTCCATCAACTCACGGTAATAACCATAGTATTGTCCCAGCTCTTTTTGATTGTAAGTAAAATACAAGCCATCACCACTGAAATAACGTTTGTAACTAGAAAAGCAAGTATCAACAGGATCACGTACACAATGAATAATTTTTGCATTCGGGAACAATAAACGGATCATGCCGATATACATAAAATTACCAGGCATTTTATCCGTAAAATGACCCGTGAATTTAAAGCGCGACGCGATACGCTGTAAATATTGAGACGCAATATCTGAAATTTTCTCTGAGCCTAAACAGGAAATCTCATCTAACCAGGCATCTTGCTTCGAGGATGACATCGAACGCCTAATAACCATATCAAGATCTTTACGCTCACCCGCACCCAGCACATCAGAATGACTAGAAAGAATCTGCTCTGCTAGCGAAGTACCGGAACGCGGCATACCTAAAATAAAAATCGGTGCAATTGAACTGACGCCGTAGTCTCTTCTTTGACTAAAAAACTCAGCACTAAATGTGTTTTTTATTTCAGAAAATACGCGTTGATCACGTTCAACACTGTAGCTAACTGTAGCCCGTTTGAGCGCATTCCCTTCTGCATAATGGCTCATTGCTTGATCGTAGTCTTTCAGATCTTCACGAACCTTTCCCAAAGCAAAATTCAAAAACATGCTCTGCTCGTTGCTTATTTCTGAACTGGCTAACTCTTGCTCCATGTGTCTAACGTCTCCATCAACATCAGTGAATGTTTTGATATTAGCCAGAACATGAGAAACATAAGCCGCATCAGGCTTGAAGTCTAATATATGCCTGCAACGCGCCTGTGCTGCACTTAGATTTCCTTGCTCGGACAACACATTCAGCAGATTAATATTCGCTTGATAATGATTCGGGAGCTTATCCAGCACAAACTCAAACTGCTCTTGTGCTTCTGCGTAACAGCCATTTTCCAATAAAGCACAACCCAGGTTATTGGCCAGCTCGCAGTCATCCGGATGATCGCGAAGCGCCTGACGATAATCCTCTAGCGCAGCATCAACGTTACCCTGCGCCAACAATGCTGACGCCAAGCCATTCTTCAACAGCGCACTGTTCGGCACAATTTTAAGCCCTTGCTGAAATTGCTTAATAGCCGCATCAAACTGACCGCTATCACGAAATAACAAGCCTAGCCCATTATGAGCGGCAACATTCATGGCATCAATTTTCAACGCACTCTGAAATGCCTGAACGGCAGCGTTCTGGTTATTTTTTTCTCGCTGAATATCACCCAGATGACAAAATAATTCTGCACTTTTTTGATCGTACTGCAATGCGCTATTGCAGGCCTGCAGAGCAACATCGAATTGATTTTTCCGCTTTAGCAAAGCGATTCGATTAACATGCGCAAAAGTAAAATCAGGTTTTAGCCTTGCCGCCTCACTAAAGGCATTCAGCGCCTTTTCGTTATAACCCAAGCCATTCAGTGCTTGCCCCAGATTAAAAAAAAGCACTGCATTGCCAGGGTTCACTGCAATCAAATCTGAAAAAAGAGCAGCTGCTTCGTCATAGCTACCTTGTTGACACAAAAGTCCCGCCAAACGAAATTGAATTTCACCGTTATCAGGCTGCGCCTTATATGCCTTGCGATAAAACTTTTCCGCGCGTGTTAGCTGCCCTGCTTCATGAAACTCTATTGCGCGCTTGAATGTTGCCTCGACCGACATCGTCAAATCGCTCAGAAATCATACCCAGTATCACGCTTACGCAACTCATCGAGCAACGGCGTGAGATATTGTTCATAATTTTTCCACAATTTCACTGAGCCTGTATAAATAGGCTTACGCACCTGAACATAGCTATTGGTTTTTACCGATCGTTCTGTTTTATGAAATGACAGGCAGGCGTCATCCCATTCTAAGCCGCAAAAGTCTAACAGCTTGCGCGACTGACCCTCTTGATCTGAAATCAAATCCTCATAACGGGCATCATAAATATACCCCGGCAATACATCATGCCAATGCGCCATCAAGTCATGATAAAAACAAAAATATTGACCCAATTCTTTCAGGTCATACGAAAATCTGATATCTCCACTAAAGTAACGTTTAAAACATGAAACACAAACATCAACCGGATCACGCACACAATGAATTATTTTTGCCTGTGGAAATAACAAACGTATCATGCCAATATAAAGAAAATTTTGCGGCATTTTATCTATGACGTAAGGCTTATCCCCGCTAAAACGACGTGCCTGCGCATGATAATCCTCTGCATATTTTTGAAGAAAATCGGCATCGAATGACTCGTAACCAACCGGGAAAGTGCCTCCATTCGCCTCAAGGATACTCATCAAAATATCCCGCATTGCAGCCAACTCACCTGCACCATACACTAACGGATGACTGGCTAAAATTTGCTCTGTCAATGAAGTACCTGAACGTGGCATGCCAACAATAAATATTGGAACCTTAGCGGTTTTTTGTGACCCTTCACCAGGACTTTGTTGAAAAAAACCACGTGAAAATGCCTTTTTAATACGCATCATTAAATCACGGTCAGTCTCAACCGTATATTCATAACTTACTCGTTTACTTTTATTTGCTTTAAGGAAAAAGGGAAATGACTTAGCGTAATCTTTCAGGTCCTCGTAAATTTTCCCCAAAGCAAAATAAACATGCATCCGCTCATTTTCTTTTAAACCAGGATTTTCCAGCACTGCACTAATCATACTAATATCAGGGTCGCTCGCATCCTTGAAGCGTTTATTATTGGCCAATGCGCGATATGCCTCCACACACAACGGGTTATGCAGTATTGCCTGGCGTTGAGAAGCGATCGCCTTATCCAGATCCCCGCTAATTTGATACGTTAGTCCGAGCTCAAAATATGTTCTATCATCGTTTGGGTTGAGACGTAGCGCCTCTTCATAGCTTTTTTTCGCATCATCCACTCTATCAACCAAACTATAAATATTTCCCAACTCATAATGACTGCGTGCATCATTCGGACTCAATTCAACAAGACGAGTAAATACATCAACAGACTCATCATATTTTTTGGCAGAACGAAGCGCATTGCCTAAGTTAGCTGTCAGCGTCAAATCATTGGGTTTAAGCAGCATGGCTTTTTTAAAGTAGGTCACTGCGTCCTGATACCGCTCTGTCATCATCATTAGCATAGCAATCTGACCCCAAACAATAGGATTGCGAGGGTTTATCTCAACGGCTTTTTCCAACGCGGTCAGTGCGGCATCAAATTGATCCACAGTACTCAGCGTAGTCGCTAGATTACTGTACGCTTCGAAAAAATCAGGCTGTAAACTTATCGCCTTTTGAAAAGCCTCTATTGCCTGCTGGGGTTTAGCTATTTTCTCCAAATTCAATGCAAGATTATTATAGGCCTCTGCCAGATCAGGCCGCACTTTAATCACTCTTTGATAAGAGGCTATCGCTTCACTAAACTCATTTAATTGCCCATGAATCGTACCCATTAAAAACAAGGCTTCAAAATTACCTCGCGACTTCTTCACCACGCGAGCGCATTTATTTTTTGCTTGCAACCACTGCCCCTGCCGCATCAACTCACGTACTTGCTGAATTTGATTACCTACATTCATTGTTTTTACCTACTATCTACTAACCATTTTTTCCACATGTGGCGATAAGCACTCTCTAACGCCTGCGCCAATCCGTGCGCATCGCACAACGGAGAAGCGGACATCTGCTCACGTAAGCTACCACGTAATTGTTTGCGACGCTGAGGGTCATTCGCCAAAGCCACCGCTTTCGCTACGTACTCTTGCCGACTTATTGCGATAAACTCCTCAAGCCCCACAGCAGTAAGCATGCTCACACCTTGACGCTCTATCATGCGCTCGCCTGACAGGGTAATCACCGGCACGCCCATCCACAATGCATCCGCAGTCGTCGCTCCACCCGTGCGTGGAAATGTATCCAGGGCGATATCAATCTCGTGGTATGCAGACAGGTAGTCCAGTGTACGGGGTAACAAAATTAGCCTTTCAGCAGAAATGCCGTTCGCAGCAAACCGCTCTTTAAGCCGCACCTGCATCACAGGATCACTTAGCACTCGAGTTTTCAGCAACAGTCGACTCTGCGGTACGGCCGAAAGTATTTCACACCACAAAGAAATGACATTCGGAGTGATCTTGGACAAATCATTCAAGCTACCGAAGGTTAGTGCTCGGCGCGGATCGACAGATGCTACTGCGGGCGCATTATCATGTGGACGATAGCACAACCAGCAGCGTGGCAGACGATAATGCGTCTCTGTCGCCAACTCCATCGCACCATCAGGATGCAACACTTCGTCACTAATCCAATAGTCCATGGCCTCAAGGCCCGTCGTCGCACAATATCCAAGGTATGTCACCTGCACAGGTGCAGGCTTATAGGTAAACACCTTAAGTCGATTGGTCTCCGTATGCCCAGCAAGATCAACAAGAATATCGATCTGATCATCATGTATCAGACGCACAACCTCTTCATCAGACAAACCGACAGTTGAGCGCCAATAATCGGTTATTTTTTGCAACCGTTTTGTCGCTTCATCCGGCCGTCGTACTTCCGCATAACAAAATATCTCTACTTCTGATCGATTATGCTCAGCCAAAATGGGTTCAAAAAAATAATTTACCGCATGATGACGCAAGTCAGGAGACACGTAACCTATACGCAAACGTCTGCCAGCTTCATTACTAACATCATTACGCGAAGCATGGCCCGATCGCACACACTGAGCCCTCTTGGCACGCCCTTCGGAGCCGTGCACGGCATCCCAACGCTTTGACTCTTCCAGCAACGTAATGTCGCTCACCAAAACATTATAACTCTGCACAAACAGTAAATTACTGTGGGCGTGCTCATCATTGGATTGATGCAATACCGCATTTCTCAACGCCTTCATCGCACCACTGGGATCTGCCGTATGCTGCAAGGCCATTCCCAAATTATTCCACGCCTGAGAAAAATTCGAATCCAAATGCAGAGCACGCTCATACATATCAATCGCTTCAGACAATTTATTACTCGCATTATATGCAAGCCCCAAGTGCAAGTGTGTAGTAGGGGAATTAGGTTCTTTAGCAATCACCTTTTTGAACAAGATGACCGAGGCATCATTATCACCAAGATCACGAACTACAATTGCCAATAACAATAACGCATGGAGGTATTCAGGATCCTGCGTCAAAATTTGGCGACACATTTTTTCCGCCTCCAGCAACCGGCCGGCCTGTTGACATTTAAAAGCTGCCCTCAAAGATGCATTAAGAGTACCTGGCTTATGCTCCGCCATATGGCTCCTCATCAGAAAGCAAAAACTTCTGCCACATATCCCGATACGCCCCCTCAAGCGCCTGAGCTAATCCACGTGCATCGCACAGCGGTGAGGCTGCCATTTGTTCGCGTAAGCTACCGCGTAATTGTTTGCGCCGTTCTGCGTCTTTGGCTAGTGCCACTGCTTTTTCTACGTACTCTTGCTTTGTAGTGGCAATCAACTCTTCCAAGCCCACGGCCGTCAGCATGCTCACACCCTGACGCTCTATCATGCGCTCGCCTGACAGGGTAATCACCGGAACACCCATCCATAGCGCATCCGCTGTCGTCGCGCCCCCGGTACGCGGGAACGTATCCAGCGCAATATCAATATCATGGTAGGCCGACAGGTAGTTCTCGGTGCGCGGCAACAGGGTCAGTCGCTCGGCTACGATACCCTGCGCTGCGAACCGCTCTTTAATCTGCGCCTGTACCGTGAGATCACTCAGCGCACGGGTTTTGAGCAGTAAACGGCTATCCGGGACGGCCCGGAGTATTTCACCCCATAGCGTAACCACATCAGGGGTCAATTTTGTCCATTCATTAAGGCTACCAAAGGTCAGCGCTCGATCCGCATTGATCGCCGCCACGGCTGGCGCATTATCTTTAGGGCGATAACACAGCCAGCAGCGTGGCAGGCGGTAATGCGTCTCAACGGCCAACTCAACCGTGTCCTCAGGGTGCAAAATCTCATCACTGATCCAGTAGTCCATCGCTGAAAGACCCGTGGTCGCGCAATAACCCAGATACGTCGCCTGGATCGGCGCAGGTTTGTAGGTAAAGACTTTCAGTCGGCTATCACCTGTATGACCTGCCAGATCAATGAGTATGTCAATCTTGTCATCATGAATCATACGCGCAGCATCTTTATCGCTCATACCAACAATAGAACGCCAGCGATCTACCTTCCCTTGAAGTCGCTGCGTCACCGCATCAGGCGACTTAACTTGAGCATAACAAAACACTTCAAACTGTTGCTTGTCATAATAATCCAGAACGGGTTCAAAAAAATAACTCACCACATGCTCTCGAAAGTCCGCCGACACATAACCAATGCGCAAACGTTTCTCTGCAGCAGCATCAGGTTTTATATATTGATAACTATCTAAACGTCCCAAAGCACCGTGCACCACATCCCAGCGTTTTGACTCCGCCAGAAGCACTTGCTCACTCACCAACAAATTGTAACTCTGCACAAACAACAAATTACTGTGGGCATTCACATACTCAGGCTGATACCTCAGCGCTTGCTGCAATGCCTCCACCGCGCCCATAAAATCACCCACATCGCGCAAAACCATGCCCAGATTATTCCATGCAGCAGGATAATCAGGCTGCATCGCTACCGCTTGCCTATAACAAGCAATCCCCTTATCTAAATTTCCATTTTTATGTTCTAGCGCACCAAGACAAAAAGCATCTTCTGCTGTAAGTGGCTTTAAAAGGGAAATATTTTCAAAGGTTTTTTCAGCTTCAACGGTCAAGCCAAGGTGATGCTGGGCAATACCTAAATTATAATGGGCCGCTAGGTGATTCGCCTGTAGAACAACAACCTTATTCAGATAATTTCTGGCACCTGCATAATCAAGCATTTGCAGACAAGCCAAGCCAAAGCTGTACAATAGCTCCACGCTCTCAGGTTGCAGCTCAAAACCCCGTTTAAAATATAAGATAGCAGTTTGATTTTTGCCTAGGGTAAAATGCCATTTACCCAAAGCAAGAAGAGCTTTAAAGTGATTTTTGTCGCACTTAAGTATCCATTCAAAGGTATTTATAGCATCTTGAAATTTTTTCAACTCCCACAACACACTACCGAGGTTGAAATGGGCACTTAAATTATCAGGACTTATTTTCATAGCCTGGCGATATACATCGCAGGCAGCGCTCAAATCCCCTTGCTTGCGAAACACATTACCAAGATTATTACACGCCTCAAACATATCAGGCTTGCATTTTAATGCATCCTGATAAGCAGTTTTAGCCTTAGCAAACTGCTCTTGCACCTCATAGATACGCGCTAAATTATAAAACGCGGTGGCATCACCGGGACAAAGCTTGATGACTTCACGAAAACATTTCTCTGCGTTTGCATAGCGTTTCAACTGAACGTTGATCATGCCAAGGGTAAATCGGGTATCATGGTCCTTTGCATCTTTTTTGCAAATTTTGATACACAGTTTCCGCGCATCTTCCAGCTTAGCACTTTGAATCAAAGCCTGAAGTTTACGCTTTTTACCCTCCATACCACACCCTTACATCAAATCCACAATAAAATACGATTTTAAGCAACAAGACTAAAACCTAAACTGCATCCCTGTACTTATCGACAAGTTAGAATAACTTGGCAACGACCCACCTTGGCGCGACACTGGCAAAGCAAACTCAGGAGCATAGGATAACCCAATAGGTAAGTTGGATTCATTTCGCCCTGCATTAATGTTCAAACTAAAACTCAACTGATTATGTATGCGGTAATTAAGCGATAACGCTATATTATTAGTAACATTCATACGCTTTTGAGAAAGTCCCAAAGCATAAAAAGCATTACTATCGAGATTCGAATAATTTGTCCTGATATGACTCACTGAAGCAGTACCATACAAGCCACGAATCTTGCTCGCGAACAATGGCCGCCCAACAGAAAGAGTCAACCCATCTGATATATAAGCATAATCTGCCCCCCAACGATGCTCATTAATATTATCTCTACGCTCATAATTTAATGCCCAATTGCCCCAGTCACCAGCTGGATAAGAAAAGCGCAGCGCCAAACTCAATGATTTAGCATTAGAATAATTCAAGCCAGACGGATCAAAATCATTGCTAGACAAACTTAACTGTAAGCTTTTCGGCACAGGCTCTCCTGCCTCAAGCTCAATAAACTGCTGTTCCTGGCGTTTTCGCAACTCTTCCAACAGCGGCAAAACTTCCGCAATAATTGAAGTTCCTTTACCTCTTATAATTAAATCGCGGAATACAGCTATCGCTTCATCAATACGTTTATTTTCAGCATACAATTGACCCAACCTTAATCGCGCCGTCAAGTTATCAGGGTCTTTTTCAATGATATCCTTCATCATCGTTTCCGCTGTACCGACATTGCCTAAAAATTGATGCGCGATAGCAATATTTAATTTAACCAGCGCATCATCTGGCAACAAACGCTCAATCTCTTTAAGTAGTGTCAACGCCTCTTCAAAAAGTCCTTGCGGCATCAAATCCAACGCTTCATGAAAACCCAGCAGCGATCTTATTTCATAGCGGTATTCTTCACTCAAACCGGCCTCGATAAACGCAGCAATCTGTATCGCCAATTTATCCTGCTCATCAATTGAATCCAACATTCTAAGCAGTTGCATATGCGCTTCAGCATGGCCTTCATTCACTTCTAACAACTCCAAATAAGCAGCTTCTGCTTTTACATAGTCCGCCATGAGCCAATATAAATCGGCAATCTTCAACATAACAACACTATCACCAACATAATCCATCGCCATATCAAGCAATAGGGTTAACGCTGCCTGATAATTTTCTGACTGCTGAAACTGCTGCACCTGCATTAGCGTTAACTGTTTCGCTGCCCAACGGGCTTGAACTGCATCATTTGAGAACTCAGCGATCATTTGAAACTGCTCGAAAGCAAGATCAGCCTGCCCCGTGAATACATAGAGCTCAGCTAATTCTCCACGATAAATTTGATTCTCGGGTTTTAATGCCACGCTGATACTTAAGTGCTCAATAGCCGCATCAAAATTGCCTTGCTCAATCTCTACCCGTGCCAACCAATATTGAGCATCAGCTATTTCCGGCCGCCATTTAACCAAAGCTTCAAATACTTTACGTGCACCTTCAAGATCACCCTGCTCAATCAATCCTCTACCATCTGCAACAACCCTTTCAATGCGATCATTGTCAATAACACCGGAATCATCCGCTATCAAAATAGCCACCTGCTTAAGCGCACTACTCCGGTACAGTGCTAACAATTTTTTCTGCGCATCTCTAGCGTATATTGTTCCTGACAGCGTTCTGACCATAAGCTCAAATTCTTCTATCGCCTTATCAAAACTACCCATTTCTTCAAACATTTCCGCCAACATAAACCATGCTTCGTGCAGGTTTTTATCTAACTCCAGCACTATTCGATAATATTTTTCTGCTTCGACATACGCCCCCAAACCTTGGTAAGCCATCGCAACATTTAAATTAGTAAAAACATCACTAGGAATAAACTCAAGGATTCGCATCAACTTTGGCAAAGCTTCAGCGTATTGCCCATCAGCAATATGCTGAACCGCCTCTTGATATAGACGCATACCTTCATCAACCGTCAAAAACTCTACCTCAAGGCCATCACGTTGCAGCAATAAACGTGGTTGCCCATTGATGTACACCAAACTGATAACATCGCCAGGGAATATCAAATGTGGATTTTCAATTTTTGGATTAGCATGCCAAATTTCCGGCCAGAGCCATGGATCATCCAGCAATAATGCAGAAATATCCCAAAGAGTATCGCCTTTCTTAACCACGTGGCGGCGAGTCTCTTCATCAATCTCTTTCTGTAACGCCTCCAACAAATCACGTAATTGCTGATTATCAGTCAAATCTAAAGGCTTTCGCTGCTCTTCTTCTTCGGCTGGCGGCGCATCTTTGAGCGGTCGAATTATATTGGATACGCCGTGAACGGGAGGTTTATCTTCCTCACCTTCAAATAGATTCACCAAATCCAATGGATCATCAAACCGCACTAAACCACGCAAATAATAATTAACCGATTCGCCATTCAAATCGTCTAACAATAAATTTGTGCTTCGACTAAACGTCGTACCACTCGAAATAGATCCGTTTTCGAAATTCATTATTGCACTTGCGCCAGTGCGCGGCGAAAATGAATCGCCCCCAGAATCATGATTACCCGTATAAGCAGCACCCACCGTACCATTCAACGTTGTTGATTTAATGGGTTTGTAAGCCATGTTCAAGCTTATATTTAATGACGAGCTAAACGAATCAGAATTACTCACTTCAGTATCAGACTTATTTTTGATCAACCGATAATCCAACCTTGAAGATAAACGCCGCGTCCTGTCTTTAACAGCCTCAATACGTAAACGTGCTCGCTCTACAGTTTGATCAGCTTTACCACTTGCCAAAATTTTCTGATACTGCTCTAGCGCAAGTTCATCTTCATTTTTACGTTCATACATCACTGCAAGAGAAAACCTAACACGGTGGTTACTCGGATTTTGGCGCAACACACTCTCGTAGGCTTGAACAGCGCTATCCATATTTCCCACGCGAGCATACAGCAATGCCAAATAATAATTTGCCTGTGTGGACTCTGGCGATTCAATACGAATTCGGTCTAACTCCTGAAATGCCAGTAAAAGATCACCATCATTAAATAGCTTTCTAACTAGATAAATAGATAACTCCTCCACTAGAGCAGGAATTTTCTCTTGATCTTTCTCCAGCGAAACCACATGAGCCTTAGCTTCAATCGTCTTATCCAACTGCTGCTTTTGGTCATACATAAATACTAACATCGAATAAGCCTTAATATTTGTATTATCCAGCTTGACAACCATCTCTAATTCTTCAATAGCCAAATCCAGTTTTTTCTGTCTACCGTACAGTATCGCCAAATTAAAATGTGAACTCACATCTCCTGGAGACAACTTAATAACGCGCTTTAATTCTTCAATAGCCTCCTCACTTTTCCCTTTTTTAATTAACGCTTCAGCCTTTAAAGAAATGAGCCTCACCAACTTATCTTTAACAATACCACCCAGAGCGCTACTACCTGATAACGCTAACGATTTTTCATAACTGCTAATTGCCTTTTCTGGCTTGCCTTGCGCTCTGTATACAGCACCTAAACCGTAAAAACTTTTAGCTGATTTGGGATTTATTTTTAATATCTTTAAATAGAGCTTCTCAGCCAACACCAATTCATTCTGAGAAAAATAAACATTGGCAATACCAATCTGCGCACTTTCATTTTCTGGCTCCACCAACAAAACATTATTAAATTGTTGAATCGCCGCTGCATATTCTTTTGCCACTAACAAACGTTGGCCTTCTGCTAAACCAAGCTTATCAAGAGCAAATTTACGATCCACTCCCGATGGAACTCTGGCTATAATAGCTTTGAGCTGCTCATCAACCTGCTCTTTGTCACCACGCTGCTCATATACTTTCACTAATTTTTTTCTAAGGCCAATGTCATCCGGCTTTTGCTTCTGCGCCTTCAAATACCACACATCCGCTAATGCAAGCTCACCCATTTCCTCGTAAGTACTCGCCACCAATAGCAACGCCTTACTATCATCCGGATTTTCAGCTAACAATGCCTGGTATTCTTCAATGGCCCGCGCTGGCTCCCCCTGTTTCTTATATTTCAGAGCGCGCACAATAAACATGCGTCTCCGAGCATCTTTAATGTCCCCACTCACTAATGCAAACGTCGTCAACGCATCATCCAATCGACCGGCTTGCTGATACGCCTTACCTAACTCCCATACCAAACGTTTATTATCTGGCATAAGCTCCGTGCTTCTTTTTATTTGACGTAAACCCTCGTCAACTTTTCCAAGACGCATAGCAACAACACCATGCCAATAATTAGCCTGAGGATCATTTTCAGCACCGCGTAAGACCACATCAAGCACCTTCTCCGCCAACCCTAATTTTCCAATTTTCACCAGATTGCGGCCCTTACTGACACCAAGGTCAATCACAGACTGATCAGTCAGTGATTTACCCCTCATCTCTTCAATAAAAGACTTGCTTGAACTGACATACAGGCTTGAAAGATTTTCCAAAACATTAGCACTGACATGCCCTGCACGGACATGCTTTTTCGCCTGCTCAAAAATTATAATGGCTTCATCATCACGACCATCAGCAATGTAAATATCCGCCAGCATTTTATAGCCCGTATAGTCATTAGGAGAAAGCTTAGTCAAACGCTTAAAAAAACGCTCTGCCTCTGCATTTTTCCCTATGCCTAATTTTACCAAGCCGCTGTATCTTACAACCGTGGGATGATCAGGCGCTGTAATGGCAATTTCAGCAAGCGCTTTTTCTGCCACTTCATACTCTTTTTTCTTGAAGGCAGCAATCACTCCTGCCATACCAATAACATCCAAAGCCTTCCGTTTAAGGGCTGCGTTATCAGCCACGGCCTGAATTCTTTTCACATATTGTTTGGCCAAATCAGCCTCACCCACCGCCTGATACAAACGCGCCAACCTTATAAGTACTTCCGCCCGGTCTGGCTGTTTTTCTATAATTTCCTCGTAAATCTGAATAGCGTCCTGATCCATCTTGCTATTATGATAAGCTTTACCGAGTTCGATTTTTAGAGCGATGTTTTCAGGTGACAATCGCACACTTTTTTCAATATTCTTCACGCCTTTCGCATTATCGCCCGCTTTAAAATAAGCCTGCCCCAACCAATAATATATCTGTGAATTGTTTTTGTTCTTTTTAGCCATCGCGCTATATACCTTTATCACCTGTCGATGACCACGATGCTTTATCATTGACTGCCCTTCTTTCAGAATTTTCCTAACGTCTTCATCAGTCATAACAGGCTTTTGACTAACCTGAAGTAACAACTGATCAGCCTTATCATCTAACAATTCATTCAGTGCAACCAAAGCCTGCTTACGCGTTTCACCGCCTCCACGCTTTACCACTTGACTCAAAAGAGGTGCAGCCTCATCGAAGCTACCTGTAGCTTGAAAAAACAAGCCAACCTCTAATTGCAAAACCACGTCAGAAGCGCTTAATTTAAGCGCCTTCTGATACGACCGTTGCGCATCATCCAACAAACCGGCACCGTAATAAGCCTCGCCTAATCGAGCCAACACCAACGGCTCATCCGGAGCAACTGTCAAAATTTCTATTAAGCCCGTAATAGCCTGGTCATATTTCTTTGCTTTCAACTGCTCTTTTGCATCATCGAAGCCAATCGCATTTAACGCCTCAAGACGCAACGCATCCTCCTGAAGAAATTCGAAGTAATTATGGAAGCTCTCTTGAAAATTAACCTCGTCCTTCAAAAGGCGAAACATCAGCGCAATCTTCAATAACAAAGCATTCTGATTAGGCGCCATTTCGTAAGCTGCCTGATAAGTTTTCAACGCCTTTTCATATAATTCAGCTTCTTCATAAGACTGAGCCAAACTTTCACGTGCCTGCCAACTGTTCGGCGCCAACGCCACACTGCGTTCAATCCCCGACAAGCCTTCCTCTACTTTTTTCCTTTTGATAAGCACCTTACCCAACCAAAAATTTCCCTGTGCATTATCTGGACTACGCTTAACCAAACGCTGAAATAAGGTTTCAGCTTCTTCTAATTCGCCTTGACGAAGCTTGTCTTTACCCAGTGCAATAATTTGTTTTTCCAAACGCAACAGCTGCTTCTCTGCCTCTTTACCCACCGCAATCTCACCGCCATGTAATTGCGCCAGCTCAAGATGATCAATAGCCTCTGTAAATTTATTCTCATCAAGATACATCAAACCCAAAAGTAGATGCGGATTTGCCATTTTGGGCTCAATCTCGATCGCTTCCTCGAATAATTTTTTAGCTTCATCTAACTGCTGCAAGCCCTGATAAGCGACACCAAGGTGATACACCACTAACAATTCGCCAGGACTTTGTTCATTTAAACTTTTTAGCACATCAACTGCCTGCTGAAATTGCTTGGCTTTAATTTTCTCCTGACCCTCACGTAAACCTAATCGCTCCAACGCAAAAATATGCTCGGGACCACCAAACGTTGTTAGCTCCAACAACTTTGATGACTCTTGCCGCGCAAGCTCAACTTCGCCACGCTTTTCATACAAATCAATCAAACCCATTCTGAGTTTTAAATTTGTGGGCTCTAACTCAATAACATCAACAAAAATTTTATCTGCGGCCTGTGTTTCACCGCGCTTCTCAAAGGCATTGGCGCGCAGAATCATAATTTTAATATCGCCAGGAAATTCTTTAAGTAGCTCCACATACACCTGATCAAGCTGAGCATAATCCTGGGCTTTTTCAAATCGACGCGCACGAATCAAACCTATCTCTAGCTTCAACTGATCCGCCTTATCAAAATCAGGCGATCGATCAAGAATATCAATGTACACCTGTTCAGCCAGCTCTTCCTTTCCCACCCGCTGATACGCCTCACCCAACTGCCTCTTCAAAAAAAGATTATCCGGCGAAAGGGAAACACTTTTTTCGATATGCTGAATTGCTTCGTCCGGCCGCTTCTTTTGTAACAATGCCTGGCTAGACCAATAATGTGCCTGAGAGTTATTTGGCAAAACAATTATTAAGGCATCCAATAGCTGGATTGCCAAATCTACAGCGCCCAGTTGATACAAGCGCTTACCTCGATTCACTAATTTTTCTTGAGCAATCTCATCCAAATCAAGCTTTTCAGACTTCAAGCGTTCTTCCAAGACGCCCACCCACACTTGGTATAGAGTCTTTAAATGTTCAAATGCGATGCCTGCCTGACGTGACTTTGGATCTTGATCAAATATGCTTTCAAAAACATCAATAGCGGCATCAATTCTTTTCTGGCGCTGCAACAACATGCCCAGCTGAAGCCGAGCACCCATATTATTTGGATCAATATTGATCGCTTTCAAATAAGTAGCTTCCGCCAAGTTTTTCTTTCCAGACTCGTTATAAGCCTGCGCCAATGCCTGCCATAATTTAGTATTATCAGGGGATAATTCCGCACTACGCTCTATATCCAGCAAACCCTGCTCAACATCACCCTGTTTAATTAAAATCTGACCTCGCCAGTAATAACCTTGGGAATTTTTTGGGTTCAGCCTAATAACCCTGTCAAAATTTTCCTGCGCTAAATCAAATGCACTCTTACGAAAGAATGCTTTACCTTCATCAATCAGGCGCTGTACTTCCTGAGGCGATACTCTCTCATTGGAATTTAAATCAGGATTTGAGTTTGAATCTAGATTTGTAAGTGAATCTGGCTTTAAAGCAGAACTGGATGGCACGGCATCAGAAACCACCGTTTCAGGTGAAGCAGAAAATGCAGGAAAACTAACGGGTGTCAGCAATAGAAAAACAAACCATAAAGCTGGCGGGCGCGAAGATGGGCTCAAATGATCCTCCCATCTGGCAATAACGTCATTATGGTACTGTCTTGTTCAAACAAAATGGCATTCCATCAGCTGGATTGGATTTATCTCCACTTAATTCAAAGGAGATAAATGCTTTGGAAACACTTGTATTTCAAACACGCCCTGTGAATAAAAATAACACAAGAAATTGAATAAAAAATTATGCAGGGCGCTTACAACAAACAGTTACACAAGCAATTCAATCACAGCTTGAAACAACACCCTTCTCTAACCCCTGGCATTAAAACAGGAATGCAGATATCGAATTATAGCATCTACACGGGGGGTTTTTCTTACTCACGAGAAAAAATATTACATTTTTCAGAAAGTTGGACAGCATTCCACAAACAAAGTTCCGAAATACCGCCCATTTAAATGCATAGAAACATTCACGACAACGCCTTAAAAGTCTGCTATCACAAGATCAAAAAAAGCCGCACTACTGCGGCTTTTCTCTCTACTCTTTAATAAAACAGCTTTATTGCTGCTGAAATGATCAACACTTAGTGATCATCGTCATGATCATGATCATACTTCCATTTCGTTGACGTCAGCTTCGTCCAGTCAGTCGGATTAATCGCAGTGTTACCTGAAAAACCTTCATCACCCAGCGTCAGATCCATCGTCAACGTAGGCGTCAAACTGCTGACATCAATGCCTGTGGTATCGAAATTAGCATGTAGTTTGAATTTAGCCACTGCAGCTGAGTAATAATCCTGCACGCTAATCGATTCAGAAATACCCCCGCTGAATACCATCGTCATACCAGTGCTCAACTGGTATGGCAGCTCTACCATGAACTCACTCTCATCGTCCTCAACATCAATCATGAGCGTCGATGGTATTGTGCTAACAGTACCGTCTGCGGCAACATTGATCGTAACACCACCGATATCAATGCTCACAGCGCTAGACCAATTGCTTGGCGGATGAATTTCAAGCGTTGTGCTATCCGCGCCTATATGGTGCGTTTTAATGCTCCAACCATTGGTGTGGTAATGGAACTTGGCACCTTTCCAATCGAGCTTGAACAAGTCAATCGCATTCGGCGTACCCTTAGCAATTTTGTACTTCCAATGCTTCAAATTAGAACCCTTAACCGTAAAGTCTATCGCTTCGGATGCAATCGCACCGACACCAAGAATGTTAACTGCCGTGGTGCCGATTGAGTTGACATCAAAATTACTCTTGCCAACCGGCAAACTTACTTTGCCGTGAATCATAAGGCGACCATCTTCCCACTTAATCCTCGTCTGCTCGATTTCTACCATCGCCAGGTTAGCAGGCTGAACAGAAACATTGATCGTTTCGGAATCAGATAGACCGCCAGTATCCGTCACCACCAAAGTAACCTGATAATCACCCAGCGGCATCAACACGGTAGGCGTAACACCCGTTGCAATCAAATTACCGCTTTCATACCACTCATAGGTCACGATATCACTATTATTCGAACCCACTGAATCAGCATCTGTTGAAGCAGAGCCATCATAGGTGACATTACAATCAATCAACAAACACCCCTGCTGATTATAAATAACGCCTGCTTGAGCCGATGGCGCTACATTCGTAGGCACTACCGCATCAACAGTCATACTGACTATTGCAGAAACAGACGCCCCGGCAGAATCTTCAACCGTGTAAGTAAAGGTCTCTGCACCCACGTAGCCTGCAGCCGGCGTATAGTCTACGCTGCTGCCAAAACCACTTACACTAACAGAGCCGCCGTTACTCGGAATACCTACTGAAGTAACCGTGAGCGTATCACCGCTATCAACATCAAAATCATTGGCCAAAACATTCAGCGTATTAGCCGTCGTATCTTGATCAACGTTGAAGGCATCAGCAACCACAGTTGGATCATCATTCGCAGCTGTGATAGTTATAGAGACCGTAGCAAGGTTAGATGTCAGCCCACCGTCACTGCTGGTGAAGGTAAAACTATCCGTACCGTTAAAATCCAGACCCGGCGTGTATGTCAGCGCAGCACCACTGCCCGTCAACACACCATTTGCAGGCGAACCTACAATACCAAAGCTAAGTAAATCGCCATCGATATCACTGCCTGTCAGCGTAATAGCCAATGCGTTGTCTTCAATAACCGAAACAACCTGGCTATCTGCAAATGGCGCATCGTTGACGTTAGCGACCGGAACGGTGGCTGTGCTTGTAACGCTCTCAGCGGCACCGTATCCATCCGTGTAACTGGCGGTGACCGTCATCGCTGCACCCACATCGGCATCACCCAGCGTATACGTGCTGGCTGTTGCACCCGAGATCGCCACGCCGTCGCGGCTCCACTGATAACTCACGGTACCGAGACCGTCCGCATCGGCAAGCGTGTTACTTGCCGTCAGCGTTGAGTCTTCTGCCACCACACCTGTGATGGTTACATCACCTGTTGGCGCATCGTTCACATTCACAACTGGAACCGTCGCCGTGCTGGTCACGCTTTCAGCCGTGCCATTGCCATCCGTGTAACTGGCCGTCACGGTAATCGCAGTGCCGGCATCCGCATCACCTAATACATACGTGCTGCTCGTTGCCCCCGAGATCGCCACGCCGTCGCGGCTCCACTGATAACTCACAGTGCCAAGACCATCGCCATCGGCAAGGGTGTTCGCTGCGGTGAGTGTTGAATCTTCAGCAACGATGCCAGAGATGGTGACATCACCTGTTGGCGCATCGTTCACGTTAGTGACTGGCGCAGTGGCTGAACTGGTTACGCTTTCAGCCGTGCCATTGCCATCGGTGTAACTGGCCGTCACGGTAATCGCAGTGCCGGCATCCGCATCACCTAATACATACGTGCTGCTCGTTGCCCCCGAGATCGCCACGCCGTCGCGGCTCCACTGGTACGTTACTGTACCCAGGCCATCAGCATCCGCAAGGGTGTTCGCTGCGGTGAGTGTTGAATCTTCTGCAACAATGCCAGAGATGGTTACGCTACCCGTTGGGGCGTCGTTCACGTTCACAACTGGAACGGTTGCACTACTGGTCACGCTCTCAGCGCTACCGTTGCCATCGGTATAACTGGCGGTCACGGTAATCGCAGTGCCGGCATCGGCATCGCCGAGTGTGTACGTGCTAGACGTGGCACCCGAGATCGCAACACCGTCGCGGCTCCACTGGTAACTCACGGTGCCAAGACCATCAGCATCCGCAAGGGTGTTCGCTGCGGTGAGTGTTGAATCTTCAGCAACGATGCCAGAGATGGTGACATCACCTGTTGGCGCATCGTTCACATTCACAACCGGAACGGTTGCTGAACTGGTCACGCTCTCAGCGCTACCGTTGCCATCCGTGTAACTGGCGGTCACGGTGATCGCAGTGCCGGCATCGGCATCACCTAATAAGTAAGTGCTGGATGTAGCACCGGTGATCGCCACGCCGTCGCGGCTCCACTGATAACTGATTGTGCCGAGACCATCGCCATCGGCAA
>Ga0316204_10005767_pt1 | contig 19957 bp, 15 predicted proteins | sample 6monrhotite_MG_2_FD_205661 | JGI IMG/M metagenome (GOLD analysis project Ga0316204, IMG submission 205661) | Microbial mat bacterial communities from mineral coupon in-situ incubated in ocean water Damariscotta River, Maine, United States -... | ecosystem: Environmental > Aquatic > Marine >...
CCCCCCCGCACACCACTCCCCCGCCCGCAGCCGCGAGACAGTCTCACCGACGACCACCTCGACCGAACCCATCGTGACCCACACCTCAAACGGCGACGCCTTCACCGAGAACCCGGCGTTCAGCCCGCGCACCTCCCACTCATCAACGCGGACGGAGATCGGCGCCCCCTCCCAGCGAGGCAACGTCGAGACCTCAAGCCCCCCGGCGTGCAGCAGCAGCCCCCCATCCTCTCGAACCCTGACCTGGCTCGACTCCCCCACGGTCACCACATACTCACCAGCCACAACCTCGACCTCACCGGGGGCGAGCCAGGGGGACTGTCCGCGCTCACCGCGCTCCTGCGGCGCCTCGTTGGCCAGCGGCTCGGCGATCTCCGCCGGCGCGGTCAGCCGCGCACCCACCACCACAACCACAGCGAGCGCGGCGGCGACCAGCGCCATCGCCACCCACCGGGACTGCTGTGAGCGCGCGCGCCCCCCGCCGGCCCGCGACACCAGCGCCTCCGCCTCCGCGGCCGTCGGCGCCTCGCCGGCTCGATCCTCCGACCACGCCTTGAGATCGTCTTCCCAGCTCATCGCTGACCTCCCGCCGCGCCCATGCCGGCCCCCAGTGCCTGCATCGCCTTGCGCGCTCGAAACAGGCGCGTCGCCACCGCGTTCTCACTGATGCCCAGCACCGCCGCCGCCTCCCTGGCGCTCATCCCTTCCGCCACATGCAGCACCAGCACCTCCCGCTGTCCTGCTGGCAGAGCCGTCATCACCGCTTCGATCCGCCGCTTCGCCGCCACCCGCTCCTCCGTCCTCGCCTCCAGCAGCGAGACCGCCGCCGCCTCGGCGCCGCCCGCCAGCCGCAGCGTGCGCCGCAGCCAGGTGCGCCGCCGCCATCCCCGGGCCTTCCGCACCGCGATGCCGTACAGCCAGGACTTCAGCTTCCCCCGCTCCTCGTAGCGCCCCACCGTGCCCAGGAAGGTCAGGAACACCTCCTGGCCCAGATCGTCCGCGTCCTCTCGGGTCATCGTCGGCTCCACGCGCAGCAGCAGCCCCCGCACATCCGCGCCGTACTTCCGGTACAGCGGCCCCAGCGCGTCACCGTCACCGGCGGCGAGCCGGTCGATCAGCGAGGCGTCCGAGGGGAACAGCGCGGGAGCATTCATCACCCCTTCCATGCCCTCAGCCCCCGCCGATCTTTCGCGTCCATCCGAGCGATATCGAGAGGGCCACCCACCCCGAGTCGTAGAGCAGCGCCTCCCCCCGCACCACCTCGTCCCGCAGCGGCGCCAGCGTCACCCGGGCCTCGGCGTGGAGGCCCGCCTCCGAGGGCCAGCGCGCGCCCACGAACACGCGCGGCTGCACCTGCTCGTCCCAGGTGAGCTGGGTCCAGTCCGCCCGGGCCCCCGCGACCCCGACGCCGCGCCGCGCGATCACCGCGGGGCCCACCCGCCACTGCGCCGCGCCCGCCTGGGCCTCCAGCGCGCCGCCGAGCTGCCAGGCCCCGAGCGCCCGCGTCACCTCGCCGCCGAGCCCGCCGCGCGCGCCGCCCGCCGCCGGGTTCAGCGGGGCGGTGGCCCCCACCGACAGCCCCGCGCGCCATAGCCTCGGCGCTGACGCATCCGACGGTTCAGCCTCCGCGGGAGGCGTCTCGTCCGCTGTCACCGCGGGGGCCATGAGGCCGACCTCCTCCGCGTACACCGCCGCCAGCAGCTCCCGCGTCGCCAGGGCCAGCCGCGCCTCCGCGCCGGCCTCGCGCGGCACATCCAGCAGCCTCACGATGGCCCGATCCGTCTCCACGAACGCGACCGACACCCGCAGCAGCGTGGGCTCGGAGACGTCCAGCCACGCCACCGCCGAGGTGTCGCTCTCCGCCAGGATGGGCCGGATGACCGCGAGCTGATCCGCCAGGGTCGTCCGGGCGAAGTCCGCGGGGCCCGCGCGCAGGTGCACGCCGTCCATGGACAGCGCCAGCTCCTCGTGGAAGCGGTCCTCCTCGACGGCGTCGCTCTGGTCCAGCAGCACCACCCCCGAGGCGTGAGCGTCACCGCTGAGCAGGCTGAGCAAGCCGGGCAGCGCGGACAGGCAGGCGGTCAGGGGCATGGCAGGCGGTACCAGTCCCAGAGCTCCGACTCGGGGCAGCGCAGCCGCGCGCCCAGCGCCTCGTCCAGCGCGTCCAGCACCGCCGGACCGTCCGTCGCGAACCCCGCGCCCGTGAGCGCGCCCACCGCCGCCTCTGTCGCGACCTCCCAGTCCTCGCTGCCCCAGATGGTGGCCAGCTCCTCGGTGTACTGGCGCACCTCCGCCTCCGTGAGCGGCTCGTCGTAGCAGCTCGCCTCCGCCAGCACCGCGAGCTTCTCGGCGACCCCGCTCACGTGCGCGAGCGGCTCACCGGTGAGGCAGGACTCCAGCTCGGCGTCCGCGCAGCTCGTGAGGATGGTCTCCGCGTCCGGGCTCCAGGGCCCCGAGAAGTGCATCAGCGCCGAGAGCTTCTCCACCGCCAGCGGATCCGCCGCCGCCGCGTACCAGTCGTCCGGATCCAGCGTGTGGCGCTGCAGCAGGGCGTGAGCCGCGAGCGTGTACCAGGCGAGCGCCATCACCCCCACCTCCACGTGATCCCCGGCGACGTACTCGGGGGCCGCGCCGCACTCGAAGTACTGCGGGTAGAGGCGGCAGAGCTCGATCCAGACCGTGTCGTCCGGCACCCCGAGGCAGCCCTCGGTCTGAGACCACTGTGGATCCTCCGTGAGCCAGGGCTCGCCGTAGTCCGCGCAGGCGAAGCCCGTGCGCTCCCAGGCGGAGGCGAGGAACCAGGCGGGGGAGAGGGAGAGGGCGCTGTCGTCCAGATCGCCGTAGCGGCGGGCGGCGTGCAGGGTCGCCAGGGCCCAGCGTCCGTGTGGGATGCGGAAGCCCGTGGCCTCTCCGGGGACGCAGGCGGTCGCCACCGGCGCGGTGTCAGTCGCTGAGGTGTCCGTCTCCCCGGTCGGGTCGGAGTCCCGGGTCTCCGGTGTGACCTCGGCCGTGTCCGGGAGCGTGAGCGTCCGGGTGCAGCTGGTGAGCAGGGCGGTGGCGGCGAGCAGCGCGAGCATCGGCTTGGAGTCTGCCACGAGAATGGCCGCCCGCGTTGTTTGCTGGGTGGGGATTCATCGGGGAGTGGTCAGCGCGGCGACACCGAGGCATGTTGGAACGCCCTTGGTTTTGGGAGACCAGCATGAAGCGCCGCGCCGCCACCCTCCTCGCCCTCTTCGGCTCCTCGCCGGCTCTCGCCGCGAGCTGGACGGTCGCCCCCAGCGGGGCTGACTTCACGAGCATCCAGGCGGCGATCGACGCCGCCAGCAGCGGCGACACCATCGCGGTGAGCGCCGGCACCTACAGCGAGTCCGTCGACTTCGACGGCAAGAACCTGACGGTGGCCTCCGTCGACGGCGCCCCCGCAACGGTCATCGACGCGGGCGGCAGCTCGGACTTCGCCGTCCGCTTCACCAGCGGCGAGACCTCCGCCGCCGTGCTCGAGGGCTTCACCATCGAGAACGCGGGCGAGCAGGGCGTCGAGATCGACACCGGCAGCCCCACCCTGCGGGACATCCGCTTCGAGAACCTCGGCGGCAGCAGCGACAACGGCGGCGGCCTCTACATCGAGGCCGGCTCTCCCCGGATCGAAGACTCCGTCTTCATCGACAACCGCGCCTTGAACGGCGGGCACGTCTTCGTGGATGACCTCTCCGCGCCCGAGTTCGACGGCTGCACCTTCACCGACGGCGACGCGGCCTACGGCGGCGCCATCTACCTGATGCCGGCGACCCTCATCACCCTCTCCAGCAGCACCATCAGCGGCAACGTCGCGACCCAGTACGGCGGCGGCGTCTACGCTGGCGACTTCGTGGAGCTGGAGCTCACCGACGTCGACTTCACCGACAACATCGCCTCCTACAGCGGCGGCGGCCTCTTCGCGGACATCTACACCACCCTCACCGTCTCCGGCGGCACCTGGTCGGGCAACGTCGCCGCCACCACTGGCTACTATGGCGGCGGCGCCTTCCTGGAGGACTACGCCGTCGTGGATATGGACAGCGTCGTCTTCACCGGCAACACGTCCTACTACGCGCCGGCGATCCGCATCGAGGGCTACGCCGAGGTCGCGCTCAGCAACATCGAGATCAGCGACCACGAGAGCTACGGCCTCTCCGGCCTCTACGTCGGCACCAGCTCCACCGTGCTCCTGAGCGACGCCGTGTTCTCGGGGAACGTGTCCACCACGAGCACCGGCGGTGCGTTCTACAGCATCGACAGCGACGTGACCCTGTCGGACGTCTCGTTCGACCAGAACACCGGCGATAGCTCCGTCGGCGGCATGTACATGCAGTACGGCACCCTCGACGCGACGCGGGTGAGCTTCACCAACAACGAGTCGGTGCGCGGGAGCGGCGGCGGCGCGCTCTTCTACTACGTCGCGGTCACCGCCGAGGACATCCTCTTCGAGGGCAACACCGCCGCCGGTGACGGAGGGGCGCTGTTCGTCTACGACAACGCCACGAGCAGCCAGATCTGGTCCAACGTCGACTTCATCGACAACGTCGCCGGCACCGACGGCAGCGGCAACGGCGGCGGCGTCCGCGCCTACTACTTCCGCGACGGCAGCACCCTGAACTTCGTGGACGCCGAGTTCAGCGGCAACGCAGCGGCGGGCGCGGGAACCTCGCAGGGCGGCGGCGCGCTGTTCGCCTACGACTCGGACATCACGATCGACGGCGCCCGCTTCGAGGAGAACCAGGCGCCCGAGGGCGGCGCGCTCTATCTGGACTACGGCTGCGATCTCGCGGTCGCCGACGCCGTCTTCGTGGACAACTTCGCCGACGCCAACGCCGGCGGCGCCATCTACTTCGAGCCGGACCTCACCACCTACGAGACGCTCTGGGTCAGCAACTCCAGCTTCGTGGAGAACCTGGCGACCCACAACGGCGGCGCCATCTGGGCGGACACCTTCTACGGCCTCACCATCGAGCAGAGCAGCTTCACCGGCAACGAGGCCAACAGCACCAGCGGCTACGGCGGCGCCGTCTACAGCTACGGCGGCGGCAGCGGCGGCGTCACCGTCAGCAATAACTACTTCTGCGGCAACGAGGCCGGCAACGGCGGCGGCGGCTACATGGGCGGCACCAGCAACCCGGTCGACTGGACCAACAACGTGCTCCAGGGCAACGTCGCCAACACGAGCGGCGGCGGGCTGATGCTGGGCGACCTGTCCAACGTGGACCTGACCAACAACACCTTCGCCGGCAACGCCGCCACCAGCAGCGGCGGCGCCCTCTGGGTGGGCAGCTCCGGCCTGGACTTCACCAACAACATCGTGGCCTTCACCCGCGGCGGTAACGGCGTCTACGCGGACAGCTCCTCCGCCTCCAGCGCCAGCTTCACCTACAACGACTGGTACGACAACTCCTCCTCCGACGTCACCGGCTCGCTGACCGGCTCGGACATCTCCGGCGGCGGCAACCTCACGGTGGACCCGGACTTCCTGGACTACTCCATCGGCGGCTACTGCGACGACGACGTCCACCTCGCCGGCAGCAGCGCGCTCATCGACGCGGGCGATCCCGCGGTCGTGGACGCCGACGGCAGCGACAGCGACATCGGCGCCTACGGCGGCCCGGACCTCGTCATCACCGACGCCGACGAGGACGGCTTCAGCGCCGACGACTGCGACGACACGGACGCGGACATCAACCCCGACGCGGAGGAGATCTGGTACGACGGCGTCGACCAGGACTGCTCGGGCGGCAGCGACTACGACGCGGACAGCGACGGCTACGACAGCGACGGCTACGGCGGCGCCGACTGCGACGACGGCGCCAGCGGCGTGAACCCCGGCGAGACCGAGGTCTGGTACGACGGGGTCGACGCCGACTGTGACGAGTCCTCCGACTACGACGCGGACGGCGACGGCTTCGACAGCGACGGCTACGGCGGCACGGACTGTGACGACGAAGACGCGGCGATCAACCCCGACGCCGAGGACGTCGTGGGTGACGGTATCGACAGCGACTGCTCGGGCGGCTCCGACAGCGATGCGGACGGCGACGGCTTCGACGGGAGCGCCTCCGGCGGTGACGACTGCGACGACACGGACGCGGACATCAACCCCGACGCCGCTGAGATCTGGTACGACGGCGTCGATCAGAACTGCGACACGCTGAGCGACTACGACCGCGACTACGACGGCTTCGACGCCGAGACCTACGGCGGCGACGACTGCGACGACGCCGACGCCGCCGTCAACCCCGACGCCGCCGAGATCGACTACGACGGCATCGACCAGGACTGCGACGACGCCAGCGACTACGACGCGGACGGCGACGGCTTCGACGCCGAGGCCTACGGCGGCACCGACTGCGACGACGCCGACGAGGACATCAACCCCGACGCCGCCGAGCTCTACTACGACGGCGTCGACCAGGACTGCGACGACGCCTCCGATTACGACCGGGACGGCGACGGCCACGACGCGGAGGCCTTCGGCGGCGACGACTGCGACGACAGCGACGGCGCGGTCAACCCCGGCGCCACCGAGACGTACTACGACGGCACCGATCAGAACTGCGACGACCTGAGCGACTACGACGCGGACGGCGACGGCTACGACAGCGAGGACTGGGGCAGCACCGACTGCGACGACGCGGACGCCGACATCAACCCCGGCGAGTACGACGTGCCCGAGGACGGCATCGACCAGGACTGCGACGGCAGCGACGCCGACGAGGGCGGCGACAGCGGCGGCGGTGATGACACGGGCGAGCCCGGCGACGACACGGGCGAGCCCGGCGTGCCTGACGTCGAGGTGGACACCACGCTGTTGGACTACGGCGACGTCGTCCCGCCCAACACCGGCACCGAGTGGTTCGTGGTCTCCAACGTCGGCGACGGCGACCTGGAGATCGTCTCGGCGACCCAGTCCGGCTCCAGCGCCTTCGTGGTGCTGAACGACCTGGAGGGCGCCGTGCTCTCCCCCGGTGACTCCACCAACGTCTACATCTACTACCAGCCCACCGGCACCGACGGCGACGAGGGCTCCATCATCTACCAGACGGATGATCCCGACGAGCCCGTGGTGTCGGTCAGCTTCCAGGGCAACCTCGGCGGCGGCGACACGGGCGAGCCCGGCGGCGATGACACGGGCACCACCGGCGATGACACGGGCACCACCGGTGACGACACGGGCACCACCGGCGATGACACGGGCACCACCGGTGACGACACCGGCACCACTGGTGACGACACCGGCGGCACGACTGGCGATGACACCGGCACCACGAGCGATGACACCGGCACCACGACCGGTGACGACACCGGCACCACGTCCGGTGACGACACCGGCGACGGCGGGAGCGACACTGCGTCCGCCGGCGGCGACGACGGCGGCGACGACGACAAGGGCTGCGCGGGCTGCGCGACCGGCTCCGGCGCTCCGTCACCCACGGCCGCCTGGATGTTCGGTGCGCTGGCGCTCATCGGCCTGCGCCGACGCGTCGGCTCAAGGCGGTGAGTTCGCGGTGAGTTCGCGGTGAGCGGCGCCTGGGCCTACAAGCCCAGGAACTGCTCCACGAGCCCGCCCACCTTGCGCTCGATGGTGGGGGTGGCGGCCTCCAGGGCCTCGCGCTCCCGCTCGTTGTAGTTGAACAGGAAGACCGGCACCTCGAACTCCTCGACCACGGCGCCCTCCAGGTCCACCGATGTGGCGACGGTGGCGCGGACGCTGACGGTCCAGCGGAACTGGCCGCTCAGCTGGGAGAAGAACTCCGCGTGGGTCTCCAGCAGCAGCAGCAGCTCCGCGTCGGAGGCCTCGCCGAGCTGCTGGAGCCGGAGCTGGCTGTTGCGGGCGTCGGACCAGCTCGCCGCGTCCACCAGGGTCGGCGGCAGGTTGCGGGCGGTGAGCGCGTCGCCCACGGCGCTGCTGAGCGCGTCGGGCACGGCCTCGACGGTCTCGGCGTCGAGGTACTCCATCACCGCGCCCACGGCCACGGGGGTCGGCGCGGCGGCTTGGGGGATCTGGGCCTGCTTCAGGCAGCCGCTCAGCGTTGAAGTCAGCATCGAAGTCAGCATCAGAGAGATCAACATCAGAACCAGACCTCCGTCTCGAGGGCGAGGACGTGGTGGGTGTGTCGCTCGACGTTCCCGAAGTCGTTGTACTGGTCCAGGGTCTCCACGAAGCTGTTGCCGAAGGCGTTGTTCTGGTTGGAGATCTGGACCCCGTAGAGCAGGCGGAGGGAGGGGCGGGTGTAGACGCCGGTGCCGAGCGGGCTCAGCACCACCCCCGCCTTGCCCTGGAAGGTCTCGCGGGTGTCGGTGTCGCCGTACTCGAAGCCCTCGGAGTCGGTCTTGCCGGCCGTGTTCTCGAAGATGGAGTCGATGTGCTCCCGGTAGGCGCTGCCGTTCTTCGAGACCTCGCGGGCCACGCTGGTCTCAGCCAGCAGGTGAACCGTGGGGGTCACGTAGGCCTGCAGGCGCAGCACCGTGGACACGAAGGTGCGGGCGTGATTCGAGGGGGCGATCGAGTTGTCGCCGTCGGAGTAGTCGCCGTAGAGCACGCCCCAGACCGCGTCGAGTCGCTGGGGCAGCACCTTGAGCTGCAGCTCGTTGCCGAGGTTGAGCTGGGTGCGCTCGTCGGTGAGCTCCGTGACGTAGAGGATCACCTCCTCGTCCTGCCAGGTCTCGGTGGTGAAGTTGTCCGGGTGCAGGGTCTGGTAGTTGATGTAGAAGTTGTTCCAGCGCACGGGCCCGAAGCCGCCGAAGCCCAGGTAGCCGATGGCCTTGGCGGAGCCGGCGCTGGTCGCCACCGGGTCGGGGAAGTCCTCGATGGTGCCGTTGTTCTCGGAGAAGAAGCCCTCGACCACCTCGCCGCGCAGCCAGTCCTCGTAGCCCACGTCGGGGGTGTAGTGGGGGGCGTAGCGGTTGCCGCCGACCTCCGGCTCGCGCATGAGCTGCCCGCCGCCGCCGATCTCGAAGAAGCGCCCGAGCCGCACCCGGGCCGCGCCGCCGGCGGTGAACACCGTGTTGTACTCGCTGCCCTTCATGAAGTAGCCCGAGTCACCGGCGCCCACGACGACGTCCAGGGTGTCCGTCTGGTAGCGGCCGGAGAGGCCCACGGTCTCGAAGAAGATCTGCGCGGGCCGCATGTCGTAGAGGCCCAGATCCCCGAAGTAGTAGTCGAGGGTGCCCACCTGCCAGGTGAAGTCCTTCAGGCCCACGTTGCCGGACTTCACGTAGAGCTGGCTCATGCGCCACTGGGTGAGGGAGCCGTTGGAGGGCTCGGCGTTGCCCACGCCGCCGCCCTCGAACTTCACGTGCGCCGAGGCCCAGGGCTCGATCTCGCCCGGGCGCCGCTCCAGCAGGTCGATCTTGCCCTCGAGCGCCGCGTAGGGGCCCTCGTTCAGCAGCCGGCCGTGCAGGTTCCAGTAGCCGAGCTTGCCGTCGCCGCCCTGGCTGTCAGGGCGGGTGGCTACCCGCAGGTAGCCGCCGACTTCCGCCTTGCCGGCGAGGGCGACCGCGGGGGTGAGGGTTACGAGGGACAGGGCGAGGCAGCCCGCCGATCCAAGCCAGCTCCGCATTGGCGCTCCGGGAGGGAGTTACTCTTAACGGAGTCACGCCTTGTTCGCGAACGCCGCCAGCGCTGACTTCGCGATGACCTCGCCCTGCTCCTGGACGAAGTGGCCGGCCTCGGGGAGCACCAGGGGCTCGGGGCAGCCGCGGATGACGCGCCGCATCATGCCCATGGCCTTGACGCCAAGCATCGGATCCTTCGCCCCCACGGCCATGAAGCTCTCGCCGCGCCACTGCGTGCTCCACCACGCGGCCGCCGTCTGGCTCACGGCGGCGCCGTCCATCTCGGGGCTGCGGGGCACGAGCTCGGGGAACCGCCGCACGCCGGCCTTGTAGCGGACGTCGGGGAAGGGGGCGTCGTAGGCCGCGGCCTCCGCGTCGCTGAGCTCGGGGGCGTTCTTCTGGAGGAAGCGACCCACCTTCAGATCCGGGGTCGCCCGGCTGTACGCGAGCCACTTCATGAAGGCCGGCCCGGGGGGCATGCCGACCATCAGCGCGGTGTTCATGATGATCAGCCGGGCGAAGCGCTCGGGCATGACGTGGGGCACGGTGAGGCCGAGCAGCCCGCCCCAGTCCTGGCAGACGAGGGTGATGTTCGTCAGGTCCAGGGCCTCGATGAAGCGCAGCAGGCTCGCGCGGTGGAAGTCGAAGGTGTAGGTCGCCTCGTCGGTGGGCTTGTCCGAGCGGCCGAAGCCGAAGAAGTCCGGCGCGATCACCCGGCCGCCGCCCTCGACGAACGCCGGGATCATCTTGCGGTAGAGGTAGGACCAGGAGGGCTGACCGTGCAGGCACAAGAAGGTGTGCGCCGCGTCGGCGGGGCCCTCGTCGAGGTAGTGCATTCGCAGCCCCTCGTACCCCGGCAGGTCGTCCCGATAGTTGGGCGCCCAGGGGTAGCCGGGCAGGTCGTTGAAGCGGTCGTCAGGGGTGCGCAGGGCGTCGGTAGGCATGCGCTGGAGTCTACCGCGTTCACTGAATGCAGAGCGGACGGCTGGGGTATGGTGTGTCTGTAAGGCTGCTATTGGGGGTTGAATGGGCATCGTGCTGATGATTCTGGGGCTCGCCGCGACCGGCGTCGCGGGCGCCAGGGCGAAGGAGGCCTGGAGCGTCGGGGCCGCCGTCGCGCTGTGGGTGGTGAACCTCGTGCTGATCGTCTTCATCCCCTTCGGCACGCTGATCGCCTTCGGGGTGGCGATGTTCGCGTTGGCGCAGGCCCGACAGCTCATCCACGCCGGATCGTCTCCGGCGCCATGGATGATGACGGCGCCATGATCGACACCTTCGACTGAACGCCGCGGCCGCGGCCAGCAGCCACCAGCCCGCGCCCGCTGGGCCGGTCGCGCAGCCCTTGTAGTCGTCATACAGCGCGGCGTTGGAGCGGGGATGGACGACTACGTCCACGAAGGAGATGCTGCGCTGAAGATCCTGCAGCTCCAGCTGGACGTAGATGGAGACCCGCTGGCCCGCGGTGTCGCTGTCCAGCCAGGGGGCCGTCCAGATGGTCTCCAGGTGGCCGTCGTCGTTGACGCTCCAGCCCTCGAATGTCCCGTGGTCCGCCGCCCAGGCCACCTCCCACTCGCCATCCTCAGTCCAGCGTTCGTCGAGGCAGGCGGCGTCCAGGATCAGCCTGGCGGTCTCGCCTTCGTAGACCTCCGAGGGCTCGACCGAGAGGCAGGCGTGGGCCGGCGCGGTGAGGAGGGAGAGCAGCAAGTACATACCGAAGGCTACGGCGCGGCGAGGCGCTGTGTGACGGGGCCGAAGCGGGCCTCCAGCAGGTCGGAGGTGTGCAGCGGCGCGACAGGCCGCTCGGACTACTGACCGGGCGCGCTGCCGTTGGTCTTCGCGGCGGCGATGAGGGCGCTGTACAGCAAGCCCATCGCCAACGTGAACGCGATCGCCAGCCACTGAGCGACGCTGTCTCCCCAGATCCAGTCCGCCGCGAATATGGCGAAGACCCACAGCAGGGCGTGGAAGATCTGCAGCAGCGCGCCCTGCGGCGAGGCCGGGTGGGGCAGGGGCTCGTTCGGAGCCCGCAGGGCCCAGGCGGCGGCGACCGCGCCGAAGGTGCCCAGGCCGACGACCGAGGCCATCGGCAGGGCGTAGGCGATGGGCGCGAGCAGGCACGCGGCGATCACCGCGAAGCCGGCCGCCACGAAGGCGCGGGCGGTGAAGCGCTCGACCGCCAGGGCGACGGCGGGGTCGCGGCGCTCGCTCAGGGGTCGCACCAGCTTGGGCAGCGCGTTGCCGGCCGCGGCCAGGATGACGCCGAACATCGCGCCGGCCCCCCGCTTTGTCAGCTCGGGATCGGCGAAGCCCGTCATATTGGCGACGGCGATGGCGATGATGAGCGCCATCAAGCCGGCGATGGTGAGCACCATGGCCCGGACCCTGGGCTGCTCGGTCTGTGTGCTCACAGTTCATTCTCCTTGGCGGTGCTCTCGGGCGCCGCCTGTTCGGTGGTCTGGAGGTCCAGCCCGAAGGACTGGGCGAAGCTCAGGAGCGCGTCCTCCAAGACGGACATCTTGAGCTGGTACACGACCGACTTGCCGTGCTTCTCGGAGGCGATGAGGTCGGCCTCACGCAGCGCCGAGAAGTGCGCGGACATGGTCGGCTTGGAGACCTCGAACTCCGCGGCCAGCTCACCCGCGCTCATGGGGCGCTCCCTCAGGAGCTGCAGCACGCGGCGGCGGGTGGGGTTGGCCAGTGCTTTGAAGACGCTGCTCATGATTAGACGTTTAGCTAAATGTCTAACTGTTGTCAACCCCCTCGTTCATTCTGGTCGAGCGCTGACGTCTGGCGTGTCTGTTCCGATGTGGAGCCGGCACGATCCGTCGCTACCTGCCCCATTGGAACCAGCGCGATGTCCCGGATCTCAATCGTCTCCAGCTCCGGGTGCTCCTGAAGGATGCGGATGGTGTCCAGATAGACGCTCACGAGGTTGGTCCGGTGCGGATGGATCCAGAGCGTAATGTCCTCCCCGGTGGACTCCGGCGGGGTGTCCTGGCCGTCCACCGTCACCACCACCTCCGAGGGCCTGACCGGCACCCCGCGCGGGCTCTCCGGTGAGGCGAGGCGCACCTTCAGGCTGTACGCCCCCGTCGGCTGCAGATCCGGGATGGCCACCAGGTGGCTCCGGCTCAGGTCCAGCGACTGCACCACCGGCACCATCACCCCGTCCGCGTCGGGCTCGGCGGTCCAGCTCAGCTCGGTCCAGGCCCGGCTGTACTCCTCACTCCTTCGGAACAGCGAGGCCATCCCGTTCAGCGGCAGCAGCGCGGGCGGCACCCGCCGGCCGTCGAAGAACCGCAACCAGACATCCCCCTGGTCCACCTCATAGAGCGCCGTGAGCTTCTCCTTCTTGGTGGCGAGGTCCGCCTGCTGCTCCGGATCGTCAGTGGGGGCCTGCAGATAGAAGGTCTGCGTGTCCCCGGACGCCGCCTCCACGGTGACCGTGTCCAGCCAGCCGCTGTCGTCCGCCGCGAGGCTGCCGCGCTCAATGAACGAGGTGACCGCCCGGAGCGTCCAGGCGAGCTCCCGGGACTTCGGGCCCTCGGGAACCTCACGGAACATCTCCATGTGCTTCACGTCCGTCAGGAAGGTCTCCATCGGGGCGTCCGGCAGCAGCGGCGCGACGTTGGCCGAGGCGAAGCGGGTCACCCCGTCTCCCTGGAGGGCCGTCTTGTTGTGACCCACCGCGGCCACCACGAGCCAGGGCGGCACCTCCTGTCGCCACGCCAGCTCCCGCCAGCGCTGGTGCTGCCGCCACTGGAAGACGCTGCCGAACTTCAGCGCCCGCTCCTGCTCGTCGATGACGTTGCCCCAGACCTCGCCCTTGCGCGGGTTGAAGAAGCCGTAGATGAGGGTGCGGATGCCGCCGTTGACGGTCATGGACAGGAAGCCGCGCGTCAGCCGCGTGCGCAGCGAGCCGAACCAGGGGGTCGCCAGGGTGACCACCCGATCGATCTCCCAGTCCTCCGGGCCGTGGGCGCTGACCCGGGGCTCGCCGCTGTGATCGAGCGCCTCCTGGAGCAGGAACTCCCGCATCACGAGCCCGCCGAAGCTCCAGCCCAGCAGGGCGACCTCCACCCGCTCATCCTCCCGGTCCCGGCACACGGGGCAGGTCTCGGGGAGCTGGTGGTAGAACTGGCCGAAGGCCCGGGCGAGCGCCTCGATGGAGACGTTGTGGTCGCTCGCGAGGCGGCTGAAGCGGCCGAAGTCGAAGGCGTGAACGTGGTAGCGCTGCTGGCCTTCGCCGCCGTCGAGCCAGGCCCGGGGCACCCCATCCCGGGTCAGCGTGTCGATCAGCGGTCGCATGGCCTCGGTCTCGCCGACGTAGCCGTGGGTCATCAGGATGAGCCGGTGCGGGTCGGTGGCCCCGGCCGAGGGCAGGGGGGTGACCTCCGGGGCGTGAGGGGCGCACGCCAGCGCGAGCCAGAGAGCGATCATTCCCAGTCCGGTCGGTAGGTGACGTTCAGGTTGGCGGTCGCGCCGACGCCGAGCTGGGGGCTGTCCTCTCCGTAGCAGAGGGACAGGGTGGGCAGCAGGCCGACGGACCAGGTCGCGATCCTCGGGGTGACGTGCAGGGTCGGGCCGAGGGTTCCGCCCCGCAGGAGCCCCTCGCCGCCCAGCGCGGTGATGCCGAACTGCACCCACTCGACCTCCAGGGTCGACAGGGAGACGGTCCAGGTGATGCCGAGCCCCGGAGTGGGGCGGTAGATCTGCACCAGGTGGGCGAAGCGGGTCGCCGTGCCGAAGGCGTCGGCCGGGTCGCCGGTGCGCTCGCGGAAGGTGAAGGCGGCCTGGGTGTGGATGCTGTGGGAGCGCCGCCAGGTGCGGCTGCTGGAGACCGAGAGCCCGAACTCGTGCCGCGGTCGCAGGGAGGCGTCCGGCTCGTTCAGGCGCAGGTTGCCGGTGTAGTAGAAGCCGCTGGAGGTGAGGCGGCCGTAGCGGATGCTCTCCAGCACGGGCATCCGCATGCGCCAGTCGAGGCCCACCGGGTCGGGCGCGCCGCCGTAGCGCATGTCCTGGGTGTAGCCGAGGCGCAGGGCGAAGTCCCGGTAGAACGGGAGGTCCATTCCCGCGCTCAGGGACGACTCCCGGGAGTCGATGATCCCCCGGCTGTAGACGCCGCGCTGGAGCACGCCCGCGTCAAAGAGCGCGGGATCGTAGAGGTAGACGCCGCCCAGGCGGGAGACCACGGTGGCGTCGGCGGGGGCGATCAGAGCGAGGAGCAGAACGAGCACAGGGCGGATCAGTACTCGACCGTCACCGCGTTGTCAGCCCGCGACGCCGATCGCCCTGGGAACGTCACCGAGCGAGCAGCCTCGCCGGTGCTTCTTCGCGGCCCCCGATCTCACCGAGCGCGTCGCCGCGGCGCGGCCTGACGCCGCGGGGATGCCTGCTACAGGCTCGCGGAGAGGCTGAAGGAGCCCCAGTCGTCCACCCCGTCCTGGCCCCGGAACTCCGGCGAGCGCAGCACGTGGGTGTAGGAGAGGCGGGTGCCCAGGATGGTCAGCGTGAGGCCGACCTCGGCGGCGCCCAGCAGGTTGTGCTTATCGACCGAGTGGCTCGCCTGGAAGGTGTTGCCGTCGAGGAAGACGTTGCGGGCCACCGCGCTGCCCTCGACGCCGGCGAAGGCGTAGCCCCCGAAGGCCCGGCTGGGGTTGAAGAAGCCCGCGCCGCTCAGCGTGGGGCGCACGCCCTGCGGCCCATAGTCCGCGGCCAGATCCCTGCCCAGCCGGAGGGAGAGGCCCGCGGTGGCGTTGGTGTAGACGTTGCCCAGGCTGCCGCCCACGTGGGGGAGCACCTCAGCGCCCCAGCCCGTCGTCCCGGTCCCCGACGGCACCCGCCACAGCCGGCGCCAGGTGAGGGCCGCCCCGGGCTCGTTGGCGAGCTGATGCTCCCAGCCCTCGGGCAGCTTGCTGTCGCTCCAGACGTGCACCCTGGTCTGCACCTCCTCGCCCAGCGCCGACGGGCCGAGCACGCCCACGGTCAGCTCCAGGTGGTCCAGCCGCCCGCCGGTGTCGGTGAGCAGGCCGGCGGTGCCGTAGAACCAGCCGGCGTAGGGCCGATCCTCGGAGAGGAAGTGGGAGGCCGTGATGGCCTCGGGGGTGAACATGTTGTGGCCCAGGCGCACGCTCACCCGGGCGTCCCCCCCGGCCGTGAGCAGCGGGGTCGCCGTCAGCGCGCGCACGAGCCCCGCGGGGGCCGCGCCGGCGCGGGAGAAGTACGAGAGGGTCGCCCCGCTGGTGTAGTGCCGGTCGGTGTCGGCGAAGCTGTCGTTCTCGAAGGTCAGCCCCAGCGTTCCCCGGTCGGCGTACTTCGCGGCCCGGGCCGTGTCGCCGGCCCCGCCAGCCCCAGCCCCGCCGCTCCCCCCGGCGGCGGCCGGTGAGCCCAGGAGGGCAGCGGTGATGAGGGCGGAGCGAATGATGTTCTCCGGATAGTCTCTGGGTGTTCTCTGGATCGTCAGAGAGGCACCACCAATTTAGTCACCAACGGCCGCCCTCACAGGTCAAACCACACTCCGGCGGAGAGATATCGCTCGCGGATCGTGAAGAACTCGCCGATGGGGGCGCGCCCGTCGTAGTACTCCAGCCCCAGGCGGTAGGCGCGTCCGAGCTCCGGCACGGGGTACAGCAGCCCGCTCTGCACCGTGTAGTTCAGCGCCCACTCGTCCTCCTCGAAGTGAGAGGCGTCCGTGGCGACGTAGACCCCCACCCGGTTGCCGAGCAGCCGCTGTCGGCTCTCGAGCACCGCGCCGTACTGGGCCCGCCAGGGGAGCTGCAGGGTGGGGCAGCCCATGTAGTAGGCGTAGCCCCCCTCGGTGTAGACCCACCAGCGCTCGCCGGGCCCCCAGCTCAGCGAGAGGATGTACTCCTCCCGGGTGTAGTTGATGCGGTACTCGTCGCCGCCGAACTCGTCGCCGATGTGGCTGGAGTCGTGCGAGGTGCCCGCGCGGCCCGCGAGGCCGTTGGCCAGCGCCCAGCTGAGCTGGAAGCTGTAGACCCCGTCCCAGCCGATGTTGTCGAGCTGGTTCTCCAGATCGAACTGCGCCAGGAAGCCGATCGCGATGTCGATCTGCGCGCCCACGTCCGGGTCGTCGGTGGGGTGGAAGCGGAAGAAGCCGTAGCGCCCGCCGATGCGCGTGCCCCAGCGCAGATCACCCGCGCCGTCGATGGGCTCGCCGAAGCTCTGGGTGGCCACGAAGCGCATGTCCGGGCGGTAGGGGTCGGCGACGTGCAAGGGGTGGAGCAGGTCCACGGGGCTGAAGTCCAGCTCCATCGCGCCCAGCACCGGGATGTGGTTGCTGCCGGTCTCCCACGCGGCGTGGGCCGGCTCGTTCGCCAGCGCAGCGCCCAGCAGCCACAGCCACATCAGAGCCTCCTCGGAGGCCTCAATTTAAGCGGTCCCTAGGGAACCTGCTGCTCCAGGATGACGATGGTGCGAGGCGGCACGGTGTAGCTGGCCTCGCCGAGGAGCAGGGGCTCGCCGAAGCTCACGTTGGCGGAGGTGCGCGGGTCGTGCTCGGGGTTCTCGGCCAGCCAGCCGTCGGCGCCGGGCTCATCGCCGACGTCGAACCACTCCTGGGTGTCGACCAGCCGCGCCCAGGTGGCGCCCTCGGGCAGGGTGTAGGTGACCTCGTAGCTCTCCATGTTGAGGAGGATGGCCAGCTCGGGGCCGTACTCGGTGGGGTCGCCGCTCGGGTTGTAGTAGTGCATCATCAGGTGCTTGCTGTCCCAGTTGACGTCCTCGGCGTTGTTCTCGCTCTTCCAGGAGAAGGGCATGTGCTCGCCCCACTCCAGCGGCGCGAAGGCGTAGGTCCGGTCCAGGCGGAAGCGGGTCATGTTGCGCACGAAGTCGTGCATGCGGTGCCGGTCGTCGTAGGCCTGCCACTCGCCCCAGCGGAACCAGTTCCACTCGTTGTCGGCCTGGGTGGAGTAGGCGTTGTTGTTGCCGTACTGGGTGCGCATCCACTCGTCGCCGCCGAGGAGGATGGGGGAGCCCTGGGAGATCATCATGGCGGTGAAGAAGTTCCGCATGAGCTGGCGCTTGTAGGACTCGGCGCCCCAGTCCCGGGAGCGGTTGTGGTCCTCGCCGCTCTCGGAGGTGCACCACACGCTGTAGCCGCCGTCCTGGCAGCACTCGGGGTTGATGGGGCTGCAGCCGTTCTGCTTGTCCGTGTAGCTGAGCAGGTCGAGCATGGTGAAGCCGTCGTGCACAGTGATGAAGTTGGTCGTGTGGTAGGGCTTGCGGCCGTTCCAGGAGTAGAGGTCGTAGGAGCCGGTGATGACCCCGCCCCCGTCCATGCCGCCCTCCTGGGAGTTCAGCGCCCAGTAGCCGTAGCCGTCGGTGCCGTCCTCGTTGATGAAGGAGCGCCACAGTCGCGGAAGCGCGCGTTCCACTCACCCCAGGCGTAGCCTTCGAGGTCGGTGGCGGCGGGGAAGTCGCCGATGGGGGTCCAGTCGGAGAGGTTGGAGTAGCCCGCCGCCGTCCAGGGCTCCGCGATGATGCGGATGTTGTTCTCCTGGAGGATGGGATCGTCGATGATGTCCTGGAGCACGGTGTTGACCGGGTCGTCCCAGGTGTTGTAGTTGAGATCCTCCTCCCCCAGCACGCCCGCGAGATCGAAGCGGAAGCCGTCGACGTGCAGCTCCTCCACCATGAAGTGCAGGGAGTCGAGGATCATGCGGCGGGTGGGGGTGTAGTTGGGGCGGGTCTGGTTGCCGACGCCGGTGTTATTCCAGTACTCGAGGTTGTCCTCGGTCAGGCCGTACCAGCTCGCGTTGTCGAAGCCCCGGAAGCTGTAGAGACCGGCGACCTCGATGGAGTCGAGGTTGGAGGCGAACTCCTGGGACTCAGCGTCGGTGAAGTAGAGCTTGTCGCGCCACAGCCCGCCCTCGCCGGTGTGGTTGTAGACGACATCGACGACGACCTCCACGCCCTGCTGGTGGAGCTGGTCGACCATCCACTTGAACTCCTCGATGACCTCCATGGGCGCGTCGTACACCGTGGTGGCGGCGGCGTAGCTGACCTCGGGGGAGAAGAAGTTCAGGTTGTTGTAGCCCCAGTACCCGCCGTCCAGCGGCTTCTCGTGGATGGGGAGGAGCTCGACCGCGGTGACGCCGAGATCGCTCAGGTAGGCGGCGTGCTCGCCCATGCCCCGGAAGGTGCCGGGGTGATCGACGCCCTCGACGCCGTTGGCGGTGAAGCCCTTGGGGTGCACCTCGTAGTAGATGAGCTCGTTCCAGGCGTGGTGCGTGCCGGCCTTGCGGGCCTCCAGCCAGGCGGCCTCGCTGTCGGACCACTCGTAGGTGTCGGTGTCGATGATGATGGACTTGGAGGCGGCGGCCCAGGTCGACTCCTCGCGGCGGGACTCGCCCGTGCCGAGGCTGCCCTTGCCCCAGTCGTGGTCGCGGTGGACAGCCTTGCCCCAGGGATCCGTGAGGAGCTTGTTGGGGTTGAAGCGGTTGCCGTACTCGTCGACGTCCTTCAGGAAGCCGACGCTGCTGCCGGGGTAGAAGTCCTCGTCGTAGGGCCAGTTGGGCCCCCAGGCGACGAAGCCGTAGTGTTGACCGATGCCGACGCCCTCGACATAGGCGCTCCAGACATCGCCGCAGCGGGTCATGGTGAACTGCTGGGTGGGTTGATCGGCTTCGGGATCGTCGAAGAGGAGGACGTCGATGCGCTCCGCGCGCTCGGAGTAGATGGCGAAGTTGACGCCTTGATCTACGAGGATCGCGCCCATGTGGTCGAGGTTCTCGATGTCCTCGACGTCCAGGCTGGGGGCGTGGGCCTCGGTGTTGTAGAGGCGGGTGTAGTCGTCGCTGGCGCAGGCGGCGGCGAAGACGACAAGAAACAAGGCGAGAGCGCGAGGGTTCACGGGGGCCTCCACCGGGAAGAGGGTCAACCTATCTTGCCGTGAACCCCGATCGCAAGCGGGTTCACTACTAGTGACTCAAAACAGGGGTACGGACTTCGGGAAACCTCTCGTCGCATTCCGGGATCGAGTGAGTCGTTCGATTTCGTGGCATGCCTGGGATCTGGCGTTTGGTTTTCCTCCCTCCTCCCTCCTCCCTCCTCCCTCCTCCCTCCCTCTCTAAGTCCTCATCCTCCACCAGAACGCGCCGCATGGCGCGCGCCAACTGCGAAGAGGCCCCGTTGAGGAACGCGACGTCCCAGCGCCTCACGGGAGAGGGTGTTGCGACGTCAGATGCCTCGCCGCAAGGCGGGTCCGCTCGTACTTCAGCGCTCCTTCGTTGCTGCCTCTGAAGCCCTCCCCATGTCTTCTGGCCCCTGACGGGGCGAGGGGGCGAGCCCCCTGTGACCCCCCACCTTCAGCCAGAACGTGCCGTCAGGCGCGCGCCAACATCGACTGCGT
>Ga0316204_10005768_pt1 | contig 19957 bp, 16 predicted proteins | sample 6monrhotite_MG_2_FD_205661 | JGI IMG/M metagenome (GOLD analysis project Ga0316204, IMG submission 205661) | Microbial mat bacterial communities from mineral coupon in-situ incubated in ocean water Damariscotta River, Maine, United States -... | ecosystem: Environmental > Aquatic > Marine >...
CTGATCGACAGGCAAACAGTCTGTTTGTTGACCCGGAAACGGAAATGACTGCCGATATTTATTCAGCTCTGATCCAGCAGGGATTTCGTCGCAGTGGTCATTACGTCTATACCCCCTATTGTAAAAAATGCCACGATTGCATACCCGTGCGATTAAATGTCCGGGATTTTGCTTTAAGTCGTTCCCAGAAACGCTGCCAAAATAAAAACCGGCATATTAGCGTGATCGCTAAAGAACCATTGTATGATGAAGCACATTATCAACTGTATGCTGATTATGTCAAAACCAGACATCCTGGCGGCGGGATGGATGAACCCAATGACGATAAATACCTTGATTTTCTCACTTCTCAATGGAGTAACACGACTTTTTTCGAATTTCGTGAAGAGGATAAATTAATCGGTGTTGCAGCGACTGATATTGTTATCAATGGCCTTTCTGCAGTTTATACATTTTTTAATCCCGCCCCTGAATATCAGAAGCGAAGTCTGGGTGTTTATTCAATCCTCTGGCAAGCACAAGAAGCTAAACGTCGGGGCATGAAATGGTTGTACCTGGGCTATTGGATTCAGGACTGTAATAAAATGAACTATAAGGATAAGTATCAACCTCTGGAGTATTTTTATAATCATCAGTGGAATAACACACCTCCAGAGGTTCCTTCTCCAGGCCTGGCCCCCGTTCAGCCATAAATCGCGACAATCTCCGGAAAAAAAATCTTCCTCGTATTCAAACCCCGCTGGTCTTTTAAATTTTCTTAGAATTTGAATGAACAACCGCACACAAGCTATTGTCTGAGTTACAGTTTTTGCTTTAAAGCTATATAAGCTAATGATTTTTCGAAAATTTATTTAATAAAAATCTAAAATTTAATTCACCACCGGCTAAAGGATCCTTGCAATGGGGACGATAATAGAACCATTCAAGGAATATTTCAGGACAGTCAATGATCAGTGCAATAAACCGGTTAACTGAGGAGTTTGAAAATAAGCGTGGCTTCAGGCCAAACCTGTTGTATATCAACACCTCACAACTGGAACTGCTGAAAGAACAATTGTCTGAGCAAGACATAGCTATCTTATCTCAATTAATCGGAATGGACATAGTCCTGGTCGAAACCACTAAAGCTCCTCATGTATCCTGGGCCCAAATCCCCTGGAAGCATTCAAAAACAGCCTGAGTCATCGTTATTAACAAATTTTTTCTGTTTTACTGCAATTAGCACTTGCTAAAATTTTCAATTTGGGGCAATATTCTCGCCTTAGAAATTTCGGTTTAAGTGATTATTTATTATGGCTAAAGAAGAAGGTATTGAAATGGATGGCACAGTGGTTGACACTCTGCCAAACACCATGTTCCGGGTTGAACTTGAAAACGGTCACATTGTGACTGCTCATATTTCAGGAAAAATGAGGAAGAACTACATCCGCATTTTAACGGGTGATAAAGTCACCGTGCAATTAACCCCCTATGATTTGAGCAAAGGTCGCATTACCTATCGTGCAAAATAAGGCGAAGTAATACAAAAATCTGCTTAAACAAAAAAGGCCTGTATCAAGTTGATGATACAGGCCTTTTTTTGTTCAATTCTCAGTATGTACGCCAGGCTTAATGAACCTTATCCACTTTACCCTCTTCACTTTTTAAATCAAACTTCAATTTGCCATTTTCTTCAGAAACCGCGACTTTACCGCCATGTTCCAGCTCACCAAAGAGTAAAGCTTCTGCCAATGGTTTTTTAATACTTTCCTGAATAAGCCGAGCCATAGGACGAGCACCCATTTTTTCATCATAACCATTTTTGGCCAACCACTTACGGGCATCCGGTTCCACATATAATTCCACTTTTTTCTCAGCCAGCTGGGTTTCAAGTTCAAAAATAAACTTGTCCACAACCTGAACCATCACTTCCGGTGACAGGGAAGCAAACTGCACAATAGCATCCAGACGGTTACGAAATTCCGGAGTAAATCCACGTTTAATGGCTTCCGAACCATCACTGGAATGATCTTGCTGAGTAAAGCCTATGGATGCCCGAGACATGGCCTCAGCTCCCATATTGGTGGTCATAATCAAAATAACATTGCGAAAATCAGCCTTACGGCCATTATTATCGGTCAGAGTACCGTGATCCATTACCTGCAGCAGCAGGTTAAAGACGTCAGGATGCGCTTTTTCAATTTCATCCAGAAGCAATACCGCATGAGGATGTTTAGTAATCGCTTCGGTCAGCAAACCACCCTGATCATAACCAACGTATCCAGGAGGCGCGCCAATCAATCTTGATACGGTATGACGCTCCATATATTCCGACATATCGAAGCGGATCAGCTCGATACCCATTAATTTAGCCAGCTGCTTGGACACCTCCGTTTTACCCACTCCAGTAGGACCGGAAAACAGGAAAGCACCGATAGGTTTGTCGTCACGACCGATTCCGGCACGAGCCATTTTAATGGCATCATCCAGAGTTTCAATAGCTTTATCCTGACCATGAATGACCAGTTTCAGATTACGAGCCAGCTTCTTGAGTGAATTTTTGTCACTGGTACTGACTGTCTTGGGCGGAATCCGCGCAATAGCAGCAATAATTGATTCAATCTCTTTCACACCAATGACTTTCTTGCGTTTGGATGGCGCATTGAGCTGTTGATTCGCACCCGCTTCATCAATGACATCAATAGCCTTATCGGGTAAATGGCGCTCATTGATATAACGTTCAGACAATTCAGCGGCACTGCGTAAAGCCTGTTTGGTGTATTTGATCTGATGATATTCCTCAAAACGAGACCTTAATCCTTCCAGAATCCGATACGTTTCTTCTGCGGAAGGCTCGGTGATGTCTATTTTCTGAAAACGTCTTGCCAAAGCATGATCTTTTTCAAAGATACCTCGATATTCCTGATACGTCGTTGAACCAATACACCGTAAATCACTGGTAGCCAGAGCAGGCTTAATCAGATTGGAAGCGTCCATAGCTCCGCCCGAAGCGGCACCGGCACCAATAATAGTATGAATTTCATCAATAAACAGAATGGATTTTGGCTCATTTTTCAGCTGATTCAATACCGCTTTAAGACGTTTCTCAAAGTCACCACGATACTTGGTCCCGGCCAGTAAAGCCCCCAGATCAAGAGAATAAATCGTATTACCTTCCAGGATTTCAGGTACTTCATCATCAATGATTTTCTTGGCCAGACCTTCAGCCAGAGCTGTTTTACCGACGCCCGCTTCACCGACAAACAGCGGGTTATTTTTTCTACGCCGACAGAGAATCTGGATGGTCCGATTAATTTCTTCTTTGCGGCCAATCAGGGGATCAATTTTACCCGCTATTGCCCTTTCATTCAGATTAACCGCATACAAATTCAAAGGATTTTTTGACGCTTTAGCGTCCGATAAGTCGGATTCTTCCGTTTCATTGCCCTTTTCATCTTCTTCCATGCCAGCACTGCCATCATCAACTTTGGAAATACCATGAGAAATGAAACTGACAATATCCAGGCGTGAAACATCCTGCTTGCCAAGTAAATAAACCGCCTGTGATTCCTGTTCATTAAATATGGCCACCAGAACATTGGCGCCATTAACTTCTTTCTTGCCGGAGGATTGCGCCTGGAAAATGGCGCGTTGCAAAACTCGTTGAAATCCCAGCGTTGGCTGGGTATCACGTTCATCTATTTCGGACAGTACCGGGGTTGTTTCATCCAGAAATACAACCAGCTCACTGCGCAGCTGATTTAAATCCACCGAGCAGGCCTTTAAGACTTCTTCCGCGGCAGGGTTATCCAGCAAAGCCAATAATAAATGCTCAACCGTCATAAACTCATGTCGTTTTTCCCGTGCTTCCTTAAATGCAAGGTTCAATGTAAATTCAAGCTCTTTACTCAGCACTATCAAATACCCTTATTCGACTTCCATTGAACACATCAGCGGATGATTGTGTTCCTTGGAATAATTATTAACCTGCAGTGTTTTGGTTTCTGCCATATCTCTTGTAAACAGACCACAGACACCTTTGCCATTATTATGAACGTCCAGCATAATTCGAGTTGCTTTTGCCCTGTCCATGGAAAAAAAATGTTCCAGAACATGTACAACAAATTCCATTGGCGTGTAATCATCATTATTGATAATAACACGATACATGCGCGGTTTTTTAAGTTTGGGTTTCGCCGTTTCTACCGCCGTATCACCCGAACCATCGTCATTAAACTGGTCATCAGACCAATCATCTGAATTGTTAACATTACTCATATATATTTTAAAGTTTAGCTAAAACTAAGAAAATTTCTTTATAAATTGAAATTTTTTGAAACTATTTCACATCCAAAATTATATCAATTGATAATTCTATGTATATAAAGAAACTGAAAATGCTGATTCAAGACTATTTGTAAGTTCAAGTCACTTTAAATATTTATGGGGGTGTTTTCTCCATATACAAGAGACAATTTATTCTCGAAGTTGTTCAAAATTCCCCTTTACTCTCGCTCTTTTCATCAAACTAGATAGTATTTTATGGTTTTTTTACTATAAATATTATAAACTTAATTATAGTTTTTAAAGTGAATGCTAGGAAAGCATGATGGCTAAGGCAAATTTATCAAAAGATAAAGACAAGAACAAAAAAATTAAAAGCCTTGAAAAAAATCATAAACGTCTGACATCACCTCAGAAACGTAAGCCCGTGCCTGCAGACAAATCACTCAATTCTCTAAAAAAAATTCAACAGCAATTAGATGATATTATTAAAAAGCGCAGCAAAGAAAAAAACCAAATTAAAGCGCTCAAAGATACTGCTAAATCTTTATCACAACAATTAGCTGATACCGAATCTCATTTTCCAAAGCTGGCTCTGAATAAGGATTTGAAGAAGCTTAAAAACAAGCTTCAGGGGAAAAATGCTCAATTTCTAAGCATTACCGATAAATTGAGTCAAGAAATTTCTGTATTTAAAGATTTAACTGAACGCGTCACACGAAAGATTCAAACCCTGGAAAAGGCCTCCGAACCGGAGCACCAAAAACTGCAGCATCTGACTCAGGAGCAAGAACGTTTATTTAATAAAATTAGCCATTTTGAACAACAACTGACTCAGTTTAACAGTAAATTTGTTCAACCGGAGCAAACTCTCACTGAGTTTGCACAACAGTTGGAGCAGTTAAATCAGTTTGTATCTCAAGTAAAAGAAAATTCTCAGGAGCAGGATACCCTGATAAAACTGCTGCAAACCGATACTTCTAATATCAGAAAATCTTTACAGCAAATCCAGGGCATTGATAACAAAATAGCTGGTTTGATGCCAAAACTGGTCACTGCCGAGCAACAAAATCAACAGCTAATTAAGCCACTTGAAGATCATTTCAAAGAATTCGAACATCGCCTGCAAACTCTGCAAGATGACTATAAAGCACAACAAAAAACATTAACTGACGACAATAATGCATTGTCTGAATTAATAAATCGAGCCAATCAATTCGATGAACAGTTACAACAAACTCAAGATGAGCTCAACCAACATGTCCATCAAATCAAACAGCAGTTACTTGATTCTGAACCTGAGAGCAATTCAGAATCAGTTCAACAGCTGTTTTCTCAAGTCAATCATAATTATCAGGAACAGGATACCCAGATAAAACTGCTGCAGACCGATACCAGCAATATCAGGAATTCTTTGCAAGAAATTCAGGGAATCGATGACAAAATAGTCAAATTAATCCCGAAACTGGAAAATATCGAGCAACAAAATCAGCATTTAAGCACCCAGACCGATCAACTGGACAAAAAGCTGATTGCTCTCGAACAAGCCCAACAACTATTGACCCAGCCTCTTGAAGAGCATCTCAATGAACTTGAGCTGAAGTTGCAAGCTCTGCAAACCGAGTATATTGAGCAACAGCAGACTCTACCCGGAGATTCTGAACAGCTTGCTATACTAAATGACCGAGTCAATCAATTTGATGAACTACTGCATCAGTCACAGGATGAATTGAAACGACATATGCAGCTATTACTAGAGTCAGAAAATAATAATTCAGAACAGTTCAATCAAATTAGCAGCAGGTTAGACCCTTTTTCACAACAATTATCAGATGTTGCCAAGCAGTCTGCAGCCTTGAAAAACCTTTTTTCAGGTCTTCAGGAACAACAGGATAACGCCCTGGAACAACTCACATCGGGACAACACCATCTTGCTGAAATTGACAAAGCTCTGCAAGACAATATTTCAAGCCTGACACGAAAACTGGCTCAAAGTCATAATCATTATCAGAAAAACGTAAACAAATTAGAGAGCCAGCAGCTAGAACAACAAAGCGAACAGGAACAACAACTCGTCAATTTGAATCAATTAGGAGAGCAGGTAAAGACCCGAAGCCAATTATTTGGTATTGGCCTGATTGCCGTGCTGGCCATTTCCACCCTGCTGCTTTTCAATGCCAAAATACTGCAGGATGTTCCTGACAAGCAGGCACTCATTAACGAAATAAAATCCGATATCAGTAATGAAACCTATAGTAAAATTAATACTTTGACCAGACAAAATAGCCACATTCTGAATAAGCAACTTGGTCAAATAAGAGATTCAATTAAACAGGTCGGTCAGGAGAGAGGGCAAAGTCAGCAGCTTGATATACAGGTTCTGAAAAATGATTGGCAGGAAAAACATCAATTATTACAGCAGGATATTTCACAAACATACACTGAACAGCAAACTCTGAAATTATCGGTTGCTGAATTATCCGCTACCGTAAGTACCCTGAGTGATGAAATTCAACAGCAACAAAAAGCAGCTTTATCCAACAATTTGCCACATTCTGTTGCTACAGAAGTGACCAACATCAATAAAATTACCACGCCATTTTACGCCATCCAGTTACTGGGCGCTGTTAAAAAAGAATCCATCCAGCGTTTTCTTACAAGCAACAATCTTTTTGACCGTACCAGAGTTTATAAAACTGAACTCAGAGGGCAGCCCTGGTATATTATCCTCCATGGTCATTACGCCAGCTTTGCTCAGGCCAGAGAACAGATACAACACCTGCCGGAGAACTTATTAAAACAATCTCCCTGGGTAAGAAAGTTGCCCTAACAGCAAGTTGGCTTTCTTAAACCGTGATAACTAAAGCATGGACACCGGTGTAACACGCAAGACTTCCTCTACAGTCGTCACACCATTGGCCACTTTTTGAGCACCAGCAAGGCGCATGGGTTTATAACCCTCTCGAACAGCCTGACGACGCAACACTTCAAGATCGGAAGATTGACTGATAATGTGTTTTAATTCCTGACTCAGCGGCAGCATTTCAAATAAACCGATACGCCCCATATAGCCAGTGTTGCGGCATTGCAAACACCCAACCGGCTTATAAATTTTCTTCGGTGGTTCACTTTTCCAGGGTTTGACCATATCGATCCAGACGTCTTCGTCCACTGCGGTTTCTTCCTTGCATTGCGGGCAGAGAGTTCTCACCAATCGCTGCGCCATAATGCCGATAATGCTGGAATGGATCAGATAAGTAGGCACACCAATATCCTGCAATCGAACAATGGCGGACAAAGTATCATTGGTATGTAATGTCGATAGTACCAGATGTCCGGTCAAAGAGGCCTGAACGGCCATTTCAGCGGTTTCTTTATCCCGAATTTCCCCAATCATAATAATATCCGGGTCCTGGCGCATCAGAGTTCTGACTCCGGTGGCAAAATCCAGGTCAATATTGGCTTGTACCTGCATCTGATTAAACATCGGTTCAATCATTTCAATAGGGTCTTCTACGGTACAGACATTGACTTCAGGCCTGGCCAATCTTCGTAAAGTAGTATACAAAGTACTGGTTTTGCCGGAACCCGTTGGACCGGTGACCAGAATAATGCCATTGGGCTGACTGATCATATTTTTCCAAAGCAATAGCTCATGCTTGCCAAATCCCAGAGAATCGAAGCCTTTTTGCAAAACTTCCGGATCAAATATTCGCATCACCAGCTTTTCGCCAAAAGCCGTTGGCATGGTAGACAAACGCAACTCTATTTCCTGTCCCGCAGGAGTTTTGGTCTTGATACGACCATCCTGTGGACGACGTTTTTCAGATACATCCATGCGTCCCAGAATTTTGATGCGGCTGGATACTGCGGTCATTACCGCAGCCGGGATCTCATACACCTGCTGCATAATACCATCGATTCGAAAACGCACATTCGCCTGTTCCCTTCTGGGTTCCAGATGAATATCACTGGCCCGCTGTTCAAAGGCATATTGTAATAACCAGTCCACGATTCTGACAATATGATTATCATTGGCATCCAGATTTCCGGCGCGTCCCATTTCAATGAGCTGCTCAAGATTTTGAATGCCAAGAATTTCATCTTCAGATTGATATTTTGCCTGGGTTACCGATTGGGAAACACTATAGAATTCCACCAGATAATGTGAAATATCATCAGGGTTGACCAGGACCAGCTGAATATTTTTACCGCAGATGCGTTCAATTTCAGCTTGCCAGGTAGTTTGAAACGGCTGCGCAGTAGCGACATAAACCGTGTCATTGGTGACCTCAACGGGTAACACATTGAAGTTCCTGGCATAAGAAAATGACATCAATGAAGTAACACTATGAACATCAATGACCAGGGGATCAATTCGTTTGGTCTTTATGCCCGTCAAATCGGATAGCCATTGAGTCAGTTCATCGACCGTAATCAGGCGTTCCGGATGCGAATGATTTTTCCAGCCGCGTTCTGTGATCACCAGAAAAGGATGCTGTTGGCTGTATTGATTGTTTTTATCCAGTGCCTTTAAAACCTGCACGTTTTCTTTGGTAACAAGCCCATCAGCAACCAGTTGATCCAGCACTTTGTACAGTTCAAGTTTACCATCAGCTTGTGTAAGTTGGTTTTTATACATTAAAATTAATTATTATTAGTAGGTTATTAAAAGAAATAATATACTGCCTGAAATATAAAGCAATGTTTAGGTAGAGTCGAAATTTATTTCATACTCTACCTTATCCTGTGTTAGGTAGAGGTTAAATCACAATTCTATGGCAAAGCTGGTTTTATTCAACAAGCCCTTTAATGTCCTGAGTCAATTCACGGATACCAATGACACTCATGCAAGTGAGCGGGAAAACTTGTCAGATTATCTGAGCATTGAAAAAGTTTATCCGGCTGGGCGTCTGGATCGTGACAGCGAGGGCTTATTACTCTTGACTGATTCCGGTTCTGTGCAACATCAAATTGCCCATCCAAAGCATAACAAAGAAAAATCCTATTGGGTACAGGTAGATGGTGAGATTACCGATCAGGCACTTAAACAATTACGCCAAGGGGTCAAACTGAAGGATGGCATGACCCTGCCTGCCAAGGCACGAAGAATTGCCGAGCCCGATATTTGGCCCAGAACACCTCCGGTAAGATTTCGCAAAGAAATCCCCACATCCTGGATTGAGTTAACTATCTCGGAAGGTAAAAATCGACAAGTCAGACGCATGACTGCAGCAGTTGGCTTTCCAACCCTGCGATTAATTCGCCATTGTGTGGGTCAATGGCATTTAAACGAACTGCAACCCGGAGAATTCAAGATTTTGCAATTGTAGATTGAACTGCTGAATGCACTGACACTTACCCACTATAACTGTACAATAAATTTTTAACTGGAAAACGCTTTCATGTTGACCACTGTCAATCATAAATACCTGATACTGCTTTTTATTTGCCTGGTTACTTTTGGTAACCACCTTTATGCCGATATTTTTGTCAGAGATGATATTATTACCGACCCCGATGTGAACCACTTTTCCATGTGTCATGCTCATGGCTGCAAAGTCGTTGAGCAACTATCTCTCAATGACAGTGAATGGCAGCAGATTGCTCGCCATTTTCATCCTACCGCGAAATCCGCTGAGGACGAGCGCATACAGATAGCCAATGCGATAGCAGAATTTGAACAAATTATCGGTGACAAAACGGGAACTGCAAACGATAAAGCCGGGCTATTTGCCGCAATGGGTTCTCCCGGGCAACTGGACTGCATTGATGAATCAACCAATACTACGACCTATTTATTAATCCTGGATAAGCAGGGACTGCTAAAATGGCATCAGCCCATGGATCATGTTACCCGTGGTTTCTTTATTTTTGGATGGCCACACAGCTCTGGCGCTATGATAGAGAAAAATACTTCTGAAGCGACTGAATTCGCCGTTGATTCCTGGTTTGAAGACAACGGCAAACGTCCCCATATTATACCATTATCGCAATGGCGTTCTGGCTGGAAACCCAATTGACTAACAAAGAAAACCCAATTATCAACACTGACAAGACACAACCCATCGTCATCGGCCTGTCCGGTGGCGTTGATTCCTCTGTAGCGGCATTATTGTTAAAACAACAGGGACTGAATGTCTCTGCCATTTTTATGAAGAACTGGAATGAGGACGATGACGACGGCTACTGCCCGGCAGAAGAAGATTTTGCCGATGCCCAGAGCATAGCTGCTGAACTTGATATCCCTTTCCATGGCGTTAATTTTGCTCCGGAATACTGGGACAAGGTGTTTGCCTATTTCCTGTCAGAATACAAAGCCGGTCGTACGCCTAATCCGGATATTCTTTGTAATAAAGAAATCAAATTTAAGGTATTTCTGGATTACGCATTATCCCAGGGAGCCAGTAAGATTGCCACGGGGCACTATGCCCGTGTCAAAGAGGAAAATGGCCAGTTCTACCTGCTAAAAGGTAAAGATAACAATAAAGATCAGAGTTATTTCCTCTATACCCTCGGGCAATATCCTCTGTCCAAAACACTTTTTCCTGTAGGGGAACTGGAAAAACCACTAGTACGTCAATTAGCGGAACAACACCATCTGGCCACCTGGGATAAAAAAGATTCCACCGGTATCTGTTTTATCGGTGAGCGGGATTTCAACCAGTTTCTCAGTCGCTACATGCCCGCGCAGCCTGGTGACATGGTCACTCCTGAAGGTGAAGTCGTCGGACAACATCAGGGTTTGATGTATCATACTTTGGGGCAGCGAAAAGGGCTGGGAATTGGCGGCCGCAAATCAGAGGGGAACGATGCCGGCAAACCCTGGTTTGCGGCGAAAAAAGATCTGGAAAAAAACCAGCTAATTGTCGTTCAGGGTAAAAACCATCCTATGTTGTACAGTCAGAGTCTAGTCGCGACTGACCTGCATTGGGTCAGTGGTGTATCACCAAAACCACCGTTTAGATGTAAGGCGAAAACACGTTACCGACAACCTGATCAGGATTGTACCATTACAAATATTGAAACATCCGCAAATTCGTCTCAATGTATGGTAGAATTCGACACGCCTCAATTTGCCGTAACGCCAGGACAATCGGTGGTCTTTTATCAAGATGAAGTCTGCCTGGGTGGCGGGGTAATTAATTAGGAAACGAAACTACAAACGAGACACATCAGTTTGACAACAGAAAACTTAACTCCCATGGAAGAACGCACTATCGCTCTGGCAGGAATTTTTCAGAACTGTTACCAGATGCAGCAATTAGCCCAAACAGGAACTATTGATTCGTTCTATCTGGATATTGCCGTCAAGGCAATCATGAATACCAATCCGGAAAATACACTGGCTATTTTCCAGGGTGTTCCCGGTATTCGTGAAGGCCTGGTGGTACTCAAACAACAACTGGGCAATGCCGATAAATCCCGGGATACAGACTTAACTCGCTATACCATCAGCGTTCTGTTTCTGGCGAATAAATTACTGAAGGATCAGAAAATGTTAAATAAAATTAGTGAAGGAATTGAAAAAACCCGGAGTCAGATTGAACACTTTGGTTTCGATCATGCAAATATCTATGCCAGTTTAGGTGGTCTCTATTCTGATACGATCAGCCAATTAAATCCTCGTATCATGGTATCAGGCGAACCCAACGTCTTAAACAATCCTGATAACGCCAACAAAATTCGGACTCTGTTACTGTCCAGCATTCGTTCCGCAGTCCTTTGGCAACAACTAGGCGGCAGTCGCTGGCAATTACTCTTTAAACGGAAAAAAATTGTCGCATTCGCTGACGCCCTGCTATAAAAATTCCGCTTGAACTTTTATGTTTTCGACTTGTCTATTGGAATAGTAATCAGACCATCGCACAGATACATTTAAAAGCAAATATAAACCTCTAAAAATAATTTATAAGTAGTAAAAAACAATGAGTTTATTTCAACAAATCACTCAAGCAAAAGAATGCTTAAGAAAAAAAATTATTGGTCAGGATGCACTGGTCAATAAACTTTTTATCGCCTTACTGGCCGACGGCCATCTGCTGGTAGAAGGCGCTCCGGGTCTGGCTAAAACCAGAGCTATTAAAGAACTTGGCAATCTTATTGAAGCAGATTTTCACCGTATACAATTCACTCCTGATTTATTACCGGCGGACTTAACCGGTACTGAGATTTACCGACCGCAGGAAGGCACTTTCCATTTCCAACAAGGACCATTATTTCATAATCTTCTACTTGCAGATGAAATCAATCGTGCTCCTGCAAAAGTGCAATCAGCTCTGTTAGAAGCCATGGCTGAGAATCAGATCACCATCGGTCGAGAAACGTATCCGCTGCCGAAACTGTTCATGGTTATGGCCACGCAAAATCCAATTGAACAGGAAGGGACCTATCCCCTTCCAGAAGCACAGCTGGATCGTTTTTTGATGCATATCACCATTGATTACCCGCAACAGGATGCCGAAAAAGCCATCCTGTCCCTGAATAGAAAAGAAGCTCAGGAAGAACTACTCAGAACCACCCATAGCAAGCCAGATGTACAAAACCAGGCGCTTATTTCGCAACAGGTTTTGTTTGCTGCACGACATGAGATTTTAAACATCCATATGAGTGATGAAGTTGAAGACTATTTATTAAAAATCATTCTGGCCACTCGTGATCCTGCGCCATATGATCAGAGTCTGGCACAATGGATCAATTATGGCGCTAGCCCAAGAGCGACTATTGCCCTGGATCGGTGTGCTCGCGCCCATGCATGGTTATCCGGTAAGGATTACGTCGCACCCTCTGATATTCAGGCCGTGGTGCCAGACATTTTCCGTCATCGACTTTTATTATCATTTGAAGCGGAAGCCAATGGCATTGACAGTGATTATTTTATTGCCAAACTGCTCGGCTATATTGCCGTTCCATAAATTTGGACCATTAAAATGAACCGCTGTACCGGAACATTATTATTCCATAAAGGATCCAAGGTATGACTATTTGGCAGTCCTTATTCCCTCGTAATGGTAAAACCAAAACTTCAGGCGAATTAGATGGCGCAAGAAATACTCGTGCAATACAGGTCGATTTGCAAGGCCTGATACAGTTACGTTATCAGTCCACCCATCTGTCTCTGGGCTCGCAACGTAAAGCCTACTCGTCGATGTCAGGTAATTATAATTCACCCTTCAAAGGCCGCGGGCTGAACTTTGATGAAGTACGACCTTATCAGCCCGGTGATGACATACGTAATATAGACTGGAATGTCACCGCCCGGACCGATACGGTTCACACCAAAGTATTTAAAGAAGAACGTGAACGTCCTGTTTTTATTATTGTCGATTTAAATAGCAGTATGTACTTTGGCAGCCGACATTGTTTAAAATCTGTCACCGCTGCAAAAGCGGCCGCATTATTTGCCTGGACCGGCGCCGACAATCATAATCGTATTGGTGGCCTGGTCTTTAATCAGTCCAGTCATATGGAAATTCGTCCCAAAGGCGGGCATCAGGGTGTACTCAGGTTTATCAAACTGTTAACGGACTTTCATAACAGAAAGGGACGTAATAATCACAGCAATGGGAAAAAGCCGTCTACACCGAACAGTCAAATACAGGCTACCACAAATAGCTCATTAAATTTTGAACAATTATTTGCCAGAATCCAGAAGCTTATTTATCCCGGTAGTATTGTCTTATACGTCAGTGACTTTATTAATACCAATACAGAAATGTTAAAGTACATTCGCAGAATAGCCCGTCATAACGATTTCCTTATCGCTCATATTTACGATCACCTTGAATCTGAATTGCCGCCTGCAGGACAATATGGCATCAGTGATGGTAAGAATTACCAACTACTCAATAGTGCGGAGCAGTCTTTGAGGAACTCTTTTCATGAACAGTTCCGGATAAAACTGGAAGGTATTGAGCAGTTTTGTATGCAAAATCAAATTCACCTAATCAACCTGGCCACTGATGATAATGTTGCAGACCGATTTCTGGCAACACTTGGAAAAGATTCTACTGTTCGTCGTATCGCCAGGAGCCGACACTGATTATGCCTGCAACTACGCCCACACAAGCGCCTTTACAGGGACTGCCGCCGTCATCAATAGCAGCCCCCCAGTTTGATCCTGAAAAACTGGCGGACATTCATTTGCCTGAAGCTATCAGCTACTGGCCTGTTGCTCCAGGGTGGTGGCTATTATTAGTGTTAATAATTCTTGCTGTGGTAATAATTTTATTGTGGAAAAAAAACCGTTCCAACAATCGTGCATTAACTCCTGCACAAAAAATTAAACTTCTCAAGGCTCAGGCTAGCCAGGAATTAAAACTCATTAACGATGATTTTCAAAAGCATGGTCTTGCCCATAAAACGGTTAAACAATTATCAGTTTTTTTGCGTCGCTATGCACTTTCCCTCTACCCAAGAGAACGTGTTGCTTCACTCACGGATGAACAATGGCTGAAATTACTTGATAAACTGTCTAACAGTGAACAATATTCTCAAAAGTTTTCTCAATTGTTAACCACTGTGCCCTATCAACCAGATCATACCAGTATAGATACTGAATTATTATCGCAACTTTTTACAGCATCCAAACGATTACTTGAAACACCACACCAGGAGACAGAACGTGTATAGTTTTGACTGGCCCTGGATGTTTATACTATTGCCTTTACCGGTGTTAGTCTATCTGTTTAGCAAACCTTTGAATATCAGTCAGGCACAGGCACTGAAGGTTCCGTTTTATGAGCAGTTACATCAACTGAGTATGGAAAGCTCCAGTCAGCAATTACGCCAATTTTCGCCACTGGCACTATTGGCTTTTCTGGCATGGATTTTCCTCATCATTGCCAGTGCTCACCCTAAATGGTCAGGGGAGGTTATTTCAGTACCGGTGAGTGGCCGTGATCTGATGCTGGGGGTTGATATCTCCGGCAGTATGGAAACCGCCGACATGTTCTTTGCCCAGGATGCGGTCGATCGCCTAACCGCAGTTAAGTCGGTGTTGATGCCTTTTATACGCAAGCGTGAAGGTGATCGTCTGGGTCTGATTCTATTTGCAGATCACGCCTATTTACAAACGCCTCTGACATTTGATCGAAAAACTATTGAACAAATGCTTTATGAATCTTTTATTGGCATGGCCGGACAACGTGCAACTGCCATTGGTGATGCCATCGGTTTGGCCGTCAAGCGGCTGAAAGATTTACCAGCCGATCAAAGTGCATCCCGGGTATTAATTTTATTGACTGATGGCTCGAATAATGCAGGAATTGACCCGGTTACTGCCGCCAAGCTGGCCAAACAGATTGGTATTAAAATCTACACTATAGGTTTTGGTGCCGATGAAATGATTGTTCGTTCCTTCCTTGGTCGCCAACGTGTAAATCCATCCCGGGATCTGGATGAAAAAACTTTAAAACAAATTGCCGCAACTACAGGCGGTCAATATTTCCGTGCTCGCGATACTGAGGAATTACAGCAGATTTATCAGACTTTGGATCAACTGGAACCGGTGGAATCCGATAACCTGACCTATCGGCCCACTAAATCACTATTTTACTGGCCATTATCCATAGCCTTCTTACTATTGCTTATTATGGTATTTCTACGTCATTTGTTAACACAAGGGAGAAACATTTAATGTTGCAGACATTTCATTTTCTTCGTCCCGAATGGTTAATAGCAATACCTGTTATTGCCATATTCCTAATACTATTTGCCCGGCGTTCAATTCAAAATACTGGCTGGGAAAAAGTGTGTGACCCAGCACTATTACAATATCAGCTTGCTCAACAAAACGAGTACGTTACACAACCCACACGGTTATTGCACTGGATAATCCCGATTGTTTTTTTGATGACCATTATTGCACTGGCAGGTCCAAGCTGGGAAAAAAAAGAACAGCCTATTTTCCAACAGGGTAATGCCCTGGTGATCATTCTGGATTTATCACTTTCCATGAATGCCGAAGATATTAAACCTTCCCGGCTTGAACGGGCAAAGTTAAAAATAGTCGATATCCTGAAACAGAAAAAAGAAGGACAGAGCGCATTAATTGCCTTTGCCGGTGATGCCCATACTGTTAGCCCGCTGACCATCGACAATAAAACCATTATGTCATTATTGCCTGCTCTGGATAGTTCTATTATGCCGCTATCAGGTTCTCATATAGTCGATGCTTTAATTACAGCGAAGCAGCTGTTAATAAATTCAGGATTTAGCCAGGGTGATATTTTACTGATAAGCGATGGTATTGATCAATCCCAAAAATCCAAACTTGAAGACAGTGTAAAATCCCTGTATAAGCAGGGCTATCGATTTTCAGTCATAGGTGTGGGCAGCCGTGCTGGCTCTCCTATTCCCCTTCCTGAACAGGGTGGCTTTGTTAAAGATGCCACAGGTCAGGTTGTACTCAGTAAATTGTCTGAAGAACCACTAGAGCATTTAACTCAAATTGGCGGTGGCATGTATCATCAGTTATCATTAAACAATAGTGACTTTAAGACCTTACTGGATAAAAGACTATTGGATATTGATGCCATAATGGCGCAGGATAATCAACTTGAGCAATGGGTTGATGAAGGTGCTTATATTACCTGGTTGTTAATTCCACTGGCTCTCATGGCATTTCGCAAAGGTCTCATGAGTATAGTATTTATGCTATTGATAGTATCCCCTTTCATCCCTGAACCCGCGCTGGCAATTGAAATCGATAAAAGCCATATCATAGATAAGTGGCGTAATCTTTGGTCAACATCGGATCAGCAGGGGCAGCAAGCATTCCAGGCGCAGGACTTTGACCAGGCCGCCGATAAGTTTACTGATAAAAACTGGAAAGCGAGCGCTTATTATCGTTCTGGTGATTTTGCCAAAGCTGTTGAACATTTTGAGCCGTTTCAGGATGCCAACAGTTTATATAATAAAGCCAACGCCCTTGCCAATTTAAAAAAGTTTCAGGAAGCCATTGACACCTATGATGAAACTTTGAAAATTGTTCCACAAATGGATGATGCCATCAAAAATCGTGATTATTTAAAACAATTGCTCAGCCAACAAAAACAACAGCAATCGCAGCAAAACTCTGATCAAACACAGCAGGAAGATTCTGACAAGCAATCAAAAGAGCAGGATCAACAGCAGCAAAATAGTGCGCAAGATGGTTCTCAAAGCAATGATTCTGAATCCAGTCAGTCTCAACAAAATAATAATGGCACAGAAGATTCTGATGCTAATACTGCGGGTTCAGAGCAGGCAGCAACACAAAGCAATGAATCTCAGGAAAAAGATCCCGCTGAAAATAATAAACCCCTGGAACCGGATGCAAACAATAACATCCCCCAGCAATCTGGACAGCAAACAGAATCAGATAAAGCGCAGGAAATTGAACCGTCGTCCAATGAAAACAGTTCTGAACAACAGGCCATGTCAGGCCAGCAACAGGAAGAAAATAACCAGGAAGGCTCGGATAGCAGCACAACGAATGATGTGCTTTCGCAATTAAGCCAGGAAGAACAACAGTCATTAAAGCAATGGTTACAACGTATCCCGGACAATCCTGGAAATTTATTACGAATTAAATTTCGCAATAATTCATTATTGAAACAAAGGCAACAACAAGCACCAGCGCAATACGAGGGAAGCCCATGGTAATGAAACATCCTAACCATAGAAATTCGTGTTTATTTCCATACTTTCGATTATCTCGATTACAACTATTAATCGCTTTATTGTTGGTGATTTTATTGTTGCATTCCCCTTCGCTCTGGGCAGAGGTAACTGCCACAACTGACCGAAGCGTATTGAGTATTGATGAAACGGTGTCGCTTGAAATTAAATCGAAAAATAGTTCCGGTGAACCGGATTTGAGCATTCTGGAAAAAGACTTTCAAATCCTGGGTAGAAGCCAGAGCCAAAACTACAGTCTGATCAATGGCAAGGCTTCCAGAACTCATATCTGGAACGTAAGCCTGTTACCCAGAAAAACCGGGGAAATCACTATTCCTGCAATCAACGTGGGAAATGAAGTCACCAACCCCATCCATCTGGTTATTAAGAAACAATCAACCAACCCTGGTCTTGAGGGTAAAGATGTCTTTTTGAAACTAGTATTATCAGATAATGAAAAGCGCTTTGTTCAGCAACAAATTATTGTCAAAATACAATTATTCCATCGTGTACGCTTCGTCAATGCCTCATTAAGTGATCTGCAAGTAGAAAATACTGTTGTGGAAAAACTCGGTGATGACAAAAGCTATAGTAAAACAATATCAAATCATCGTTATAATGTCATCGAACGAATTTACGCAATTTTTCCACAGCAAAGCGGTCCATTGGACATACCCTCAATAAGCTTTTCAGGTAATACTGAAATCAGCCAGAGTTTTTCCTTGTTTTCACGACCCGGACGACAAATAATAAGCCGAACTGAACCAGTGACTTTAGATATTTTAGCCATTCCGGAAAGTTATACTGGCAAGAACTGGCTACCAGCAGAAGATTTACAGCTGGAATCTGAAATTCTGGAAGACATCAATGAAATTAAAGCCGGTGAAGCCATTACCCGGCATATTGTGGTCAGAGCAACGGGGCTTCTAGGCTCACAATTACCGGCAAACACCATAGCATCATCCAATAAATTAAAAACCTATCCCGACAAGGAAAAACTGGGGATACAATATATAAACGGTAACGTAATAGGTATCAGACGCGATGCTATTGCTATTATTCCCTTAAAAGAAGGGCCCTTTACTTTGCCGGAAATAAAAATTGACTGGTGGAATACTAAAACCAACCAACAGGAAAGCACTATATTACCGGCTCGTACCTTATTTTCACAACGCAATGCCGACCTGGCCAGTACTGCAGCAGATAAACAGGAAGCGGAAACAAAGACACAGGATACAAGGAATCTGGCCGATACCGACAAGACTCCAAAAACTGTGACAGAAAGCATCATATATAAAGAGATCCCCGTTAGTAAAAATCCCTGGTTCTGGATAAGTATGGCTCTAATGACCCTATGGCTGGTAACATTAGCATTATTTTTGACCTCTCGCGACAAACAACCTACTGCACACAAACCATCAAAGCCAGACGTTAACTCTCATGAAAAATATCTGCAATCGGTTTATGATGCTTGCCTGAACCATGATGCAAATAAAACCACCCGAGCACTGATTCAATGGGCAAGGTATTATTTTCAGCAACCAATGTTAACCGGAGTGTCACAAATTATTGACCTGGTTAACAATGACGTGTTTATTGACGCAATAAATAATCTGGAAAAGTCACAATATTCCGCCAACAAACAAAACTGGAATGGTGATTCTCTCAAATCGGCCATTCAAGCTTTTATTGAACAGGAAAATAATCAAAATGCTCAAAGAAAAAATAACAACCAGCCTTTTGCCCCATTAAACCTGAGCTAAACAATCTGTCAATTAAAACTAGCTATTACTCCCTGAAGAGTAACTTTTAGTATTCATCTGAAGTGTCCAAAGTCACTTGAGCACTTCAGGCACAAGCATTAATTTTGCGTCAATTTCCCTTGGTAATTAGCGACTACGACAGAATCGCTTGGTAATTAAAGTACGACAAAATCGCTTGGTGTTAACACATTTATCTGTAAAAATTCAAACACTATCTGATTATTTTGAAAATGTAGTTGCGATTACATTTGACAGACACAGCCAAAAGC
>Ga0316204_10005770_pt1 | contig 19947 bp, 13 predicted proteins | sample 6monrhotite_MG_2_FD_205661 | JGI IMG/M metagenome (GOLD analysis project Ga0316204, IMG submission 205661) | Microbial mat bacterial communities from mineral coupon in-situ incubated in ocean water Damariscotta River, Maine, United States -... | ecosystem: Environmental > Aquatic > Marine >...
ATAAGCTTCTACTTTGATAAAGGCATGTTTTTCAGTCAATCCTGATTGAATGCAATCGGCTAATTCGGTCACTTTCTCATTATCGCTAAAGTTGCGTAAATCAAAATCATAACAATCAAATTCAACGTATTTATTTGCAAAGATAACTTTCACCTTTATCTGCTCTGCACCGACTCTGTTACGCCATAAAAAACGACCATTTGCAATGTTTTGCGCGTAACGTTGAGCTAACTCAGTGAACCCGTTAGTTTGCTGATATTGCTGAATTTTTGCTGCCAAAGCACTTTGATAAGCGGGATCATTACAGGTTGAAGGAACGTGTAAATCACTCAATACTCGTAGGGTAAATTCTAATTTCAAAGTATTAGCACTATGTGGCAAAGCCGCCATATCTACTGTTTGTAAATTAGCTTTAGAAACTTCTGCATCAAGTTTTGCAGGATCGTTAGCAGTTGCCGCTTTTAGTCTATTTGAGATAGTGCCTCTTACGGCTTTTTCGCCAACCAAAATAGGTTGCCATGTGTCTTCATCATAATTACCTGCAAACATCAGCGCATCTGATGGGATCAATTTTGCTTCAAAAGCCAATACTGAAGGGGTTTTCAATTTAATATCTGCCATGTTTAGTTCTCCATTTTTTATTAATTAGTTAAAAGTCATTTCTTCTTGTTCATCTATAAAATCAGGTGCAATATCTTCTTCGATAAACGGGCTCGATTTAGCTACGTACCATGGATGTTGATATTCATAACGCCATATCGCATCAGCAATAGTGTCAATACGATGAACACTCATCCATTCACCTATGCCATAAGCTGCTTCAGCAAATACCGCGGGAACAGTTATATCTCGAACATTCGCTACTTCTCCTGCCGGATAAACAGGTGAAATTGCACAATACCCTGTGGTGATTGGCACTAAGTAGCCCGAATTTGGTTTCGGCATATACTTCCATTCGCTTTTGATGCGGTTAGGTTCTGCCTCATCTTCATCACTTTGCACGGCTTCAAGCTTTTCTGCTTGGTACTTAAGCGCAGCAAAATCACACCAAGCATCAAATAAGCAAGCTTTACTGTCATGTTGCTTTAATTCTGCATGGTGTTGTGCAAGGTAGTCACTTCGGTCTATTAGCAAATAACCGGGCATTAATTTACGCAGTGTTTTTGAATCTTCTGCAAAGGGGGTAATTGCAATGCCCATCCAATCAATGATTTGGCCACCTGCAAGACGGTGAGTTGGGAGCATATTAGACACGTACTCAATTAACTTTTCGGTGTTTGCTTCGTCTCCCGCAATAAGGCCATCGACTTCAATTAACAGAGAAACCGTCATATTTAAACGACCCTCTTCATTGATTGGTGCAGTATTACCTTGGTGCGTTAAAGGGTTGCGGGTTAAAGCAAAAACATAATCACCCCACCCTTTTGGCTGACGAGCATGCACTAAGTTTTTATGACTAACGACCGCCACACCACCTAAGGATATCCCCAACTCGTGCGGTAATTTTCTTGATAGGGCATGAGCAAACCCAAGAAAATTAGTGATTGCCGGAAAGCCATACGTTAAGCCTGCAATGGCGTTAGCATTTTGCACATTTATTTTATTTAGCAGTAAATACTGACTCATAACGATTCTCCTAATTTGGGCGTTGCTCGTTCAAAGCGTTGCAATTGTTTTAAACAAAGCTTCTCAAACCACGCATGTTCAGTATCACTAAGTTTGTAGTACTCATCATTTTTAAGCTGTCGCGTTAACCAAGTTGCAAAATCAGCTGCTACGACGGGTAACCAATCTCCTTTTTCTCGCAGCCGTTGAAAAGATTCATCTGGGTTACCTACATCCAACCAAAGGGCATGCTCTACTTTTAACTTTCTGTCTTGATCAAGCGACCAAGCACTTGGCATAATTTGTATACTGGCTGCATAGTTCATCAACTCATCAATAATGGGCAAAATAAAATGCTGGTCGCGCTTATAGCGCACCTTAAAACTACGTTCATCTGGTCGTAGATTAGCGAGAAAGGTTTTAAACTCTCGCAATAAAAGCCCTGCTCGGAAGGAAAACTGTCGATTAAATAAAGTAGAGAAATGCACCGGAGGTTTTGTTTGGGATTTCCATTTTGGTGGAGCAGCGTTTAGCAAAAAGCTTTGACCAAATCGCCCAACATTTAGCTGAGAAACATTTTGTGTATTTGCCCCACCTATTTTTTGCACTGCAATTTTAGGGAATGCAATATCGAATTCTTCATGGAAGCTTCCTTCTTTCCGAGAACCCCTAATTTCCTTTGACCTCTCGTTACGTGTAGCAACAATCTTTTCGTACAATTTTTGAGATAAACTTGATGAAAACAATGGACATAAAAGATGATATATATCGTCACCTTTTACAGGAAAATAAAGTTGCTTACTCAAAGTATGTGAGCTTTTATTTTTACTTTCTAATGCCATTTTGAAATTCTCAAACCAAGAATTTAAAAGCTGAATGTCTTCTGTAAAGTATTCCAATGACTTGATATGACCGTCTTTCAACTGATTAATTAAACTGTCACTTTTAACTTCAATGCGCAGGAGTGTAGCTACATATAAAGCAGCGGCATCGACATCTGTATCAATAGACAGATCTTTTATTCTTGCTGTGATCAAATAGGCAGAATCTGTTTCATCAAAGTTTTTGACTAACACGCTGCTCGCTTTCTTTATCCCACTGTGGGTATATTTAGGAACATGGGTTGCAAAACTCACTCGTTTTGCTTTTTCCGACGCATCAGTTAACCAAACATCTGGCTTAAAGGTAGCTTCAATAGGTCCAGCCGCCTCAACATAGGTCACTTTCGCTTCAGCTATTGCAATTTCATCATTGCTCGCTTCTAGCACCTTATTGAGCGCTTTTTGCAATGGCTCTAACTTAACTTGTTTGCGTTGCTCAATATAATTGGCAATTGCATCACTGAGAGTTTCTTCCATATCCCTTCCTATTTATGTTGAATTTCGTACACGCCTAACTGTTGATGCCAAAACCAATTAATATCTTGGGTTTCTCTAGGCTCCCGTAAACTGATTGATCCAAAATCAAGACTGATTTTTTCACTACTTGTATCCATTTTTTCTGCATAAAGCTGGTAAATTTTCTCAACACTTTTATCCAACCACCAGTGATTATGTTCTGCCAACCTGAATTCATCTTTTTTAAAACGGGTATCCTGAGCAATTAACTTCACTGGGTATCGCGTTTCATCATATTGAGACCACACTAATTCTTCGCCTTCATCAAAGCGTAAAATAAAGTTTTCTTGTGGTTGCGATTGCCGAAACTGTGTTTGTTTTATGAATTCGGCATTCCAATTCATTGAGGTTAGCCACCACAACGACGCCTCTTTAAAACTGCGATAGAAAGGAGGGGAATCTTTATTTACTATATTTAGATTTATTCGTAATGAACGATGCTCCTGAATAGCAAATGAACTTGCAGGATTGGCGGTAAATCCAGCATTCTTGCTACGTTGACCGTGAATATTTTGGTAAAAATCCTGTTTTAGCATTTTAGGCTCAACAATTCTGGGAATGGCTGAGATAGCATCAAGCTCACCGTTAAGTAACTGGTTTAGGTCATGGCTACTTAAGGGTAGTTCTGAAGTCTCAAACCCTGGATGACAATAGGCTGTTTTTTCGTTATTCAAAGCGCGTATGTTTTGGTTCAATACCAATACGTTAGCGGACGTTGGCTCTTTCTGTCTGTGACGTTGAATACGTCCCGCCAGTTGAATAAGCGAGCGCAATGAACTGGGCTCTGCAATTGCCCAGTCGTAATCGTGATCTCGACCTACTTCAACCACAGACGTACCCAACACCATAAAAACTTGATTTTGACATGTGGAATTTTTGAGCGCTGATTGTATTTCTGGTTGTTGCCATAGCGCATTTTCATCATAGCGAGTTAATGTGCTGTCTAAGCGAGACTCTTTGTAAGAGCGCAGAGCAAGCGGAAATTGAGAATGATAAATACAAAAGTGGAATTGGTAGTCCTCATTCGGTGATAAAGACATAATGACTTTTGCAACAGCTATCATGGGATTTATATTCGCCATTCTAACCACTCCTACAGAGACCTTTTTTCCACTAGGATGAGTTTGATGATGCTGATCATGCAAAATATGAATATGTTGATGAATGCTACTTGCTACCGATTCGGCAGCAATATTTTGTGTTTCACCAAATACCTCAGGAGTAGAGGGGGCGACTAAAGGTACGGGAATGACCTGCCCTTTACGGAGTACTTTTGCTGATTTTTCGAGACGCTTTACTCGCTCGGTAGCAAAGCGTTGATGCTCTTCAACAAAAACTGTTTTGTCAGTTATTTCACTTCCTAAGCTCTTATGTTCATCAAACCAAGCGCAAACTACTTTGTTGTGTTGTTCACCTGCATAATTTGCACTATTGAACGCTTGCCGCCCTGCCACATAAGCTTCGTATAAACTCACGACTAAAGATGGTGGCAAAGTCGCTGACGATAACAATACTCTTGCGCCCAACATTCCCGCCCAGTTAACTAAGCGACATAACGCAGGTAAGTCTTCTAAATTAAAATCATCTGGTTCATCTAAGATTAAATCAGCGGTGAGTAAACGCAGCATTGGGCCGATTTGTTTGCCACCGCGCTGACTTTCGGTTGCTGGCATTAAATGATCAATGGTACTTACCAAAATTGGCGCGCTGATCATTTGTTGCAACTTCGGATTACTGGATAGCCAGCGTTTTAAACGGCCATCGTAAATTTGACCTTCATAACTGATAAAAAGTTGTTCGTAGTCATCGTTTGCCGACTCACTGCCTAAATCAGGTTTAGCCGATTGTGACGCGTCCTTTTCTAATTGATGAAGCGCTTTAACGGCTTGTGAGCCAATTAAAACAGCCAGTTCATCATCGCCTAGTTTTAACAAATCTCGATAAGCGTCTCCAGTTTGCAGGGTTAAAGTTCTCAAACCCAGCGCAACAGAAAAACGGCAACCTTCTCGCTCATCAGCAAGACCATACATGATCCGAGCGTTTGCCAGTGTTTTTCCGCACCCAGTGGAGGCCATATTCACACCGAAAAAACCTTGTTTTTCACTAACTTTGGCGAATTCTTTGGCCTTTGCAAAGGCTTTATTTTGCCAACGGTATTTTTCAATATCAGCGTTTTTACTAAACACTCGATGTTGGGCAATAGCAGGCAAGGTATATTTTAACGCAGGTAAATTTTGGACAAATTGTAAAGCGTTTTGCGAAACACCAATATTATGTTCATCTAATTTTTGCTTCATCACAGTGGTATTTGATTGACCTAGCGAAACCGCACAACGGTCTGTATTGGCAAAAGCAAGGTATAGCTCATCTCGCCATTTTCCCTTGGATTCTTCAACCGATAATGACGAGTAATAATGATCAGCCAGCATTAGCGATAAACGAGACATATGACTGACAAAAGGTTGCTCTAACCAATTTGTGTCTAACAAATTAGGATAAGACAATGCTCGGTTTGCCAGCTTTGCTGCTTTGGTTTGCCATTTATTACTAACAAAAGGCGTACCTTGAGAGAACCGCCAATTTTGCTCAATCAGTGTTGGGTCAAATTTTTCCAGTTCAACCGCATTTTTTGAATTCCAATGGCAATTAAAAATAGACTCCAACCAATCATTAGCCTCTTTCAGATCCACTTTGTCTTTATGAGGTAAAGGTAAGCGATGATGGGACACGATTAACCATGCGATTAATTTAGCGAACGGCGCTAACGCTTTAAATGGATTTTGACGCCCCTTATCATCTCTAAAAATTCGTTTTAATACTTGCTCTTCAACAAATAAACCAACGCCTTCATCTGTAAATGAGGCCATTCGGCTTAACCATTCGTGATCAGTTAACCCTGTGGAAAAAGCTTCAAATAGGCGCAGCGATATCCATTCATGCCGATAAGGCTCACCTTTTGACTCAGTTAATCCTTTAAGTTTATTTTGAAATAAATCGTTAGCTTTTCCAAAGTCATGAAATAACCCCGCAATTCCTGAAGCGAGTGCAACAACTTCATTTAATTGCCATCCGTTGTCCCATTCTCTAAGACTGAGATCGAGTTGTGTTCGATTAACCGGCACCACACCCAAATCATTAAACTTGCGCCGATTCCCCACCACCCACAAAAACTGGCTTCTTGCTCTTGAACGTATCCAATGGCAACTTACAGCTGTGCTTTTACTTGCTGTTTGGCGCAGCATTTTTTTAACGGTGAGTAGGCCGTCTTCGGTGATGATGGTTTGCCAAGTATTATCACCGATGCGGTCGGCAAATGCGTCCAGCACTCGACGCGTCTTTTTAAGGGCGTTTTTTTCGCACTGGCTAACAAAGGTGACCATCATGACTGTTCACCTTCTTTTTGCTCAGGGCTGTTTGTCTTATCTTTTTGCAGCAATAGGCTCTGTTGATATTTATTTTTTTCGATACGTATCAATATGGGCTTATACTGATACCTATGTTGATGCCCAAGAAGCGTGAATATGCGAACTACCTTAAACATTGATGACCAGCTCTTGGCTAGAGCGGTTGAGCTTTCTGGTTTGAAAAACAAAACTGACCTAGTTGGCGAAGGCCTTAAAGCTTTGATTGAGCGTGAAAGTGCTCGGCGTTTAGCCTTGCTGGGTGGTTCAGAAAAATCGGTCGTGAATATTCCGCGCAGAAGTTCTGACACTAACGAATAAACACTAAGCGCTATACCTTGTAAGATCCTATTCATTCTTCCCGCCCCTGCAACGCCACTTTTTTAACCTGCTCAAACATAAAATCTAACGCTTTGTGGTCGGTAAATTTTTGTAATACTTGTTGGCGAAACTCTTGTTCGGTGGCGTTTTCTTTGGCGCAGATAAAGGCCCAGGGCAAAACTATGGCGTCTTTGATTAAATCGGCAATATCAAATACCAGTGCACCGCGTCGGGTTTTACCGTGCATTACGGCAAAGCCATGGGGAATGCCTAATACCCATAATGTACAGGCCGCTAGGCCGTAAGCTAGATAGTTACCGTGGTTAAGAAAATCGTTGGCTTTGTCGGTGTGTTGTTTTGATGAGCCCTGATGCTGACGACTAAAGTCTGAGACCCCGGTATTATTGGCGGCAAATTTATAGAGTACTTTGGTGAGTTGTGCTTCGGTCAGTAGCAGGTCGGAGGATTTAACCGCTTGCTCGGTACGGGTGTTAAAACGGTTTAATGCCGCTTTGATATCGGCGTTATCGGTAGTAAACCCTTCACCACTCAGGTCCCTATCCTTCCCCCAAACCCGCAGCAAGTATTCAATTCTGGCAGCTTGAAATTGCTTAGCAGCCTGCAAGCGTTTGTCGTCATCAAACCAAAATGACATCCATCCTTGGATATATTCCGTTGGCCGATATTCACTTTGCGGTGTCATCCACTCGATATCATTACCCATATACAGTGGTGTGCCACCACCTCCGGCAAAACCCAGTAATACGCCTGCTTGCGCCAACATTCTCACTGCGGCCTGGGTGATAGATGTGCCATTACCCAGCAGCAACACCGTGGTATTGGCGATGGGGATATTAAAATACTGGTTCTCAGCTTTGGCTTCAGTTAGATATAACACTCGCCCATCTTTTTGCATCACTCGGCAATACTCTAGGTAATACAAATTCGCCCGCTTGGAATGCAAAATGGTTTTTAAGTCTGAGGGCGATAAGTCTTTCATTCGTTATTTTCAATCCTTTAAAAAATCTGCTTGGGCGAGCATTTTATTATTTAACATCGCCACTTTGGTTCAATAAATTACGCACTTCAATCCCTGCAAATAAAACCAGTACACTGAGTTGTCAGGTTTTACCTGCATTCCCCTTCTATGCATTAAACAACCATTGTTTTATGTCGTCTTTGTTGACTAACACCAGTTGCTGAGCTTCGGCTTTTTCGTCGTGAAATTTGGTATTAACCTGCAATTCCTTGAGTAAATATTGCGCCAATGCCGCTCGGGTTGAGACTATCAATTGACCGTCTTTCATTTGATAGTCCTGCTCAATCAGGGCCTTTTGTTCAGGATCTAGCCGATGATCCGGTTGGAATATCAGCGCGATTAAGGTACACCATGCGTGATCACTCTCTCCGGGGTGAGTCGCTTGGCAAAGTACCTCTGGGGTGCCACGAAAACGACTGAGTACAAAATCTCTGAATTGCTTTTTGTCTTCGCAGTAAGCTCTTAAGTGCCAGCGTAACCCTGTTTTCACAAATACATGGGGCTGAATAATTCGCCCCTGGTTTTGTGGGCTAGTCAGTGAGCTGTATTCTACGTCTAGTCTTTTCTTTTGTTTGATAGCTGTCACTAAGCCGCGCATGACTAACGGTGACACTTGGCGTTTGGGGATACTTAAAGCCTCGTAAGATAATTGCTGTGGTTTGCCTAAGATTAACGACTGACTTGTTACCCAATCCAAATACTGGTTTACATCACCACTAATACAATGGGCAGCAAAATCTTGAGTAGGGGTAAATCCTTTTTGACTGGCATCGTAAAAAAGATTATCTGGGTGAAGTTGTTGATAGGACGTAAGGTATTTCTGGGTTTGCTGGCGACTCATGTGTATATGTTTAATGAGTACAGTGGTATTAACTATGCCCTCCCAATAGGCCAACATCTCAACTAAATGATGAATATCCGTTTCTGTTTTTTCCATTTGCAACCCACATTAGTTGGTAAAAAATTTCTTTCCCACTATTACTGACTTATTTAGCGACGTCAACTTTGTATTAGCACCTATAAATAATGTTAACCAAACAAAGTTTGGGTGGGCCCACTGAATGACTGCTAATGAAAGCAAAACCATAAAACCGGCGAATCGAAACACTGTTTTTCTACTGTCATTCTAGTCATAATTTTCTTCTAATTTAACTATAAAGTACTTATATGGTTTGGTGTTAATTCCCTAAAATTGATAACGGACTCTGAGCCAAGCATTTGTATTGTCTTGAAGTTGACCAAAAAAACTAAAGTCTTCATTTCCCCAAAATACATTAGCGCCCAAGGCATATAACCACTGGTCATTATGACGATAACTTATTGAAGGTTTTATATAAGCATCGCTATCGGTGGGTGAATAAAAGGTGAAAAGTGAGTAGGTTAATTTTTGTTGCATAGTGGCATAACGTAATCGCAGGGTAAGTAGTTGACGATTTTCATCAACAATTTGTTTTTGATAAAAATTCGCGGCTTTAAATGCGTCATAATCATCAGTGTGTTCAATGTAAGCTTGCACACTTGCGGTTACATTTTTTAGCAACTCAGTTTCAAAACCCAGCAAAAATCGTTGCTGACTATTCGGCAGAAATGGGTTAGTTCCATCTTGATCCTCAAGGCTGTTATAAGTCACATATTCCGCGTTAAGCAAGCCGCCCGCTAACGATAAGCGCACACTGGCGCCTAATGAGTTCATTTTAGGGAAATAGGCAATACCCATTTCGTTGATACCAACAGGCGTAGTCCAAAAGCCTTTGGATCCATACAACGCAACCTCAACACCATTGTAATTTTTTGCTAAACGAGCTGACCATTGTGTGTCATCGGTTGTATCCACCAGAAAACGTTCGGCTGGCGCTACTGAGGTTTGCGCAAGAGGTGAATAAAACGAAAAACGTTCACCCGTTAGATACTTGTCTGGTGTAAATTGCGGTGTCCACACCAAATCTAGCGTAAAACCTTCGATATACCATGACGTACGGACGCTATCGGAGGGCGCTTTCAAATACTCGTCATCTCTGCCAGCAAAAAATGACTGCCAATCTTTCGGAAATAAATCATTAAGAAATAAATAGTCTCCCGTCCCCCAGGTTAATACTTGGCGACCTAATTTGACATCTAAGATGTCAAAAGGACTTGCTGAAAGGTTTAATTCGCGAGTATCCCAAAATGAATCAGATAAAACAGCGTCATAACGGGCATCCCCTTTGGCGGTAAATTCGAAATATTCGTGACTATAACTAAGCTCAATTCTGGTTCTCAGTTCACTTAATGACGCGCCTGACTTCACCACATTATGCTGCAAGAAGTTCCCTTGAGCCGCCTCAACAAAACCAGAATATTTCCACGGTGATTTTGTTTCTTCTCCCCAATCGTCATCTCCCCAAATTTCCTCAGTAGCGCTACTAGTATTGAGCTGTGCTGCATCAGTGTAAGCCAGTGCTTGTACGGGGACGTCTGTTTCAACACAAGAAGCTGTGTGTACTTGCAGCGAGAATAAGCACGCTAACATAACAGTAGACATAATCTTTACGTTCCTTGTTGAGCCCTGCATTAGGTGTGAGGCTTTAAACGGCTGAGAAGTCTTTTGGACATCATTACTTTAGCCATTCCTTGGGAGGGTTACGTAAACTGCGTTCTGAAAAAATACTGTCCGGTAACCCTAGGTTATATTTAACGTTTCTAAACTGTAGCTCAGTATAACTGCCATCAGAATGTTGCGTGATTTTTGAATGTGTAACTGTAGTAAACCCTTCTATTACTTGGGTTTTTAACACTTGCATCGTACGTGTTTTTTCGCCTTGTTCATTGTAGTAGTCAACTTGCATCGGCAAAAAGGTGTTCTTATCAATGTTGACGATGTAATAAGAAAATTCGACACTAGTGGGGTCTTTGGGTATAGCCTTTAACGTATAAAGCTTCTCATCAGTTTGCGTAAGAGTAAATGAATCTTCTTCGGGGTTACGTCCGGAAACATCTTCGTAAAAGAAATGTGCACCTACAAATGAGGTGCGTTTATCACCCGCTGATATACGTTTCACTAAATCAAGCGCGGGAAGGTACAACCAACGATCATCGTCACTTTGCACCTTTTTTATCACACGAAAAACCGTACCACTAACATCAGTAGGACGTGAGAAAAAAACCAGCATGTCTTGGTTACCCAAATCACGTTGATCTTTGCGCAATATTGTAAACTGACGCATTTGTTTGTTGCCTTTGCTATCAACAATAATCATGCGCGCATCGGCGCGGCCATCATCCGCAGTATAGTAAGACGCCAAATTAGCTTTGGTAATTATCTCGATTGCATTCGTCAAGTCGGCAGCGGCAGATATAAAGCTCGTCAAAGCAGCCAAAACAGTCAAGGTACGTAAAAATATTTTCATAACTAGGTCCTCTTTATGAAGATGTGTCTGACGAAAACTGTGTCATCAGCGCGGGTAATAATATTAGGGTGACCAAAGCCGACAAAATCATGATACTGGCAAGGAAAAAACCTACCGTGATGTAAGGTACTAACGGTGATAAAAGTAAGGGCATAAATCCAATCGCGATCACAATTGCATTACGAAATATAGCGCGACTTGGCTCTTCAAACATCAGAGACAATGCTGTGCGTAGACTGCCAGTTTCACTTTCCAGCTCTCTGACACGCTGTAAAAAGTGAATAGCGAAATCTATTGAAAGCCCCAAGGTTAGCGCCGATAACACGGCAATTGGCATGTCGTAAGATTTGCCCATCCAACCGATAAGTCCATAAATCATGGTAATAGTAAATGTCAGTGGCAACATGGCTAAAATACCGTATTTGAATGAGCGAAATAACATTAACATCATTAAAAATACGATAACAAAGGATGACAGTAAACTATCACGCATTCCACTTACCATAGCGTCTTGCCATACAATATTAAGGTAAGATTTTCCTGCCCATTTGTGTTGAATTTCCATGCCTGATGAAACAGGTGCAGGATGTTGGCTAATATAACTATCTACCCATTCAACGACTTTGGTTGTGTGCTGATTATCGCCACTGGTCATTTGTAGCCACAACAAAGTCGTTTGGTAATTTTTATTCACAAAGTGCCATAAATCTTGTGGACGATGAGATGACTGATATTGCAGTAACGTTTGCGCAACGCCATTGTTGGATGTGGGTATGACGAAGTCTTTATCGTCGCCTGACATTAATTCACGATTAACGGTTTTCACTATGTCAGTCAAACCGTTTACTTTACCGACAAATCCCGTATCAACTAAGGCCGTTTGTAAGTCGCTTAGCCAATTAAGTATGGCAGGAGAGAGAAATACTTTATTATCGTTCTGGGCTTTGTCGCTAATGTTAACTAATTGAGTTATCCACACTTGATCACTATCTTCGGCGGAAAAACGTAGATCGTCTAACAAGATCAATAAATTTGAGTTGAAAAACGAGGCATTTTCTTCCGAGATGGTATGTGAGTGTTTCCAATTTTCCAATGCAGATCTGACTGTTATGGCAGCTTCTGAGTCACCCGCGCTTGATAAAATTGACGTAAATGCATTCATTGCCTGAGCATTTTGTTTATCGACAGGTTCAAAAACCAACCATGCATCATAGGTGCCCGCAAAATGTTCGTTTAATACCTTATCTGCAATGCGAATTTCGTGATCGGCTTTGAACCAATTTACGGGGTTGTCGTTTATTTCAATGCGCGTGATACCTTCAGCACTAAGAATAAATAACGCAACAAAAGTGATCAAAATGACTTTGGTTTTAGTGGCTGCAAATCCACCTAGTTTTTCTAATGCGCTAGCCAAACGTCCTTTTTGTTCCATGCGTTTAATGGCATTTTGTAATTTATGTAAGGTTTCTGGGGATAGTTTTGAAATGTAGGCGGGGATAAAAGTAATGGTTAGCCCAAAAGCTAATAAAATACCGCTGCCGATAAATGCACCAAAAATTTTAACCGGTGGAATAGGTGTGAGTATCAGTGAATAGAAGCCAACCGCAGAGGTAATAGAAGTAAATAGCATAGGTTTGTATAAATGCCCCATCACTTTTGTTATCACATCACTAGCATTGTCATCTTCTTGATATCGATCGGCGAATTCCGACAGTATGTGCACGGAATCAACCACAGCAATTGGCATCAAAAATATGGCAATCATCGACGACATAATATGTACGGTAAAACCTAAGCCAATAAGCGATCCCATAACAATAATGACGGTGGCCATCGCCACGAGCATAGGCGCAATAATTAAAGGAATATTACGAAAAAAATACCAAAGCAAAATGAAAATAGTGAGCCCAGCAAGCGGGGCAGCTACACCCATTTGCACAAACATTTCATAACCAAACTGGTCTTCGGCCACAGGAAGCCCTGTAATATGAAATGTTAATGACTTATCTTCTTTATTATCAAAAGATTGCGTGATTTGCCGAATTTGTTCGGCAATGTTAAAGCTCATATCTTTGGCTTGAATAGGGACATAAATGGCGATAGCTTTGTTGTCGCCAGACACTAACGTATTATCGAGCATGGGCAAGCGCTTAACGGCATCTCTGAGCGCATCACTGCCGGCTAAAGTAAGCGGTGCTTGCTTCATTAAATATTCAAAACGAATACCACCGTTATTTTGTTGGGTTATGTTATCGACTACACTCAAAGACAGTAAATCTTCTTCGATGACCCCCTCAATGTTGCTTATTTTATCTGTCAATTGTTGGATGATTTGTAAGGATGATGGCGTAAAAATATCGTGCTTACTCACCACCCCAACGACTATCATGTCGCGCATTGAGAAATCAGACTTTACTTGGTTATGAAAAGCACGCGCAGGCGCGTTATTACTTAACATGTTTTCAGGGTCGGTATCTATTTGCAATCGCGGGATCATGGCAAGACAGGCAACCACCATAAACAACAAAATGGTGAAAATCCATTTAGGCTTTTCAAGCGAAAGTTGTAAAATTCGTGAGTAGTTCAAAACGTTTCCTTAACCAATCAAAGTAGTTATTAATAAAGACGCTTGTTCGAGTTCATATTTTATAAAACGACAATAGTTCTTCACCAGTGCGATTCATTAGAGTTTACTAAATTAGCAAATGCTAATACTGATATTATATTAGCATTTACTAATATAATATCAAGCCCTATTTTAGTCCTACCTTAATTTAACGCACTTAGTTTCGCGCAAGAACTCAATAGCGTCACTGTCATAGCCAAGTTCTGTAAGTACGGCGGTGGTGTCATCGCCAAGACGAGCGCCTGCTTGATGCGTTTCTTTTCGAAACGGCAGCGCCGAATTGATTTGTTTAATTACGTTTCCGTCCTTGTCGATTGCGCTAGTAATCATGCCTCGTTCGACGAAGTGTTCATTGGTGGCCGCCTCATTCAGCGTTAATACCGGTTCAACACACACATCAATCTCGGCAAATACCGACTGCCAATGGGACATTGGTTGGGATATTATTTTGTCAGCAATTGCTTTTTTAACCGCAGCCTGAGCCTCTGGCCTAGGATCCGCAATTGTACTCATAAAATCTTGGAGCCCCAGTTGATTGAGCAAACCTGCAGCAAAGTTTGGCTCTAGACTACCAATAGACAAATATCGACAATCCGAGGTTGCATAATAATCGTAAAACGAACCGCCATTAAGTATTTCTCCACCATAGGTCGGATCCTGCCCAGTGACCATCGCGCCAGCACCAAACATGGTATTTAGCGCCAAGGCTGCATCGCTCATGCTGATATCGATGTACTGCCCCTGCCCCGTGACACCGCGCTGAATCACCGCAGCTAAAATCGCCATAACGGCATGATGAGAGCCGCCCGCAATATCACCTATCTGCGTACCCGACAGTACCGGTCCAGTTTCTTTGCGGCCTGAATAGCTCGCTAAGCCAGAGAGGGCAAGATAATTAATATCGTGCCCTGCCCGATCTTTATAGGGTCCAGTCTGACCGTATCCGGTAATTGAGCAATAAATTAGTTTGTCCTGCGTTTCGCTAAGTTGCTGGTAATCTAACCCAAGGCGAGTCATGACGCCGGGGCGAAATTGCTCTATCACGATATCGTACTCAAGCAACAGGCCTTCTATAATCGACTTAGCGCGAGCATGTTTGAGGTCGATTGCAATCGACTTTTTATTGCGATTGATTGACGCATGCGCAGCGGAAACGTTTCCGACCATCGGCGGCACCATTTTTAGCATATCAGGCCGTGAGGGCGACTCAACACGCAAAACCTCGGCCCCCATATCTGCCAGTAGTTGTGTGGCATAAGGACCGGGAAGTAGTGTGGAAAAATCCAAAACTTTTAAACCAGCAAGTGGTAAAGACATAATAATTTCTCTTGTTGTTGCACCTTAGCGGGGTAACTCACCTATACCCGTCTCCCTTGAAGCTGCAGCGTTGTTGGCTGCTCTCACTCACCCCAATCACTTAGTACGCCTAAGCTCATGGGGCTGAGTTCCTTTGCCGCCTAGCTGCAACTCCAATGGCTTTGGGTATAAAGAGGCATCAATCCAAAAAGGTCAAACAGTAGTCCGGCCTATTCAACAGGTTTAAACCATCGAGCGGCCAATAATCAGCTTCATGATTTCGTTAGTACCCGCGTATATTTTTTGCACCCTAGCATCGGCATAAGCTCGTGCAACAGGGTACTCAAGCATATAGCCGTATCCACCGTGCAACTGCAGACATTCATCTATGACATCACATTGAATTTCGGTAGTGAGCAACTTCAGTTTCGCTGCAGTAACGGCATCTAACTCTTTGGAGGTATGCAAATCTAAACATTTGTCGACAAATACACGCGCCATGGTAAGCGTGGCTGACATTTCGGCCAGTTTGAATTGAGTATTCTGAAACGCAGCAATGTTACGTCCAAACGCCTTGCGCTCCTTTACGTAGTCAACAGTCTGCTCCAAAATGGATTCGGCACAGCCGATCGCGCTAAGGCTCACCGATAAACGCTCTTGTGGCAGTTCTTGCATTAGGTATACAAAGCCCATGCCGTCGGTGCCTAGTAAGTTGTCTTTGGGTACTTTCACATCTTGGAAAAATAACTCAGAAGTATCCTGCGCTTTCATACCGATTTTTTCGAGGTTTTGGCCTTTCTCAAATCCTTCACTGTTGGCCTCAACAAGTAACAAGCTTGTGCCCTTAGCTCCTGCCTCAGGGTTAGTTTTGGCAACAACGATAACGAGATCGGCCATTTGACCATTGGTGATGAAAGTCTTTGATCCGTTCAGAATGTAAAACTCGCCCGACTCATCAAGCACCGCGTTAGTTTTGATGGCTTGTAAATCCGACCCGGTGCCCGGCTCTGTCATTGCAATTGCGGTGATAAATTCACCGCTTACACAACCAGGTAGGTACCGCCGTTTCTGCTCTTCGGTGCCGTAAGCCATTAGGTATGGAACCGCGATGTCTGAGTGCAAACTAAAGCCAATACCACTTAGACCTAAGCGAGCGACTTCTTCACCCACAATTGCGTTGTAACGAAAATCGACTCCTACACCGCCGTATTCTTCGGATACAGTAGGGCAAAGGTAACCATGTTGGCCAGCTTTGCTCCAAAGCTCGCGGGATACCTGCCCATCTTTTTCCCATTGCGCGTGATACGGAACCGCTTCTTTAGTCAGGAATTTTCGAAAACTATCGCGGAACATTTCGTGTTCAGGTTCAAATACACTGCGTTTAATCATGATTCTATTCTCTTGTCGTTATTAGCGGGGGCTTACCTAAACAAGCACCCATGCGCAAAGTTGATATCGAATTAGTCTTTAAAAGTCTTACCTTCTTGTGCCATGTCTTTCAGAATGGTTGGTACCGCATACCGTGCACCAAACTGATTTGCTAATTCTGCAGCACGTGTGACAAAGGCAGGCAAGCCAATTTGATTGATAAATTGCAGTACACCTCCCGTCCAAACTGGCGTACCGATACCCATGACCGAGCCGATATTGGCGTCGCGAACACTTGTCAGTACCTTTTCTTCCATACAGCGCGCCGTTTCTATCGCCATGATATACAGCAAACGATCCTTGAGATCTTGCAACTCAAACGCAGCTTCGCCGCCAAATATTTCTTTCAGGCCTGGCCACAAGTGTTTCTTATGATCTGCTGGATACTCATAAAAACCTGCTCCAGCTAGCTTGCCAGAACGATTAGCTTCAAGCATGCGGTCAACCACTGGATCAGAAGGATGCAACACATATGACTCCCCCCCTGTGTGCATATCTTTTATGGTTTGAGTACGGATTTTTTCCATCAAGGTAATGCTTACTTCATCAGTAACAGCTAAGGGTCCAACGGGGAATCCACACAGAAATGCTGCATTCTCAATCGCCGCAGCAGGAATGCCCTCTCCCAACATGGCTAAACCTTCCAGAGCAAACGTAGCAAAGACGCGCGACGTAAAGAAACCACGACTATCGTTAACAACGATCGGAGTTTTCCCAATCTGAAGCACGTAGTCATAGGCTTTCGCCAATGTTTCGTTTGACGTTTCTTTGCCTGTGATAATTTCGACTAAAGGCATTTTGTCTACCGGCGAAAAGAAATGCAGACCGATAAAATTAGCAGGACGCTCTGAAGCTTGTGCCAAGCCCGTGATAGGCAGAGTTGAGGTATTGGTTGCAAATATTGCCGCTGGCGCTAACTGGCTTTCTGCCTCTTTGGTGACGCGAGCCTTTAAGTCACGATCTTCGAATACGGCTTCAATGATCAAATCACAACCCGCTAGGTCACCCACATTTTCAGTCGCTAAAATGCGTCCTAGAATGACATCACGCTGTTCTGCAGAAAGGTGCTTTTTTTGCACCTTTTTATCTAACAGACTTTGCGAGTACGCTTTGCCTTTCTCGGCATTCTCAAGCGAAACATCTTTGAGCACCACATCCATGCCTTTACATGCACTCGAATACGCTATGCCTGCACCCATCATACCGGCACCAAGAATACCGACTTTAGTTACTTTCGCTCTATCAAAGCCCTTGGGGCGGGAAACCCCGGCTTTGATTTCGTTAAGCTGAAACCAAAACGTGCCAATTAGATTCTTAGCAACTTGACTGCACACCAGCTCGACAAAGTATCGCGTTTCAATACGCAATGCCGAATCCATATCCACCTGTAGGCTTTCTACCATCACGCACAAAATAGACTCAGGTGCGGGTAAAGTCCCCTTTGTCTTCTCTCGCATCATAGCAGGCGCGATCGGTAACATTTTCGCCAGCGACGGGTGACTTGGCGTACCTCCTGGTACTTTGTAGCCTTTCACATCATAAGGTTGCTGAGCCTTAGGGTTTGCTTTGATCCAGGTAATCGCCGCATCAACAAGCTGCTGGGGTGTTTCCACGATTTCGTTGATCAAGCCCAATGCTTGCCCTTTTTCAGGTTTGAACTGGCGGCCTTCAGTCAAAAATGGCAATGCTGCCTGTAAACCAAGTAGACGAGACATTTTTACCACACCACCGCCACCGGGCAACAAACCCAGTGTGACTTCAGGCAGGCCAAGTGTGACACCTTTGTTTAGTGCAACGCGGTAGTGACATGACAATGCCAACTCCCAGCCGCCACCTAATGCTGCGCCGTTAATACAGGCAACAACTGGCTTGCCGGAAGTTTCTAGTGTGCGCATAGCGCCCTTAAGACTGCTAAGCATGTTATACAATACGTGAGCATTCTCGTGGGTCGTTGCATAAAGATCATCTAAATTGCCGCCAGCAAAAAAAGTCGACTTTTGTGAGCGCAACAACACCCCAGCCCAATCATCAATTTTTAACTTTTCGACCGCGGCAACAAATGAATCAGTGAATTCCTGATCCATTAAGTTGGCACCTGCATTGGGCTTATCAAAAATCAAATGGACAATATTGTGCTGATCTTTTTCGTATATAACTGAACTCATTATTTATTCTCCTAAACCCAAACTTATATTCGCTCGATGATCGTTGCGATACCCATACCACCACCCACACATAAGGTTGCCAGACCCGTCTTCAGGTCACGCGCTTCCAGTTCATCAAGCAGGGTTCCTAGAATCATAGCGCCGGTTGCGCCAAGTGGATGCCCCATCGCTATTGCACCACCGTTTACATTTACTTTGTCATGACTCACTTTCATCTCGTCCATAAATCGCATGACAACAGCTGCAAACGCTTCGTTAACCTCAAACAAATCGATATCAGATACTTCCATTCCCGCCACTTTTAGCGCCTTACGCGCCGCAGGGGCCGGTCCTGTCAGCATAATGGTTGGGTCGGAACCTACCTGCGCCGTCGAAATAATCCTTGCCCGGGGCTGCATAGCAAACTTCTTACCTGCGGCTTCGCTACCAATCAATACCGCACTCGCACCATCAACAATCCCTGAGGAGTTGCCCGGCGTATGAATATGTTTAATCCGTTCTACTTGGGGGTAACGCTCGCGAGCAACGCCGTCAAAACCCATGTCACCCATCATTTGAAAAGAAGCTTGCAACTTGGAAAGGGTTTCAACCGTACTGTCCGCTCGAATGAGCTCGTCATGATCCAAAATCATCAAACCGTTTCTGTCCAAGACCGGAATGACCGACTTAGCGAAAGCGCCTTTTTTCCAGGCCGCCGCTGCACGGTGATGTGAGGTTGCGGCATACTGGTCGATATCAGCACGTGCATATCCACCTAATGTCGCAATTAAATCTGCGCCAATACCTTGTGGCATAAACCCAGTACTAAGGTTTGTTTCTGGGTCCATCGCCCATGCGCCACCATCGCTGCCCATTGGAATGCGAGACATCGACTCAACGCCACCAGCGACAACCAAGTTTTCCCAGCCAGAACGAATTTTCATCGCCGCGATGTTCACTGCTTCAAGGCCTGATGCGCAAAAGCGGTTGAGTACCATGCCGGCAACATCATCATTCCATCCGGCAGCTAAAGCGGCGGTCTTCGCTATTACTGCGCCTTGATCACCCACGGCGGTCACGCAGCCCATCACGATGTCATCGACATCTTGGGTTGCAAATTGATTTCTTTGTTGGAGTGTATTCAGGAGTCCCGTCAATAGCGTGACAGGTTTTACTTCATGAAGAGCGCCAATCGCTTTTCCTCGGCCACGAGGAGTACGAATAGCGTCAAAAATTAGTGCATCATTAGTCATTATTTAGATCCCATAACGGATGACTCAAAGGGAGCCCAAAGCATAAGGCAG